>Ga0224510_10000284_pt1 | contig 42050 bp, 55 predicted proteins | sample SF_May12_sed_USG_FD_170161 | JGI IMG/M metagenome (GOLD analysis project Ga0224510, IMG submission 170161) | Sediment microbial communities from San Francisco Bay, California, United States - SF_May12_sed_USGS_4_1 | ecosystem: Environmental > Aquatic > Marine > Sediment | place: USA: California... | reverse complement strand
AAGGACAAATGTGCGGTGAGCGCCACGGCAACTACACCAACGCCTCACTATCGAGTGTAACCAAGCAGTTCAACATATAAAAGTAGAACCGAACACAGGATTTCTACCATGAGCGATGCAACCAGAAACCCATACGCAGGCAGCCCGTTCAACACCGTGCGCTACTCGACCCTGAAAGAGGCGCTGTACGAAACCGTTCACCACGGCAACACACCAATGAAGGCCATGGCCGAGGAACTTGGGTGCAGCTACTCAACACTGGCCAACTCGGTCAATCCGAACATTCCAGAACTTGAGTTCCAACTCGGGAGATTCATCCCCACTTTGCGGCTGTCTCAGAATTTCGCGGCCCTGTACCACATCTGCCACGCCGTCGACCATATCGCCCTGCCGCTGCCGACCGCGCCCAAGTGCCTTGAGGCCCTCAACAAGGAACTGCTCAAGACCATCAAGGAGTTCAGCGACCTCACTCAGGCTGCAAGCCAAAGGCTGGCCGACGGCCACGCCTCACACAAGGACGCGGCGGCCATCGAAAAAGAGGGGATGGACCTTGTCCGGCAGACCATGGCGTACATCCACTCGGTACGCTGCGCCGCCGACAACGGGGGAAAGTTACCGTGAGCGACATGGCCCGCATCGAAGCACTTGAAAGGAAGGTCGCCGAACTTAGCCAGACCCTTGCGGCGATGGTCCTCCGCAAGGAAGAGGCGGCGATGGACCTGTTCAAAGTCAAGATGCTGGCCGCCGAAATCAACGCGGGAAACACAGACGCCCTGACCAGGCACAACCAACAGCAACTGGAGGCACAACACCATGGCAAACGCGCATAAAACATCTCACGAATTCGACCAGGAAGCAGCGGCACTTCGCCGCGCCAAGGCCCTCACCCGCAACCTGTGCCAACGGGGCTGCACCCCTTCGACCATCAACCTCGCCTTGGCGTTTCTTGAGCGCCAGTACAACAAACACCTCACCGGCCAGCGCAGGGGCGGATTGCCCCAGGCGGTGGCCGCATGAGCGGGGCCGACAGCATCAAGACCGCGGCGGCGGGTTTATTTGCGGCGGTGATCATCGCCGCCGTGCTCGGCTCCGCCTATCTCTTGTTGTGGGCGGCCCAACCAGCATGCCCGCCTGAACTGGTGGCCGGCATCAACTTCAAGGTGATGCCATGACCCAAGCAACCATCATCGGCCACATCAACGCCCCGTCGGCCGCCAACCCACCCGCCTACCGTCCCCGCCGCTGCCCGGTGGGAGGCAAGCGCAAAAACCTGCCGTCACAGCAAGACTGCGACGCCTGCAAACAGCCATGCCCGTTCGCCAATACGGTGAAAGACGGGCGGTGGCGCTGCGGCGAGGGAGGCAATTATGCCTCTTGAGCCGACCTGGATGCTCACCGGACTCAGCATGACCGGCGCGGTGCTCAATATGGCCCGCCGCCGCAGTGGGCAGGGTGTGTGGATATTCGCCAACATCGGCTGGATCGGCGCGTTTTACCGGGTCGGCAACTGGCCGGCGGTGGCTCTTTTTTGCTTTTATCTGGCCACGTCGGTGGTCGGGTTCATCATCTGGAATCGCGGGGATAGGGAGTGCGCCCCGAAAAGCGGTATGCCTCGCCGCCTGCCCCGCGAGACCTTCGAGGCACAACCAACAGCAACGGGAGGCAATCCATGACCATGAACAACCCTATCCAGACCAGGGCCGGGGAAAACTACCTGACCGAGGCGGAAGAAAAAGCGCTCTTTGCGACCATCAAAGGCCGCAAGGGCAAGCAGGCGGAGCGCGACTTCGCCCTGCTCAAGATGTGCCGCCACACCGCCCTGCGGCGCGGCGAGGCCATCGCCCTGAACGTGGGCGACGTAACCGACAACGGCGTGACCATCAAGAACCAGCTGGTGGTCGACGAGCGGATCGCCAAGAAGGGAGCGACCGGCGCCGTTTACATGAACAAAGACCTGCGCGAGATTCTGGCCGCGCACCTGCGCCGCAAGCGGACATGGGGCGAAAGCCTGGCCGCCGACGCCCCGCTCTTTGTGAGCAAGAAGGGCGGACGGATCGGGGCGCGGACCTTTAACGACCTGATGGGGAACTGGTGCCGCGAGGCGGGGATCAACATCTACACCCCGCATGCCCTGCGGCACACGAAGGCGCACCGGATCATCGCCGACCTGATCAACCTGCTGCCGGAAGAACAGCAGCAAAAACTGCAATTTTGCGCCGAGCAACTCCGTCACAAGGCGTTTTCATCAACCATGATCTACACCAAGCCGACCAAGGAACAGATGGAGCGGGTGGGAGGGATTTGAGGGTTCATTTCAATGGAATTATTAACTGGAGGATTTTGCATGAAAATTGATGTGTTTTGGGTTTGGTTGGCCGCATTCATACTGGTCGTTCTCTTTCAAAATTACTGCACCATAAAAAAGAGTTCGCTTGATGTTTCATACACCTGGACGACAAGCAAAATGGATTTCATCGTTTACGGCCAACAAAGCCTGACGTGTGATGGTGATGATGTGTCGTGGGCGGTAATACGAGACTTTCTGGCAAAGGATATAAACAACAACCAAAGCGAAGACGCTATTGTCACAGTCCTCGCAGTTCACAAGTATGACACCAGCAGGTACTGGCACCCTTTCTGGAACAAAAAGGCGGCATAACCAATGGCCACCACCGACGCCAGCATCCAGATTGAACTTGACCGCCTCGAGGCGAACGAATTCGAGCGGCGGGCGGCGGCGGTGTTGTTGAGGATGCGGGGACAACGGCGGGCGATGGGATTCATCCGCGACATCGAGAAACAGCGCTCCGGCAAGGGGCAAATGAGCCTATTCAACCAGGGGGGAGACAGTGGCAATAAAGCATTTTAACGCAGGCAACGTCTGGGGCCGGACCAAGGAACTGGAGCGGAAGAGTACCCAAAACGGCGCCCCGTATCTGATGGTGACGCTCGACTGCTCCGGCAAGCATGGATCGGTGCGGGCCTATGGCCGGATATTCGGCGCGGAGAAGATCGACGGCCTGATCGACCACCACGGCGACCACCCCGACCAAGTCGTGCGGATGCGTGGGTACTTCGGCCAGTATGAGGCCCGCGAAGAGATTATGAGCAACTTCACCTTTTATGGATGGGAACCGGCGCCCGATCAGCCACCTCGCGCCGCTTTCGTGCTGGTCGGCAAGGTGACGGACTTGGCCCAGATCGGCGACAAGTGGCGGCTCTCCCTGCACCTTTCGCGCCCCGGCCAGGCCGGACACGACGCCCAGGAGGAAGATTTTGACGTATGGGCGCTTGACGGCCAACTGGTGGCAGGGATGCTGCGCGACATGGTCGTTGAGGTGAAAGGCTACATGCAGCAAGGGCACGGCGAGGACGAGTATGGAGCCAGCACCGGCGAGGTGCGGCCCATTATACACCGCAGCCGCATCGTGGAGGGGTTTTGATGGCCGAGGTTATCGCCACTCAGGATTTCGTGATCTCCGGTGTGGCAATCACCGGGCCGGACACATGGGCCGTGGCGCTGGGGCCTGGGGCAACAGCGCCAATCATTGAGGCACACCGCGACCTGATCTGCGGTGAGCCGGAAGTCGGCAAGGTGATCACGGTGGTGATGCCCTGCGCGATTGGGATCAGGGATCAGATGTAAGGGTGGCGAGATATGGCATGTAAAGTCGAGATGGAAACGGAAGAAGGGTGGCGGCGGTTTCTTGGTAAGGCCACAAAGAAAGAAGCCTATGAGGCTATCGACGAGATGGGGCATCTTGCTAGGAACTTCTCATTGAAGCACAAACCAACCGGCGACCGTTTGTATGGAATGCTCAATGCTGGAAAGAAAATATATGCAGAAAGATTTGGCAATGAATGGGTGCCGTTTTAATGGCGACTCACAACAGGAGGCATGACGCGCATGAGCGAGACACAAAAGAAAATGAAAGAGGCCGAAGTAATCTACGCAGAGACCCAAATGGTCCGCTGCCCACATTGTGGACGTGAACAGCGCGGGTGGGTTGGAGATCCACGGGGCGAGGTTACGAACTGTGATGATTGCGGCCACGAATACCGTGTGGCCGATAGTGCCGAAATCGAACTCGACAATTAAAGACAAGAGGGCCTCGCGATGAAAATAGGCACCCGCTCGGTTCTTTTCGGCGTTCATCAATTCATCATCCACCCGGTGCTGGTGGCGTGGGCTTGGTTGATCCTCTACCGGCAATGGCCGCGGCTGCACGAATGGGCGGCGATCATCACCCACGATCTCGGCTATTGGGGCAGCCCCAACATGGACGGCGACGAGGGCGAGGAACACCCGGAGCGGATCGCGGCATGGTGGCGGCGGTTTGGCGCGTTCGGCAACAAGGTGGCGGTGGAGATCCTCGGCCACAGCCGACACCATGCCGGCAGGCACGGCATGCCGCTCTCGCGCCTGTTCCGGCCCGACAAACTCAGCACCACCCTTTACCCGATCTGGCTCTACCTGATCCTGGGGAACCTTTCCGGCGAGATTGACGAATACATGGATCGCGGCAGGCGCGGCAAGTATGTGGAGATTGCCCGCGCCACCCAGACCCAACGGCTTTGGCTGATCGAAGTCCAGGCGCATCTGGCCTTCATGGGACTGCATGGGGAGAAATACACCCCGGTGGCCGAACAGCTGCAACGAGACGAAAAGCTGCGGAATGCGGCGTAGACAAGGAGGCAACAAGGCATGAACACTTCAACAAACCACATTGTCGACCGGGCACTCTTCGAAGGAAACATGGACGGCTACGAACCCGTCCCACAACACCTTAATCGTGCCGCACGGCGGGTACTTGCTGGAAGGCCAGAAGCAACGGTCAGCAAAACCTCTGGCGGACAACTATCAAAGTGGGCTGCGGGGCGCAGAAAAAAGAAACAACAATTAGCAAAGGCGGCGCGGCGAGCCAACAGACACTTCTAGGGAGCAACACCAATGAGCACCAACCTCAAACAACAGCCATCTTTCCTTCAGCGCCTCTTCGGCCATTGGCCGTATAAGGCAACATACACCGCCGCCCCGGCCCCCAAGGCAAGCAAACAACAACGGCAAGCTAAAGCCAGAAAGGCCCGCCGCAAATTGAAATGTTCGGTGAGATAACCAATGAGCGACGAACCTGCAATCACCCACGAATATGACGACCGCGAGAACTACATCGCCATCTCCGTTGACGGCAAAAAGGTTGTCGAGTGGTGGTGTGAACAAGACCCCGAAGACATGGTGCGAGAGTTCAAAAAGGTATTCGATGCCGGGGTCAACTTCCAAAAGCAACAAACAAAGGCATAACCAATGAGCAGCGACTTTGAACTTGTCAAGCCGGCGCTGAACATCAAGGCCGTCATTACTGCCGAGTCCGGTTTTCAGATGAAGGGAAAGCACCTTGAGCAGTGCCCGATGTGTAGCGGGCATGGGTGTTTTTCCATCCAGGACAACGAGCAGCTGTTCAAGTGCTTTCAGTGCGGTGCGGGCGGCGACGTGTTCACCTTTCTGGAACTGTTTCACAGCCTGGACAAGGGCGAGGCGCTCAAGATGGCCGCCGGGTTGGCAGGCATTGCCCTCACCGAGCGCAAGAAGGCCCCGGAAGTGCGTTTGAGCCGCCGCGACAAGTTGATGCTCGATGCCGCCGACTACTACCACGGCCACATGCTGGTGAACGGCGGCAAGGCATACCTCACCGAGACCCGCGGCCACGACATGGAGGTGCTCAAGGCCATGAAGGTTGGCTGGTCGGACGGCCAGCTGATCGACCACCTGCAGAGCAAGGGCTACACCCCGGCCGAGATCATCGACGCCGGGCTGGCCCGCGAAAAGGATATTGAAGGCGCGGCCAGGGTGCTCGACTTTTTCGGCAAGGGGTTGGCGATTTACCCCCACATCGAGCGCGGGCGGGTGCTGCATTTCACCATGAAAGACCCGGCCAAGAAACTTGCCTACCAGCTGCCGGCCGAGAAACGGCACAAGCAGTGGCGGTTCTACAACCAGGAGGCCATGGAGAAGTTCCAGGAGCTCATCCTGGTTGAGGGCGAGGACGACACGCTCTCGGTGATCGACACCAAGACCAAGAACGTGGTCGGCATGATCGGCCAGATCAGCGACGAGCAGATCAAACACCTCAAGAGCGCCTGCAGGGGCAAAAAGCTCTACCTCTGGATGGACAACGACGAGGAACCGGGCAAGCCGTTTGCCAAGGGGATCGGCTACGTGCGGAAGATATGCCGGGCGCTGATGCCGGAGATAAACGTCCGGGTGATCACCTACCCCGACACCGTGAAAGACCCGGACGACTACCTGCGCGGCTTCGAGGGCGACCGGCGCAAGGAGATCAAGCGGCTGATGGACGAGGCGGTCGACTATCTCACATGGGAGATCGGCCGGGCCGGGCGGCTGGCGACCCTTGAGGAACGGTTCGACCACCTGAAAGAGATGGAGGTGTTCCGGCTGGTGGCCACCGAGGCGGATGTTCAGCAGCAGATATACATCGAAAAGATGGAGGGCATCGGCTTCACCGAAAAAGGGATCCGCCACCAGATTGAAAACGGCCTGGAGCTCCGGCGGCTGGTGAGTGTCTATATCGAGAACATGGGCGGGCCCAAGAACGTCGAGCCGAACGCCCTGGCCGCGATCATCTACAAGGAGATGGCCAGGGATGGCCGGTTTTTCTGGAATGCGGCCAACAAGGTGTATCTGCTCCTGAACCACCAGATTTATGAAGTGGGCAACAACCGGCCATTCAACGCCCTGATGAAACGCCACACCATGCTGCTGCCCAACCTGGCGCCGGGGCCGAGTGTGTGGGAATCGCTGGCCAGCGAGGGCTACAACGCCGGCCGCAAGATCGACGTGGCCCGGTGGGTGCATACCGATCTGGCCACCGACTCGATCTTCATCAACCTGAATTCACCGGGCAACACCATCATCAAGATGTCGGCAAAGGGCGGGATAAGCGAGATCCCCAACGGGCTCAACGAAGATTCGGTCCTCCTGCAGAGCAGCAAGAAGATCCAGCCGTTCAACTTCCGGCCCGATGCCGATATCCATGAGGGGTTTGTCGCCTACAAGGAACTGGTGCAGGACGCCTTCACCTGCGCGCCGGAGCAGCGCTACCTGATCACCTGCTGGCTGCTCACCTTTGTGCTGCTCGATCTGGTATCGAGCCAGGGCCACATGAAGTTTTCAGGCGGCAGCGGCTGCGGCAAGAGTACCGCGGCCAAGCTGATCACCGTGTTGCTGTACGGCGACGGCCACCTCGAAGACCCGAGCGCGGCGGCGGCTTACTCCATGGCCGCGCAAAACCCCATCCTGGTGATCGACAACCTCGAAAGCGACGACGTTACCAAATCCATCCTCAAATTTCTGTTGCTGGCCGCCACCAGGGGCCAGAAATCCAAACGCGCCGGCGGCACCGAAAGCGACACCACAGAGGAAAGCCCGCGGGCGCTGGTGCTGATCACCGCCATCGAGCCGTTCACCAAGCCGGAGTTGATCAACCGGACGGTGGACATCGAGTTCGGCAAAGAATGGCAGAGCGACGACTTTATCGAAGACGAGGTGACCAGGGCGCTGGTGAAAAAGCGCGATCTGATCCTCTCGGCGTTTATCAAGCTGATTCAGAAAGAGATACTGCCCAACCTGGCCCGGCGCCGGGAATACATCACCATCCTGCAGAAAGAGTACCGGGGCCACTCCAAGGACCGGATGAACGAGTTCTGGGCGCTGATGATGCTGCTGCTCGAAAAGACCCTGCCGCACATGCCGTTTTACGGCGAGGACGATTTCCGGCACGGCATTGAGACCGGCGAAAAGGAGATCCGCAAGGCGTGGATCGACTACCAGAACACCAAGGCCAAGGACACCGAGATCGGCAGCAATAACATCCTGAAGCTGTTGGACGGCGTGGTGCGGGAATACATGCTCAAGATGCGGGAGTTGAGCCTGCCACTGAAAGACAAAATCGGCTACGACGAGCCGGTGTTTGAGTGGACGCATCCGGAATACGGCCTGGATATGGTGAAGACCAAGCCGGTGTACGACACCGAAAACGACTGCACGACCAGCCACATCGAGTTTGAGACGACCAGCAAGGAACTGGCCCTGGTGTTCGACCGATTCTGCCGCAACAACGGCAAGCACAACCCCTATGACACCGGGGCAAAGTTGGGCGCCAGGCTCAAGAACGACCTGCCGCTGCTTAAAAAAGGCGGTTGGGATCTGGTGCCGGGGAAAGACGGCAAGATGCACTCCAAGGTGGTGCATGGGCAAAGGTTTTTGAAATTTAGGCATACGGTGGTGCGGTGATGGAAACCATCCACGTTATTTCCGTTTCCGGCGGCAAAGACTCCGGCGCAACGCGCCTGGTTGCCATTGAGAAGGGTATCCCTCATATCGCTGTGTTTGCGGACACCGGCAACGAGCACCAGTCCACCTATGATTATCTTGATTACCTCGAAGAAAAGACCGGGCCGATTGTCCGGGTTAAGGCCGATTTCAGCAAGCGGATACTCAAGCACCGCGCATTTGTGGCCAACGATCAGCGCACCGGCAGGAAATACAAGTATGTCACTGTAGGCCGGGACGACGAAGGGAAGCCGATCAAAAAGAAAACTGGTGCTGGCCGCAAGGTCCGGTGGTCCAACAAAGCAAAACGCCGGGCGCTGGAGAATATGTACCCAACCGGCAACCCGTTTCTTGACCTGTGCATTCTAAAGGGCCGGTTCCCTTCCACTCGGGCGCGTTTCTGCTCACAGGAGTTGAAACGGGAATTGATCGACGATCAGGTCGCGGTGTGCCTCTCTTGGCCGATGGCTACAAAGTGATGTCTTGGCAAGGGGTTCGGGCAGATGAATCACCAGACCGGGCAAAAATGCCGCAAATCGAGCGGCTGGCACCGGAGTTTATCATTGTCCGCCCTATCCTTGGTTGGTCGGCAGAGCGAGTGTTTGCCATGCACCGGCGGCACGGCATCAAACCAAACCCATTGTATTCGATGGGTTGTGGCCGGGTCGGTTGCATGCCGTGTATCCATGCCGGGAAAGATGAGATCCGGAACATTGCCTGGCGGTTCCCGGGAGAGATAGACCGGATCAGGGAGTGGGAGCGGTTAGTTGGGTTGTGCAGCAAACGAGGTATCTCATCCTTTTTTGCTGCGGACAAAACGCCGGGACAGCACCAAAAGCAACACCATCTACCAATGCCAATGATTGACGATGTGGTTAATTGGTCGCGCACGGTACGGGGGGGGCGGCAATTCGGGCTGATCGAATCACTAGCCCCGCCGAAGTGTTCTTCAATTTACGGGTTGTGTGAATGATGAGAATAGCCATCCACGACAGCGACACAACCAAGACCGTGGCGGTATTATGCTGCTCCAATAATAGTTTCTATAAGAGTATGCATGAGGTCGAGGCCTACGACATGCGGCGGGATGCCAAATCATTTGTAGGGGGGATGCCAATTGTGGCCCATCCTCCGTGCAGGGCATGGAGCGCCTATTGCGGGCACCAAGCAAAACCGTTACCGGGAGAGAAAGAGCTTGGCTTGTGGTGTGCAGACCAGTTGCGGGAATGTGGGGGCGTGTTGGAGCATCCGGCCCATTCCCGGCTTTTCGATGCGGCGGGCCTCCCACGCCCAGGCCAATCGGTCGGGGACATGAAGACAATCTCTGTATGGCAAGCCTGGTGGGGATACCCGATGAGAAAGGCAACATGGCTCTGTTTCTCACGGGTGAAGACTGAAAAACTTGTTATCCCATACCGGTTGCATGACCAGGGCGGCGACCGGAGACGGCAACAACTAATGAGCAAGCACCAGCGGGCGGCAACAGTCCCAGCCTTTGCCCGTTGGCTGGTAGACGCGGCTTTATTGGTGTACGAAGCATGAAAAGTGCAAGTGGGTGCAAGCTGGTGGGTGCAAAAACACGGCAAAAGGGTGGATTTGTCAAAAAACCAGACCTCACCCCTTTTTTCTTAGTGTTTTGCAGAGATGGCGGGCGCATTTCTGAAACACTTGCACCCTTGCACCCAAACCTTATTTTTATATTTAATTTTAGTTATTTAGATTGGGTGCAAGTTGGGTGCAAGTTGGGTGCAAGTGGGTGCAAGTTGGGTGCAACTCTTGGGCCTGCTTTTTGAAATGCACCCAAGAAAAACGTCGGAGAAACGCCACTTTACAAAATAGGGTGCTAGGGTGCAACTGAAAAAGCGCCTCGGGGGGCGCAAAACAGCTAAGACCGGGCGCGGCCGCTGTTCCCTTTACCCGCCCATGAGGGCCGCTGCACCCGCCGCCGGCCTCGTTTAGCGGGAGAGAAGATACCTAATATGGGGTTACTTAGTAATAGTATGAAATCGGCTGAAAGAACCGGGGGGAAAGGGGAAAACCACCCTGTTGTCTCTCTCTTTTTTCTTATTAGGAACGTGTAGCAAATAATAGACGGAATAACGGAATCATTCTAACCGCACATAGTAATAAATTGTGCGGTTAATGGTTGGGCATCATACGGGATACCAAGGGATAGCGGGAGGCTGATAACATGAAATGTGCGGTAAGTATTGGAATGAGTCGGGAATGGTCGGGTCTGGGGCTGACCTGTACCCCACCCCCCCCTAAAAGATTCAGCCCAACCCCCTCCAACCTCCACCGAGTGGCTCCTCTAAATTGGGCCTGTTTTTCAGACCTTATTCCCGGGGGGGCGCGGGGGGGATGCTAGACGACCTGCTCGAACAATACGGCCACCATCTTGTGGTGCTGCGCGGCCTCACCAAGCGGAGCGTCGGCGATTATCAGCGCCGGGTGTCTCTGTTCTTCGACTGGCTCAACCAGGACGGCCGCACCACCGCCATCGAGTCGGTCACCCGCGAGGACGTCGAGGCATGGCTCAAGCATCTATACTACGACCGCCGCAACGGCACATACACGCGCCACACCAAGCTCGGGGCGTTGTCCGGGTTCTGGCGGTTCCTGGTGTATGAGAAACTGGCCACCGAGGACATCACAGCGCAGATCCCCAGGCCGCGCATCAAGCCGAAGATGATCCAGTATTTTACCCGGGGCGAGGTGATCAAGTTTTTCGAGGCCAGCCCGCCGACCACCGAGAAGGGACTGCGCGACACCTGTATCCTGATCGTAATGGCTTTTGCCGGTCTCCGGGTTGGCGAGTTGTGCGGCCTGCGGCTGGCCGACCTTGTCGACGATGGCCACTATGTCGACATCCTGGTCAACGAAGAGATCGGCAAGCAGGGCCACAGCCGGGCCGTGGATCTCTGGGCCGCGCCGGCGGTGTTCATCCGCCGCTGGCTCAATGTGCGGATCACCCAGGGCGCGAAGATCGACGACCCGCTGTTTGTCAGCTATCGCAAAAACGACCAACTGGTCGGCCGCCGTCTTTCCGGCAACGACATCGACCGCCTGGTCAAAGAACTAGCCACCGCCGCCGGAGTCCGCAAGCCACGGATCCACTCGCACATGTTCCGGGCCACCCACGGCAGCGACCTGCTTTTTGTGCGCGGCTTCACCATCGCCGCAATCGCGGCCAGGCTCGGACACAAGAACATAGCAACCACCGACCGTTATTTACCGAGGCGCGGCCGGGTCAATCAGGAGTACCGCAGTTTGAGGGATTATTGGCGCACATGGGAACAACTTTATACTCAAGGGGGCGCCACCAGTGTCGAGGGCCGAGAACAGGGAACTGATTGATCAATACGCCGCCAGGCTGGTGCAGGAGTTTGGCGCGGAGGCTGGCGCCGCGATTATGCTGGTGTTGGTCGAAGAGCTCGGTGGTTTCCGGATCACGGTGCCGACCATGGACGAGCTCAACCGGGAGGCCCGCGACCACCGCATCCGCCTCCTATTCAACGGCGCCAACGTGGGCGAACTGGCCGAACGGTTCGGCCTTTGCCCCAGACAGATCAGACGAATTGTGAATGAGGGGTGAAAATGAGCGAATACTTGACATTGAGGTGTCCAAAATGCAAGCGCCAAAAACAGACACCAAGGGCCCCGGTAGACCCAGAAGACGCTACAAGGGTGGAAATAGTTTGTGACAATTGTGATACCGGAGACTTTTCCGAATCAATGTATTTCGACAAAAACAATAACCATATTACAAGAGATTACGTTAGTCGGCCGGCGGCTGGCTAACGCCAAAGTTGAGACGCGCGCCTGCGCAAAGGATAAAAAAGATGGATAACGAAAGACACGCATTAGAGGCAACCGAGCAACGCGCATGTTCGCGCGTCGATTCTCAAACGCCTTGTTATGCCATTTTTAAGGTTGAATCAGGGGCAGAGCTTGCTGTTTTGCTTTGCCCTTCCTGCGGGTGCCCACGCTTTGCGGATTACGCATGTGATACATGCAAGAAACGCGAATACGAAAAAGTGCTTAGCCGCATTGCCAGCCGAACCCAAGACACAGACCTTTTGTGGTGGCAAAAAGAAGCAAGGGCCGCATTGGATGCTTAAGGCATAACGCCTGAATTAAGACGCGGTACACATAACAGGAGGTAGTAGATGGCCAAGAAATGTTTGTTTACTGGTGATGGCCGGAAACCATGTGTGAAGATTGGTTGCGGGACATGTGATTTTTTTGGTGAACCCGCAAGCCTCCAACAACCCGAATGTGTACCCGTCGTTTTGAATGATTTGTTGTCTTGCGCCCATTGCGGAGGCACGATTGACCACAGGGCGTTATTGGGGGAAGTGATTTTCAGTTGCTCAAATTGCTACGCTGAAACTCGGTTTAAAAAGGAAGGCTTGACGATTGAAAAGCAAATGGAAAAATTCAAACACAGAGCAAGATAACGTCTAAACTCACTTGCGACTGAAAGGGAAAACTATGAGCCAAAGACCATTGAGAACAGTAGACCCCATACTGGATGCACCAACTCCGACGCCGCAGGCGTCAAGTGCAGTGCCTTGTTATGGCACCTTGCACAAAGTTGACCAAGGGTGCGTTATTGCTGGCCGGACTAAGAATATACAGATTTACCCATTGCACGACGAATTTAGAAAGTGCAACGCAATAAGCCTGACAGTGGAAGAAGGCGAAACTCTGATGACTAAAGAAGAGGTAGGGGAAGTTATCGCCGCTTTGCAAAAAGTGCAAGAATTGATAGTGGCATAACGATTAGCTCACTGGACGCGCCAACGTGCTGCCAGTAAACATACCCTAGCTACCCGCGTTCCAGTGAAGCGACGGGTTAGCGAATACCATAATACGACGAGGCACGACATGAATGAATATGATTTTGAATTGTGGAAATGCGTAACAGTGAACACCCACAGTACCAAAAAGGTTATCTCGGACGAAATGTATGACTCAATTCTTGAATTGGTTGAAATAATCGACGGGGTGCGCCTGGGAAGCTACGGAATGGAGTTGGCGCTAATCTGCGACACTGCCGACGAAGACCTTTTGAAGGAGAAGATAGAGGGAATTATCTCTCGCTAACTCTTGAATTCAGCGGACCAGCCACCGGGCCTGGCTGGATAACCCGCGCTGACCCTGGTCCGCTGGAGTGATTGGTTATACCATGGACTTAAAATCATTTGAGCAAGCTTTTGGTGATGGCTTGGGGAGTTCCACCGGGCAATGTGCCTGTGGGGCGGTGTTTTACAACCCCGACGGAGGATGGGATTGGGAGGACGGAGAACTTGAGGGCTACAGGGGGATGGCTGATGCTGTTGAGCTCGATTACGCGGTTGGTTTTTTGTCATTCGAGGGCGCTCAGTATGTGCTTGATTGCGAATGCTGGCACAGTCGGGCGGAAAAGATAATGAAGTTTCTCGATTCCCACGCCCACAAAATTGTCGATTACATGCATCTGGAGAAGGAAAGGGCTGTCGCTGAAGCTGCGGCGATGCCTACGGTATAACAAAAAAGCTCACCAGCACCGCACAGCGGTGTCTGGTGTAGCGACAGTTATGTCTCCATAAAGTGACACCCTCTGCCAGCCTGAGTCCCCTTTCTCTGCTATCGCAGGTGAAGGGGGATAATCAGTGGCAGACGACAAAGACGACAACACCACCACCGAAGAACTCGGCATTCCGGCCGCCGCCAAGGTAAAACGCAACTACACCTTGAGCGCGGCCGCGCTGGAGCAACGCCGTCAGGCCGCGCTGCAGCCCAAGCCCGGCATGGTCGGCAAGCGCAACGCCTGGAAGACCGGCCAGTACGCCTCGTCGTTTATATCCCGCATCAAGCCCTGCAAGTCCACCTGCGATAAATACCCGTGCCAGCTGGTCACCGAAAACGCCACCGTTGCCGGCAAAGATTGCCTCGACAAGGCCGAACTGCTCGCCACCATTCACATCATCCACGACGCCATCAAAAACCCCAAGGACAACGCGGGCGGCTTTCAGGAGATCGCCGCGGCCAACATCGCCAACTGCATCAACATCCTCGAGATGCTGCAGCAGGCGATCATCCAGGATGGGGTGGTGCTCAAGGAAAAAACAGTCGGCAAGGGCGGCGTCACCGAAAAATTCAAACTCCACCCGGCCCTGCTTGCCTTGCCGAAGATGATACAAGACCTCAACCTCACCCCCGACCAGTTCTTGATCACACCCAAGGCGCAGGCCAAGGCGGAGGGCGAACAGGAGGCCGCCAAGACCATCGGCGAGTTGCTCGGCGCTGCCGGCAGGCAGTTGGCCGCCGCCAAAGCCTCGAAACAAGAGGGGTAGGCCATGGAGCCTATCCGGATTGCCGACGCTGGCAAAGGCGTCATCGTGCCGCCGGAGGTGTTCGAGCAAACACTCGAGTCCCTCGACTGGACATGGCAGCAGGTGAGCCGCGGCGAACTGCCGCCGCCTTTTGAATCGCTCGAACAGTTCCAGCTGGCGATCATCGGCGCCGACGCCCTGCTCTGGTGTACTGCATTCATGCACGAGCCGGAAGACCCGGACCACCTCGACCCATACTCCTTTTTTGATTATCAGATCGAGTCCCTGCGCCACGACGGGTCAACCGTCCACAAGTGCGGGGCGGAGGTCGGCAAGACCCGCGAGATTGTCGCCTGGGTGCTGCATCGGGCATACACCACCCCCAACGGCTCCGGCCTGATCGCCGCCCCGCAGCAGACCCACCTGGACGAGATCATCGAGGCGATGACCGACCAGTTCTCCTGGAATGACGATCTGGCCCGTGATCTGGTCCGGCACAAGAAGCACCCGCACCACGCATTCTATTTCCGCAACGGCTTCAAGGTGGATTTTCGCCCGGCCGGCCACGATGGCGAGGCGTTCCGTGGCGTCCATGTGCGGACCTTCGCCATCATGGACGAGGCGGCCAAGTGCAAGAACCCCAAACAGTTCAGCGAATTCTGGCGGGCCATGAAGCCCACCGCCGTCGGCCGCATCTATTCGGTGCCGGACGGCGACCGCTCCTGCGAATTCTACAAACTCGGCCAGCGGGCCGCCGGCAACAAGGAGGACGACAATGACCAAGGCGTTGCAAAACATCTTAACTTCCGGCTTTTCAAGTGGGCAAAAACCCTTATGCCGCCTCCTTACTGGACCGACGAGCGGCGAAAATTCTACGTCGAGCAATACGGTGGAGAAGATTCTCCGGGATACCAGCACAACGTCCTCGGCGAAGACGGGGATCCGGAAAATACTGTCTTCCCCTGGCATCATCTGAAACATTGCATCCGGCAGATCGACGCCTACCGCTGCCTGAAAATCCTTGTCGACTCCAGCCACGGCGAGGTGATCGTCACCGGCTACCGCTGCGAGATGGGCATGGCCCACGGCGAGCCGCATGCGATCCCGGTCAGCCTGATCGATACCTACTACCCGCAGGCCACCTTTTTTGATGCCGACGACTCCGGCCAGTCTGATTTCACCCGCCTGCTCCGCTCGTTCTTCGTTGCCGTGCCAGGCCTCAAGCGCGGCGGCGGCGATCTCGGCTTTTCCGGCGACCCCACCGAGATCATCGTCAAGAACATCATCGGCAAGCAGGAGCGCTGGGTCGCCCGGCTGCAACTCAAGCACGTCACCTACGACCAGCAGTGCCAGGCGCTCAACGCCATGGATGATGTCTATGGGCCGATGGAGTCGCTCAAGTGGGGCACGGACTTCGGCAACGCCGGGTCGGCGGTGGCGCACGACCTGCAAGGGCTGGCGATCTACGATGCCAAGGAGTACGAACACCGGCTGCGCGGCTTCCAGTTCGAGTCCACCACCGACAACGTCTCCGAGGATGGCGCCCCGCTCATCGATAACAAGACCGGCAAGCCGTCGCGGATCACCCTCAAGGAACTGGCCACCGATCTCCTGGTCAAGAAGATGCAGCGACAGCAGCTGGAGATCCCACCGGACCCGGACATCATCCACTACTACACCAACCACACTGTCCGCATGGGGCAGAAGCACCGCATATTCCGCAAGGACGACGATCATCTGATCGACGCCGACCGCGCCCAGATACTGGCCCACATCATGGCCGAAACCGTGGAGGATATTTTCGCATGAACTTTCCCAACCTGCTTACCCGCGCCAAGGGGTTTTTCGCCAAGGACGCCGCCTTCACCAACGGGGTGCAACTCCGGCCCAACGACGGCCAGGGGCCGTTCACCCCTTACTTTCAGTCATTCATCCCCCGCAACGTCGAGGCATCGTTCTACGAGTTCCTGCGGGAGGCGATCCCGATCGTGGATGCCGCCATCGGCCGGCTGGTGTCGCTGGACGGCCACATCGTCGTCAAGGGCAACAACGACAAACTGGTGGATATAATCAACGACTGGAAGGACAATGTGGCGGTCAACGATCTGCAGACCGGCCTGCAGGCCTTCCACGCCAACGTGAGCAACGAGGCATTCGAGCAGGGATTCGGCCTGGGTGAGTTCATCACCGACAAGGCCCGCCGCGACATTATCGGCCTGCGGGTGGCGGACTCCAAGTTCATCAAATTCCGGCGTCAAAGCCCGGCCGGCGGCATCGATATCCTGCAGAAGGCCTCCGCCGACCTGGACTGGCGGCTCCTCAAGCGCGACAACCTGATGTATTTCTCCATCGGCAACGAGAACCAGAACCCCCACGGCACCCCCATGCTCCGCTCCTGCGAGTTCGTGGCCAAGGTCCTCGCCACCATGCACAACTCGCTGCTCAACGTCTGGGAGCGGTTTGGCGATCCGAGCTATTCGGTCACCTATAAAACCAGCAAACGGGACGGCGCCGACCACAAGACCCGCCGCGATCAGATGGCCACCGAGTTCGACGCCGCCGTGCGGGCAAAACGGGCGGGCAAATCTGCCGACTTTATCCGCGCCATCGACAAGGACAGCGACATCGATATCAAGATCATCGGCGCCGACGGCCAGGTGCTGGAGATGGAAGTCCCGTCTCGACATGTGTTGGAGCAGATCGTCAGTAAAACAGGCCTGCCGCCGTGGATGCTCGGGCTGCACTGGTCCACCACCGAGCGCCTCGCCAACTTCGAGGTCGAGATGGTGCTGGCCGATGTCGTCACCAGGCAGGCCGCCAAACTACCGTCTTTTACCCGTCTGGTGCAGACCATGCTCCTGCTGCGCGGCTACACCTGGAAGAAGGGCGACTGGTGGCTCGAATTCGAGCAGGTCAACCTGCACGACGTTGTCGCCCAGGCGCAGGCCCGGTTCCTCAACGCCCAGGCCGACATGTACCACGTTCAGAACGCCGAGACCCTCGGCATCGCCCTCGATGTGCGCGACCTCTCCATCGGCAAGGCGCTGGCCGTGCATGGTGAAAAATCGTTCAAGCTGCCCGGCGAGACGGTCAAGGCGGCCAAGTCCTGCGGCTGCAAGGAGGGCCGGCGGGCGGAGGAGTGGCCGGAGGTGGACAGCCTCGAGGAAGAGTACGAAAAGCGCCTGCAGGGTGATTGGGCCGATCTGCTCGCCCGGGTGAAGACCATCCTCGGGCTCGATCAGGCCAGGGGCGCGAAAGAAGAAGGCGACCCGCCTGGCTTTTCGATGTCTGCCGAGCAGCGCGGCCTGATCGACGCCGAGTTGAAAACATGGCTTGCCGCCTACAACCCGGCGTCAAAGGAATCGCCGGTGTATTGGTTCTACGGCCAGGCGTTCAGCGCCGGGGTGATCCGGGCGGCCCGGATGGTTGAAGACGAGGTGACGCTGTTGTCGATCCTCAAGAACCACGGCATCTTCGACAAGCTGGTCAAGGATGGCTTTGATCTGGTCAAGGACAACGCCACCAAGGCGCTCCGCAACAAGATCCTGCCGGAGATGGAGGCCCACGTCATCGCGGGCAGCAACCCGGTGGAGGTGGCCCGCAGGCTGGAAAAGCTGTTCACCGACAAGAACGCCGACTGGCAGCGGCTGGCAAGGTCTGAAATGGCGATGGCGGCGGAAAGCGCCAAGCATGCCGAATGGAAAGAGCGCGGCCTCAAGCGGCTGGATTTCGCCCCGGCCCCTGATGCCTGCGATATGTGCCGCAGCCTGGCCGGGGAGTATGACATCGACAAATGCCCCCTGCCGGTCCGCGATACCCACCCAAGATGCCGGTGCAGCAGTCGCCCGGCGAAAAGTGAGGCGTGATTTTTTGGGCCGGCTGGGATATTGTAGTTTTATGAAAAAAACAATCGTAATAACCATCGCCTTAATGGTGCTGTGCCCGTTCACGGCAGCAAGCAAGACAATCCATAAGGAAAAGTGGTATCAGCAGCAATGGTGTGAGGAGCAGCGCGGAGTTCAGGAAGTCGTGTTGCCTGATCAAACCCGTTGCGACTGCCTCACGGCAACGAACGCCGTTGAGTTTGATTTCGGGAAAAAGTGGGCCGAAGCGATAGGGCAAGCACTTTATTACTCGCTTCAAACCGGCAAAAAAGCTGGTATCGTCTTGATACTTGAGACCCCCAAAGATCGTAAATACTGGCTGCGCTTAAACAGCACGATTGAACACTACAATCTACCGATTGATGCTTGGGCGGTCGATAGTAACGGCATTGGGTTGCCGTGAAACTATCGGTCGTTATTCTTTTTGAAGTTGTCTATAATTTCCTCAACATCCTTTGTTGATAGTTTCCGCCAGCTTGATCTGTTTTTGTTTATGTGGTCACGAATCAATTTTGTTATTGCGTGATCCTTTACCATATCCATAAACTCTTCAAAAAGAACCCCAAACGGCAATGAATCCCTTTTTGATTCTTTGTTAATGTAGTCAACCGAGAGGAGGTTAAATTTGCATGCACGTTTGATGTCCTCTTTAAGTAGTATTCCCTCTATCGCCGTTGCAACAAAACGCTGGCCGCAGCGACAAGCAAACTCTTGCCCAATAATTTGGAGTTTTTTATCGCCGAGTTTGTATAGTCTTTCGCAATGTGGACATCTGGTATAGTTATACATGGCCTATGTAATTAAATGTGCGGTAAGGTGTGTACCCTAACCGCACATTTAATTATTGACAATAGAAAAACCAGGAGATAACTTGGGGGTGTAGCGGCAAAATCCGCTACCGGGTTTGGAAGCCCGGAAACAAAGGCGGACACCACCGCCACCCCCAGTGCAGGTGGTTTTTTTGTGTCCGCAGCATAGCTTACCTTTTGGGTGGGCCGTGCGGGGAGCTTCGGCTCGCCGGTTCCTTTGTTCCGGTCTTCCAACCCGTACGGTTCCGCCCTTTTTGTGTTTGGAAGCGCAGAGGGCGGGGAGTTCTTACCCCAACAAAGGAGAAGCCGCCATGTCCGCGCAAGCCAAACAACTTGAACCAGTCCCTTTTCACGGGGACACCATCTTTGCCGTTGACCACAACGGCGAACCCTTCGCCCCGGTCAGGCCGATCATTGAGAACATGGGGCTAAACTGGGCAAGTCAGTATGTGAAATTACAGAATAACAATGATCGATGGGGTGTTGTGATTATCACAACGCCTTCCGCAGGAGGGATTCAAGAAACCATCTGCATCCCCATCCGCAAGGTTGCCGGGTTCCTGGCCACCATCAATCACAAGAAAGTCCGCCCAGAACTCCGGGAAAAAATCCTCTCTTATCAAAACGAATGCGACGACGCCCTGTGGCAATATTGGACCACCGGCAGGGCCGAACGGATGCAGTATGCCGGAGGCGCGGCCTTGCCCTCCCCTGGCCTTTCCATGGACGCCATCTCGGCTCTGTGCCGCGAGGCGGACAAGTACCTCAAGGGCAAGGCCAGCCTTCGGGCGCTGCACTTCTTCACCGGCATGCCGGTTGCCGACCTGCTGGAGGAAATCGAATCGCCGGACCCTGCCGCCTCGGACGTGGCCGCCACCCTGTCGCAGTATCTTTCCCTGCTGCTGCCATCACCACCGAACGGCTGCGGCCTTGAAACCGGCACCGGGCCTGACGGCCAATGGCTGCAGGGCACCACGGCACAGTTCTTCGGGGCGTTCATCGCCGCCGGGCGGGCGCCCAGGTTGCCGCTCATCTTCAGAAACCCAAAGCACCTTGGAACACTCTTTTCCCGCGAGTCAGAATCGCTGGCGTTTTTGGGATGGCGGCGCGAGCCTTGCCGCAAGATCGCCCACGGTTACCGCTATCACCGCTTTGTCCGGTTTGCCGATATGGCGGAAGGGGGTGAAGCATGAGCGCCACCATCGTCCGTTTGCCGGTAAGACCCCCAGCCGATCAAGGCGGTCGCCACTCAAAGGCGGCATGCCATTGGAGAAGGTCGATTGTAGGTTTTCTTGAAACCTGCGACCTTTTGGAGTTGATTCTTGTTTCCGGGCGTCTGCTCTCCCAGCCCGGCTATCACGATTATCTCAAAAGACAAGGAGCCAAGGGGCGGCTTTCAGTCGTCACGAAGTAGCCAGCCCATCACCGCTCGCCCACCTAACCCCGCCCATCCCGGCGGGGTTTTTTGTTGCCCATCCCCCCCACCCGCACAAAGTGACATCCTCTGCCAGCCTGCGTCCCGCTTACCTGCTACGAGAAAGAGAACCCCTTAAAAAGTAGAACTTTTTCATCTCTTTCTATGCAGCACGGAGGACAGGCCCATGGCGAAAAAGAGCGACAAGATCACTACCGACGGCAAGGACTTCAAGGGTTCTGGCGTTGAGGGCCAGAAGGACGCCGAAAGCGATCCTACATCCACCCGCCGCGCCCTTGTGCGTATGAAGATGATCTGCAGCGCGATCACCGAGTTGGCGGCCGACGAGTACACCGAAGAAGGAAAGCCGGAAGTGGCGGCCCTTGAAAACCTTCTTGGTTTCGACATCTCCGCCGATGAGCGCGACGCTGCCGAGGGCATGCTTGCCGCCCACCAGGCAGCCCACGAGGCAGGCCGCCAGGCCAAGGATGAAATGACCGCCGCCCTTGAGTCCGCCCATGCCGACAACAAAACCCTTGCCGCCTCGCTGAAAGAGGCCAACGGCAAGATCGCCGAACTCATCCGCACCACCCCTGCCCCAGCTGATGATGCTCCCGCCGCAGCCGGGGAAGAGAAAGCGGTCGAGCCGGCCACCCGCCTGCAGTCCAAGGTCATCACCGGCGAGCATGTGCTGGCCATGATGAAGAAAGGGAAAAAAGACTGATGGCCGGCCAGAGCACATACAACCCCGGCGAGATCCGGAGCAAGTCGGCAGGCAGCGGACTCAAGGCCACTGCCGCCGGTGTCGAGATCACCGACGACATCCTTGCCAAGATCAACCGCTACGCCCTTGAGGCCGTCACCGCCGAGGCCGTCTTTGTCCGCAAGCAGTTGCTGGCACACAACGGCGTTGACCGCGACCGGGAACGCTTCAACGAGGCGCTGCTCGACGATTTCGCCACCACCCTGCCCGGCAAATCCACCCTGTATTTCCACGCCCGCCGCGACTATCTGCCGCTGGGCCTCTATTTCGACGCCACCACCGAGCAGATCAGCCCGGAGAAATTCAAGGAGCTCACCGGCGAAGACCCGCGCCTGCCTGACGGCGTTGCCGCCGTCAAGGTGCTGTGGGCCTGGTACTACGTGATCAAGACGCCGAGCGTCGAGGACATCCTCGCCAACATCAACGGCGGCACTTATCGCCATTGGTCGATTTCTTTCATCGCCGCCGACATGGCCCCGGTAAAGGGCAAGCACGGCGAAACCATGTTCTGGGAATACACCGGCCCCGGTGAGGCCACCGAGGGGTCGCTTGTCTGGCTCGGAGCGCAGCAGGGGGCAACCTCGCAAAAATCCGCCAAGTCCGGCGCAGATGCCGACGAAGGCAACCAACCACAACAGAGAGGAAAAGGTATGAACGCACTCAAGAAGATGTTGGGCGCCGTGTTGGGTAAATCCTTCGGCGACGACACCACCGACGACCAGATCACCGAGTCCGTCAAATCCGTCATTGCAGCCAAGGACGCCAAGATCACCGAACTCACCGGCCAGGTCGAGGAATCCAAGGCCATGGCCGCCCTCGGCAAGCAGTTTCAGGATGGCCTGATTGCCGACTATGTCCGGATGAAGGCCGCCCTCGGCGAGATCGAGCAGACTGAAGAGGCCAAGACCAAGACCAAGGGATTCGCCGCCACGTTCGACGTCGAGTTCCTGGGGCAGGAAGTGAAGGGCCTGCAGAAACGGATGAACGAGAAGTTCCCGGACGGTGGCCAGCTTGAGGGCGACGACCGCCGCGACAAGTCGGCAGACTCCACCGACGCCGCCTTCACCGGCTCAAAGAATCCGCTGGTGCCCCGCGACAGCAAGTAAACGGCACCGCGCAACGATATTCACCTCCTAACTCATTACACGGAGAACGAACATGGCAAACGAACTCGCAACCCCCCGTGACGGCGTCCAGCATCTGCGGACCCGCAAGCATACCCACAACGCCGCCGTAGCCGCCAACGAGATCATCGTGGTCAACGGCGACATCCTGATCGCGGTATCCGCCGCCCTCGCCAACGTCGAGAACGTCTACATCTACCGGGGCCGGGCATCCTTCCCGAAAACCACCGGCGCAAGCAGCGCCATCGCCGACGGCAAGGAATGTTTCTGGGACGCCACCAACGGCGTGGCCACCGAGTCCAAGGGCATGTCCGCCGCCGACGCGGTAGCCGACGGCGGCAACACCGGCAACGGCACCGTGACCGGCGAAGCAGTCGGCGCCAACGCCGTGGCCGAGAGCTGGACCCTGCTGTGCATCGCCGCCGCCGCCAATGGCGGCACCTTCTCGGTGATCGGCTCCAAGTCCGGCCGGATGGCAGACGCCGAGGTCGGCGTTGCCTATGCCAACGGCTTTGTCGCCTTTACCATCAACGACGGCGCCACCGACTTCGTGGTCGGCGACAAGTTCACCCTCGCCGTTACCCAGGCCAACAGCAAGATCGGCAAATCCGCCGAACCGACCACCGATGACGACGACGAAGTCATGGTGATGCTCAACGAAAATTAAGCGGCCCCTTGATTAACCGCGAACACCAGCAAGGAGTAACAACATGATCATCAACGGAAAGCAGTTCATCGACTGGGATAAGTTGAGCAAGGTTCCCGCCAATCTCCAGAAAGTCGCCATCTATGACGCCGTCTGCCAGGGTTTCAAGGCCATCGCCGCCGACTCGGTCAAGATGGTCGCCGCCGGGTCCGTGCAGGGCCAGAAGATCATCGGTATCGACCCGAACCTCGTCGCCTCCGGTCCGCCCATCGTCATGGTCGGAAGCGACACCGTCGAGTCTCCGGATCGAGGCTATGAGGCCCTGTTCGCCGACGTGGACATGCGGGCCAGCTCCAACGACACCTTCGAGATGCTCGACATCTCCGGCGGCGTCACCTTCTACCAGAAAAAGACCGGCGAAGAGGCCAAACTCTCGCGCCTGCCTTCCAGCGCCAAGTCACAGGTCGGCCTGCTCCGTTTCATCGGCGGCTTCGCCATCGAGGACGACTGGCTCCGTTTCAACAAGTATTACCTGATTGATGACCTGACCAAGGACACCTTCAACAACTGGTATAACCAAAAGGCCGATCTCTTCTATGGCCTGATGGCAGCCATGGGCGCTGGGATCAACCAGGCGTTCGCCACCGACGACGTCACCACCATCAACAACGCCTGCGCCGCCATCGTCACCGAGATGGAAGCTGCCGGCTACAGCGTCTCGGCCGGCAGTGGTTTCTACATCACCTGCCACCCGATACTGATGTCCCGCATCTACAAGGCGCTGGCCGCGAGTTTTGTCAACGCCAACTCCAACAACAACCAGATCACCTACAACATCAAGGGCGTCATCCCCACCGCCAAGATCGCCAGCACCAGCTATTACGTGTCGCTGCCCGGCCTCAAGAACAAGAAGGGCGAGTGGGAAGACCTCAACGCCCGCCCGGCCCAGCGCAACGAACTGGTACTCGGCGCGGACCATGTCTGGACCGGTGCGTATAACGGCGCCATCGGCGAAAGCAAGCAGCACAAGCGCTGCGCTCTCTCTTAACCAATAACCAGGGCGGGCGGGGGATGATCCCCGCCCTGCTCTGCCGGTGCCGCCATGGGCAAGGTTTCTCTCGACGATATCAAGAATCTCGGGTTCACCCCCGAGCAGTTCAGCCTGACTGCCGCCACCTTCGATGCGTGGCTGCAGGGTGTTATCGACGAGCAGGCCATGCTGCTGGAAGTGCGGGTCGGCGCGACCGCCTACGCTTCGGCCGTCACGGCGACCGCTGCTTATGTCAAGCGGGCCGAAAAGTGCCTCGTCGCGGCTGAACTGTTCCAGCGGCGGATCGTGTCGATTGCCGGGAACGCCGTGCCCAACGGCCAGGAGCCGGAGACAACGGCGCTCGATAAGCAGAAACGCGCCATGCTCGCCGAGGCGCAGGGCCTCATCGATCGGCTTGCCGCCTCGGCGGTGTCCGATGCTTCCGACTTCGCCTGCGGCGCGGTAATCACCAGCCATTTCGAGGATGATAATGCTTGAAGTCCGCGTTGACATCAAGGGCAGCAAGGCGATCGTCGGCGGGTTTGACCGTTTCGCCGCCAATGCCCCCGCCGCTGTCCGCCGCGGGTTGACGCGCATCGTCAGAGGCGTTCACCGTGAGGCTTATGACCTGTTGAGCGGCCCCGGTGGCGATACAGGCGGATACCCGGTGCCGGTGGTGACCGGCCATCTCCGCAGTCATCTCGATTTTCTCGAACCACGCCAGACAAAGACAGCCAACGGCGCGGTGTTCACAACCGGCGATCTCGACGCCATGCTGTTTGATTCTGCCCGCTACGCCACAGTGATCCACGACGGCGCCAACTCATCCAGCGCCCACGGCCCCCGGTCATTCGCCGACGACGCCCTTGAGCGCTTCAACGAAGGTGACCGCATGGCATCGATCATGGACGACGAGCTCGGCGACGAACTGAAAAAGGTGGGCAAATGAATCTCGCGGATCTTTCCGGGGTGCAGGCCATGGCCATGTTCATGGTCTCGGTTGCCTCATACGAGGTGTTGAAACTTTCGGTCGGGCTGGTTTTCGGCCGCCTGACCGCGCCAGGCTTCGTCAAGATCAAGGACTGCGAGCAGTGCGCGGCCAAGGAACTGCGAAACGACGTCAAGGCGATCAAGCGCGTCCTGGTGGTGATGGCCACCGGCGGAGAAGTCAGCGAGGAAGACCTCAAAGGACTGGTGAATTGATCATGGCCGAATTTGAAAAAGCATTCAAGGCCCTGATCGGCGTCGAGGGCGGCTACGTCAACGACCCGGCCGATCCCGGCGGCGAGACCAAATACGGGATCAGCAAGCGGAGTTATCCGAGCCTCAATATCGCCGCGCTGACCATCACCCAGGCCATGGGCATCTATAAGCGCGATTTCTGGGATAAGGCCCGACTTGACGAGATCGTCGATCAGGCCATTGCCGAGGAGGTGTTTGACTCCATGGTCAACATCGGCCCCAAGGTCATGCGCTGGCTGCAACGGGCCTACAACCTGACCAACTGGAACGACGGCAACCGCGATCTGGTTGTCGACGGCGTCATCGGGTCGGGGACCATCGCCGCCATCAACCAGGCGTCCCGGCCCGAACGCATCCTGAAAACCTTGAACGGCCTGCAGTTCGGCCACTATGTCGAGTGCGTGGAGAACAACCCTAAACTCGAAAAGTGGTTCGGCGGCTGGCTCACCAGAGTTTGGGAGAGATGATATGAAACTCCTCGATGTGCTGCTCAAGGCAGGATCAACGGCTCTCAGTGTAGCGTGTCCGACTGCGGCGCCGATCATCGGCATGATCAACTCCCTGCTGCCCGCCGACAAACAACTCCCGGCCACGGCCACCGGCCAGGATGTGCATTCTGCCATCCAGACCCTGCCGCCGGACCAGCAGTTCGCCATCCTCACCAAGCAGCTGGACGTCGAGATTGCCGACATCGACGCATGGTCGCGCATTGTCGATTCGCTGGCCAAGGCCGACGCCACCGGCAACAGCACCCGCCCATGGATCGCCAAGTGGGCGTCCATCGTGGTGCTGCTCTCCATCGTGGCGTTCATGTCCGCCTGGGTGTCGGCCATCGTCACCAACAATGCGGCCACCCTGGAGAAGATCAACGGCTCCCACATGACTATCCTGGCGCTGCTCGGCCCGGTGATCGCCTGGGTTGACCGCTATTTCGGCAAGCGCACCGACGAGAAGAAGGCCCGCTACAGTCTGGCAGTCGGCCAGGCTCCGGCCGGTGGGGCCTTGGCCCAGGCCATTCAGGCATTCAGGGGAACGAAATGACCACCACCCTCAAGACCGCGCTCGACAACCTGGCCGTTCAGATCACCGGCAACGAGCCGTTGCAGGCCTTTGCACAGCAGCAATGGGGCAAGAACGTGGCGGCGCGGATCAGCTTCCGACGCCGCACCGAGATCCACGCCTCGGAGTTGCCGCTGGTGCTGATCACCTGCCCGAGCCGAGGCAAACGCACCCAGATCAGCGGCGGCATCATGTGCCAGCCGCAGGTTCGGTTGTACTTCGGCTTTTATCAGCCGAAATCAGAGCTGGTGGTGGCGGAGCAGCTGGTCGCCGAGGAACTGATCGAGGATGCCATCTACGGCGACACCGGCCTCGGCGACACCGTCGACCGGCTCGACATAACCGCATCGAGCAACGACGAGGGCGCCGCCGCGCCGACATGTTTCACCGTGATTGATTTACAGATCGAGTTTACCCGCGGCCAGGTTGATGTCGACACCCTCGACGACTTCCTGCGGACGCATACCGAGTGGGATATGGCAACGCCGGACGGACAGATTGACGCCGTCGACGATCTCAACATCCCGCAAACATAACAGAAGGGGGCAACCATGCCGAACAGCAACGAAATTTTTGTCAAACCCGGCCCTGGTCTGCTCGTTCGCAAGCCGGACGGCAGTCGCCTGGCCGAGGATGGGGAACTGGTGCCGCGCACCGCCTACTGGTTGCGCCGCCTGAAAGATGGCGATGCCGTCCAGGCCAACGCCCCGAAAAAGATCAACGCCAAGAAGGGGGAATGATAAATGCCGATCTCATTCGATTCTATTCCGAGTCAACTGCGGGTGCCGCTGGCCTACGTTGAATTTAACAACGAGCGGGCCGTATCCGGTACGCCCGGCATCATGCACAAGATTCTGGTCATCGGCCAGCGGTTGGCCGCCGGTGAGCAGGCCGCCGAGGTGCCGTTCCGGGTCAACTCTCCCGGCCATGCCGAGGCCGCAGCAGGCCGTGGCTCGATGTTCAGCCACATGATCAACGCCCTCAAGCTCAACAACCGCTTCACCGAGACATGGGGCATCCTGCTCGATGACGACGTCGCGGGCGTAGCCGCCGCTGGCAACATCCTTTTCGGTGGCGCCGTCACCGCCGCCGGCACCCTCAACCTGTATATCGCAGGCAACCGGGTCCGGGTGGCGATTGCCGCCGCGCAGACATTGAGCAGCATTGCCACCGCCGTGGTCGCCGCAATCAACGCCGACACCTCGCTGCCGGTGACCGCAGCCGTGAACGGTGGCGTTCCGGAGCAGGTGGACATCACCGCCCGCTGGAAGGGTGAAACCGGCAACGGCATCGACCTCCGTGTCAATTATTACCAGGACGAGAAGACCCCCACCGGCCTGACCACCACCGTCACCGCCATGACCGGCGGCACCGGCAATCCTGATATTGCAGACGCCGTCGCCGTGCTCGGCGACGAGTGGTGGAACCACATCGTCATGCCGTACACCGACTCGGCCAACCTGACCGCGCTGGAAACCGAGCTCACCGACCGCTGGGGACCGACCCGCCAGATCGACGGAATTGCCTACGCCGCTTATCGCGGCACCCAGGCCGCCACCCAGACCTTCGGCGACGGCCGCAACAGCCTGCTGGTCACCTGCATGGGGACCGGCATCTCGCCCACCCCGCCCTATGTGTGGGCCGCCGCCGTGGCCGCCGAGGCCGCTCACAGCCTCGCCATCGACCCGGCCCGGCCGCTGCAGACCCTGGTGCTCGATGGGGTTTTGCCGCCGGCCATTGAGGATCGCTGGACCATGGAAGAGCGCAACCTGCTGCTGTATGACGGCATTGCCACCCACACCGTCGACTCCGGCGGCCGGGTGCTCATCGAGCGGCTCATCACCATGTACCAGGAGAACGCCTACGGGGTCGCCGATCCGAGCTATCTGGACGTCAACACCCCGGCGACGCTCTCGTACCTGCGCTATTCAACCCGCGCCCGGATAACCCAGAAGTTCCCGCGCCACAAACTGGCAGACGACGGCACCAACTACGGCGCCGGGCAGAAGATCGTGACGCCCAAGGTGATCAGGAACGAGCTGATCGCGTTGTTCAAGGAGTGGGAACTGGCCGGTCTGGTCGAGAACATCGACCAGTACAAGGCCGATCTGGTTGTCGAGCGTGACGTCAACGACCGCAACCGCGTCAACGTGCTCGCCCCGCCGGATCTGGTCAACCAGTTCCGCGTCTTCGCAGAGCAGATGCAGTTTATCGTGTAACCGATTGAGCCCGGCCGCAGTCAGGCCGGGCCTCTTCAAAGGAGAGAACCATCATGTCAAAGAGACTTGGGATCGCCACCATCAAGTACGACGGCAAGGTGCTCAACAGCCGGCCCGGCGCGAGCATGGACCCCGGCGGCATCGCCCGCAAGTCGGTCATCACCGATCTGAATATCGGATTCAGCGAGGAACTCCGGCAGTCGAAGGTCGAGTGCGAGATCGCCTACGACAAGGACACCAGCCTTGCCGAACTCGGCCAGATCAGCGGCGCCACCTTGACCTTCGATTGCGACACCGGCCAGAGCTACGTGATCAAGGATGCCTGGATCACCGACACCCCGCAGCTGACTGCTGGTGACGGCGGCAAGGTCAAACTGACCTTTGAAGGCCCGGCCGCCGAGGAGATGATGTGATATGGCGACCGTAACCGTTGAACTCGCCCACGGCCTGACCATCGGCGACGTGAAACACACCCAGGCGGAGTTGCGCGAGGTCACCCTCGCTGACATCATCGCCGCCCAGGAGGAATCCGAGCGGGCGGTGCCAACCCCTGACGGCTACGCCCTGGTGAGCAGCCCGACCATGATGGGTTTGCATACTTTACGCCGGCAGATCGTCCGCATCGGAGATTACCCAGGGCCGCTCGCCGTGAATGAGATCAAGCGGCTCCACCGCGACGACTTCGAGGCCCTGCAACGTGAGGCCGACAAGCTCGACAAACTGACCCTCGGCACGGTGACTGACCGGGGGCGAGATGACGGCGCTCCATCCGGCGATTGAACGGAGCGCCGCGGTGTTTATTCGCCGGGCAGGATGGCAGCGCGCCGACGTAGTCGCCCTCACTGTGCGGGCATTTTTGCGACAGATCAAGATCATCGAGAGCGTTGATACATGAGCGAAGTGAGATCAACCATCGCCGTCGACATGGTCGGCAACCTTCAGGACAAGGCCCGTCGGTTCGGCAACTCCATGGAGGATCTCAGCAACCGCGGCGTCCGCAGCTTGTCGCGGCTGTCGCCGGCGGCGCGGCAGGTAAGCCGAGGGCTCGATGCCGTCGGCAACAAATACACCGCCCTGCTGACCGGCGCGGCAGGTGTCGGCACCTATCGCATGGTGACCGGCCTGCAAACCCGCTTCACCCGCCTCGGCATTCAGGCCAACGCCTCCGCCACCACCATCGAACACCTTAAAGAGAAAATATACGAAGCAGCCCGCGCCCCGGAAATCAGGCTCGATCCGGCCGGGATCGTCGATGCGGTTGACGAGATCGTCGAACGCACCGGCGACCTGCGTTTCGCCGAGGCCAACATCCGCAACATCGGCCTGGCTATGTCGGCCACCGGGGCGGAAGGCCGCGACATCGGCGGGATCATGTCCGAGTTTCAGAAGATGGGCATCATCAAGCCCAAGGAAGTCCTCGAGGCGCTGGACATCCTCAATGTGCAGGGCAAGGAGGGCGCGTTCACTTTACAGAACCTCGCCAACCTTGGCCCCCGCGTGTTCGCAGCTTACACGGCCACCGGCCGGGGTGGGTTGCAGGCTGTGCGCGAATTAGGAGCCACTCTGCAGGTGGTCCGGCAGGGCACCGGCAACCCAGAGCAGGCGGCCACCGCCTTTGAAGCGGTGATGCGGACCATGGCCGACAAGCAGAAGATCAACAAACTCGCCAAGGGCGGCATCCAGGTGTTCGACCCCAAGGCGCTGAAGGAAGGCAAGGAGATCCTGCGTCCCATCAACGACCTGATGGTCGACATCATCACCAAGGCAAAAGGCAATCAGACCGTGCTCTCTAAGGTGTTCGACGCCGAGGCGATCCGTGCTTTCAACGCTATGGCATCAGAATACAAACGCACCGGCTCTGTCGCCAGCCTGCAGAAGTTTATGAACCTGCAGGCTAACGGTACAGTCACCGTAAAAGATAGCGCCACCGCCGCAGCCGATGCAGCTAGGTCGGTGACAGCACTCGCCACGGCGTGGGAACGGTTCGCCGAAAGCAACCTCACTAAGGCCATCCAAAGCGCCGCCGACGCGCTCAACAGTATCAACCCTGAAACCCTGGACAAAGTATTGAAGGTCGGCACCGGCATGGCGGTCGGTCTCGGCGGCCTGGTTATCGCCAACAAGGCCCGCCGGTTGTTCGGTTTCGGCGGCAAGGGCGGCGCGGCCGGCGGCGGGATGCTCGGCGGCTCCGGCCCGATCCCTGTATATGTGGTCAACAAGCATCTTTCCATGCTGCCCGGCTCCGATGGCTTCGGCCTTGGTGGCGGGCAAGGATCGGCCGCAGGCCGTTCCGCCGGCATGCTCCGCAAATACGGGGCCAAGCTGCTTGGCCTCGGCGGCACCAGTGTGGGCGCTCTCGGCGCAACCGGCGCGGCCGGGATGGCAACGTCCGCCGCCATGGTCGGCGTGACCGGCGGCGCGGGGTACGGCCTCGGCATGCTCATCAACAAATACCTGCTGCAGGGAACCAAGACGCAGGACAAGATCGGCGAGGCCATCGCCCGCCTGGCCGCCATCGTCGGCAGCCAGGAGGCAAAGGTCGCAATCGAGGTCAACAGCAGCGACGGCACCCGCGCCAAAGTGAAAAGAATGTCCGCTGCCGGCATGCAGGTCGATGTCGACACCGGCGTGACCATGGCGGGGGCTTACTGATGGGATGGCGCGAACAGCTTCGCCCCGGTTCTTATCGGGGCATTGCATTCCAGACCGATTCATCCGACGGTGACGGCCTCGGTCGCCGTCTGGCCGAGCACTCCTTCCCGTTCCGCGACCAGCCGTACCGTGAAGACCTCGGCGCCAAGGCCAAGCAGTGGACGGTAGAACTGTTCGTGCTCGGCCCCGATTACATGGCCGCCCGCGACAAGTTGATCGCCGCATTGGACCAACCGGGCGCCGGCAAGCTGGTGCATCCATGGCTTGGCACCAAGATGGTCGAGGTGGTTTCTGCCCGTGGCCCCCGCGAGACCACCGCCGAGGGCGGCATGGCCAGGTTCTCGGTCACCTTTGCCGAGGCCGGGGCCAACGCGGAACCATCCACCGCCGTTGACACCGCCGCCAACGTCGACAGCAAGGCCGACGCCGCCATTGTCGCGGTCGAGGCCGGGTTCGCCGATCAATTCACGGTGAGCGGATTCCCGGCCTTTGTCGCCGAGTCCGCCGCGACTGCGGTGTCTGATGCCCTTGCGGCCATAGACGCCGTGCGCGACCTGCTGCCGGAAACCCCGGCCGGGGCGATCACGTTTGTCTCGTCGCTGAACTCCGTCGCCGGCCGGGTCGCTTCCCTGATCCGGTCCCCTGTCGACCTGGCCGACGGCATTGCCGGGCTGATCGGTGACCTTGTCGCCTTGCCGTCCAGGCCGTTGTCCGCCTTGCGGATGTGCCGGGCGCTGTTCAGCCACGGCGACACCCTGCCCTATGTGCCGTCGACAACGGCAAGTCGCAGGCAGCAGGCGGCCAACCAGGAGGCGATAGCCGCCATGGTGCGGCAGGTGTCGGCCATCGAGGCGGCCCGGTCGGTGTCGGGCATGGCCTTCCGTCCGCCGAGCGACCCCGGCTACCAGCCGGGAGGCGTCGACAACTACAACAAGGTGGTGGAGATCCGCAACGAGGTGGCCGACCGGCTGGAGACGGAGATGGAAACCGCCGACGATGACACCTATATCGCCATGAGCAACCTGCGGGCCGCGTTTATCGCCGACATCAACACCCGCGCCGCCACCACGCCGCGGGTGAAAACGGTAACGCCGGAGCAGACCACCCCGGCACTGGTGCTGGCATATCGGGAATACGACGACGCAAGCCGCGACGCCGACATCATCGCCCGCAACGACATCGGGCATCCCGGCTTCCTGCCCGGCGGCACACCGTTGGAGGTGCTGACAGATGCCTGATGTCCGTTTGCATATCGGCGGCGCGGCTTATGGGGGCTGGAAAGAGATCCGGGTCACCCGGTCGATTGAGACCGTCTCCGGATCGTTCGACCTCAAGGTCACCGAGCGCTGGCCGGAGCAGTCCACCCCACGCAAGATCAGACGCGGTGATGCCTGTGTGCTGCGGGCCGACGGCGATCTGTTGATCACCGGCTACGTCGACGAGGGGGCGCCGAGCTTCGACGACAAAGAACACACCGTGACGGTCACCGGCCGCGACAAGACCGGCGATCTGGTGGACTGCTCGGCGATATGCGGATCGGGTCAATGGAACAACCGCACCGCCCGACAAATCTGCGCCGACATCTGCAAGCCGTTCGGTATCCCGGTGACGGCGAATGCCGATGTCGGCAAGGTGATCGGTCAGTTTGCCCTGCAGCCCGGCGAGACGGCCTTCGAGGCCATCGAGCGGGTGTGCCGCTACCGGGCGTTGCTGCCGGTGTCGGACTCCCAGGGCGGCCTGCTGCTGACCAGGGCCGGGACGGCAAGGGTATCCACCCCGCTGATCGAGGGCGAGAACTGCAAGCGCGGATCGGCGCAACTCGGGATGAAGGACCGATACAGCAAATACATCATCAAGGGCCAGGCGGCCGGAGATGATTTTTCCACCCCGGAACAGAACGCCCAGCCGCAGGCTTATGCGACCGATCCGGGCGTGACGCGCTACCGGCCGCTGATCGTGATCGCGGAGGGGATGGGCAACGGCGTCACCTATAAAGACCGGGCCAGATGGGAAGCGGCTGTCCGCGCCGGCCGCAGCAGTCGAGCCACCGTGACCGTGCAGGGCTGGCATCACAAAACCGGGCCCTGGACGCCCAACACCATCGTCCCCTGCCGGTTGCCGAGCCTTGACATCCAGCGCGACATGCTGCTCGTCGCGGTGAACTCGATCATCGACGAAAACGGCACCGTGAGCGAACTGACCATCACCGACCCGGCGGCCTTCAAACTGCTGCCGCTGGCCGAAGCAAAAAAAGGATGACGACAGCGCATGGTGAGAACATTCAACAAGCTGATGGCGCCGTTGCAACGGCGGGTGATGATGATGGTAGGCCGCTGCGTGATCGCCCTGGTGGACGACTCACCCAAGGAGCAGGGCGTCCAGATCAAGCTGCTCGGCGACGAGGTGCGGACCTGCGAGCGGTATCAGGAATACGGCTTCACCTCGGTGCCGAAAGGGCAGGCCGAGGGCATCGCCGTGTTTATCGGCGGCAACCGGGAGCATGGCATCGTCATCGCCACCGGCGACCGGCGCTACCGGCTCAAGGGGCTTGAGGCCGGAGAGGTGGCCCTGTACGACGACCAGGGGCAAGCCATCCACCTGAAACGTGACAAAACCATCCACGCCTACGGCTGCGATCACATCATCGCCGACGCGGCGGTCGACGCGAAACTCACCGCGCCGCTGGTGACGGTGGTGGCCTCGTCCAAGGTAAGGCTGGAAACACCGCTGCTCGAATGCACCGGCGAGATCAAGGACCGCTGCGACACCGACGGCAAGACCATGGAAGAGTTCCGCACCGTGTACGACTCGCACGTCCATGGCGAGAACGACAACGGCGGCCCGACCGACCAGCCGACCCAGACGATAGGATAACCCATGGCCGACATCGGGCTCATCATCAAAGACCTGGGCAACAACCTGCAGATGATCGACATCGGGCTGGCCGGCTACGACCTGACCACCGACGAAACCCTGCAGACGGCGGTGATCCTGTCGCTCTTCACCGACCGCCGGGCCGACCCGGACGACGAACTGCCGGACGGCACCGCCGACCGCCGGGGCTGGTGGGCCGAGGCGCTGGACGGCATCGAAGACGACCGCATCGGCTCGCGGCTCTGGTTGCTGGCCCGCGAAAAGCAGACGGCCGAGGTGGCGAACAGGGCCAGGGAATACGCGGAAGAGGCCCTGCAATGGCTGGTTGACGATGGCGTTGCCGCCAAGGTGATCGTCACCACCGAGTGGATCGCCATGGGCGCCCTCGGCATGCTGGTGGAGATAAACAAACCGGACGCCACGAAACTGACCTACAAGTTCGACAACATCTGGGAGGCCATCACCAATGGCATTTAACCGACCGACTCTCGCCGAGATCCTCGCCCGGGTGAAGGGCGACATAGAAACACGCATGGAGGGGGCCTCTGCCCTGCGCCGCACCGTCCTCGGGGTGATTGCCAAGGTTATCGCCGGGGCGGCGCACATCCTGCACGGCCATCTCGACTACCTTTCCCGGCAGCTGATGCCGGACACCGCCGAGCTTTCCTACCTGGAACGCTGGTGCGCGATCTGGAAGGTGCCGCGCAAGGCGGCCAGCAGCGCCACCGGGCAGGTGAGCTTCACCGGCACCGACAACTCGGTGATCCCGGCGGAGACCTTACTGCAAAGGGCCGACGGCGTGGAATATACCACCGACGCCGAGGTCACCATCTCCGGCGGCACGGCCACCGCCGACGTCACCGCCACCACAGACAATGCAGGAGCGGACGGCAACTGCGACGCCGGCACCTCGTTGACCATTGTGTCGCCGCTGGCCGGGGTCAGTTCCACCGGCACCGTGGCCGCGGGCGGACTCACCGGCGGCGCCGACCAGGAAAGCGACGACGCGCTGCGCGAAAGACTGCTCGATCGTATCCAGCAACCGCCGCAGGGTGGCTCCAAGGCTGATTACAAGGCCTGGGCGCTGGAAGTGGCCGGGGTCACCCGGGCGTGGGTGTTCCCGCAATGGCTCGGCGACGGCACAGTGGGGATCAGCTTTGTCTGCGACGACGCCAGCCCCATCATCCCGGATGCCGCCATGGTGACCACCGTGCAGGACTACATCGACGAAGTCCGGCCGGTTGCGGCCGCCGGTGCCGAGGTGTTCGCCCCCACCGGCGTGGCGCTCAACTTCACCATCGCCCTCACCCCGGACACAACCACGGTGCGGACAGCGGTGGAAACAGAACTCACCGACCTGCTGCAGCGGGAGGCCGAGGTCGACGACGGCGCGGGCAGCGGCACCATCCTGCTCACCCATATCGCCGAGGCCATCTCCATCGCCGCCGGGGAAACAGACCATAGCCTGGTGAGCCCTGCCGCCGACGTCACCTTGACCGCCGGCCAGATCAGCACCATGGGGACCATCACATGGCAATGACCGCCGCTGACTATTTGAGCATGCTGCAGGCGCTGCTGCCCACCGGGGCGGCATGGCCGCGTGTGCTCACCTCGGAACTGTCCGCCCTGCTCGGCGGGATCTCCGAGGAACTGGCGAGAATCGACGAGCGGGCCGAAGACCTGCTCAACGAAGCCGACCCGCGCACCGCCCTCGAACTGCTCGAGGATTGGGAACGGGTGGCCGGACTGCCGGACTCCTGCTCCGGCGACATCGACACCATGCAGGAACGGCACGAAGCGCTGGAACAACGGCTCACCGAATTGGGCGGCCAGTCGCGGGCCTACTTCATCGCCGTGGCCGAGCGGCTCGGCTACGTGATCACCATCGAGGAGTTCGAGCCGTTCATCTGCAACGACAGCGAATGCGGCGACGAGCTCTGCGGCGACGACACGGTGCGGAGCTGGTGGCAGGTCACCGTTGCCGACGCCAAAATAATCGACTTCGTCTGCGGCGAATCCGAGTGTGGCGACGCCCTCGGCGACATCGACCGCGCCGACACGCTCGAATGTATCTGCAACCAACTGAAACCGGCGCACACACAACTCATCTTCAATTACGAGGGGGCTTAACAATGGAATACACACCGCCAATCGGGGGCGACCCCGGCGATCCGTACATCGACAAAAATCCGAGCCAGGGCATTGCAGGAAGCAAGGTGCCGGCACAGGCCATCGAGGATCCGCAACGCGAACTCGACAACCTGATCACCAAGCGGGGCCTCACCCCGAGCGCCGACGACAACACCCAAGTCTGGCAGGCGCTGCTGCGCTCCATGCTGGTGCGCGACGCGGTGCGAGTGGTGGCCACCACCAACCTCACGTTAAGCGGCGAGCAAACCATCTCCGGCGTTGCCTGCGTAGCCGGAGACGAAGTGCTGGCGGCAGGGCAGACCGACGCCAAAGAAAACGGCGTGTGGATCGTGGTTGCCGGCGGCGCCTGGACACGCCGCACCGACATGGACGCCAGCAACAAATTCCTCAAGCGCATGCAGATCCCGGTATCAGAAGGCGACAACGCCGGGACGGTGTGGTGGCTCACCAACACCGGAGCGATCACGCTGGGGACGACTGAGTTGGTGTTTGAGTCGATACGGGAGAAGGAGATAAAAACATTTACCGCCACTGTGGCCGGTGGCGCATTAACAATCACGGTGCCGCCGCAGGTTATCGACTTCCGTGATCAAACGCTAGGTGATGGCTCAGTTGATAGCATATATATTGCCGCACCAATTTCGACGGTTATTTCGAGTGGGTCTACCGGCGGAGGGCGGGATGGGGTGTCTGAGCGGTATATGGTGTTGCTCATCAACAATGGCGGTACTGTTGAGGTCGCATGGATAAATGCGCGGGGGGGGATCGACCTTGATGAATCGAAATTAATTTCTACTGTCGCGGAGGGTGGTGTAGGCGGTGCCGACAACAAATCTACTATCTACTCCACCGCAGCCCGCAGTAATGTCCCGTTCCGGGTGTACGGTTTTTTCGAGGCCACCGAGGCTACCGCAGGGACATGGACGACACCGCCGAGCAAGACACAGGGCGCTGGCGGCAACGTCCGACCGGCGTCGCTGCTCTCGTTTGCCAGCGTGGCGAAGACCACACAGTCAATCCCCGCAAGCACTCCCACAAAGGTGACATTCGACACATACAATGACACTGACGGGTTGTTCGATGTCGCTAACAACAAGTTTATCGCCCCCGCTGCCTGTGATGTGATCGTCTCGATAAACGGATCGTGGGGAGGTGATAATAGCGGCTATCGACGCCAAATGGTGTATCTCAACGGGGCGAACCAATTTGAAGATATGACTCCGGTCGACGGGCAGAACTTGTCGCTGCCAAAAGCAATCGCGCAGGTCGTGCGGTTGGCGGCTGGTCAGTACCTGGAATTGTTTGTGTTTCACAACGCGGCATCGAGCATCAACTATATATCACGATCATTTTCAGTGAGGGTACTCAAATGGCTGTAATTCTAATTGTGGCAACAGAAGATGTTCGCGGTGTAGCGGTGGCGGCTGGGTCTAGCGATTATTACTACGACGATGGCAAATTAATCTGTAATGACGTTGGCCAAACAGCCCTCGATGCCGCTCTCGCAGCGTATTCACCGGCCATGTATGCCGCCAAATGCAAAAAACTACAATGCTCCAAGTTGGCCGCGCAAAAACGTAACGAGATTATAGGCACCACCTCACCGGCAGAGATGGCGAGTTGGCCGATTAAGCGCGGGGAGGCACTGGCGTGGCAGGCGAGCGGCATCGACTCCGACGCGCCCAATCTTGTCGGCGAGGCGGAGGCGAGGGGTTGCTCGGTTAGCGATCTCGTCGCACGGGTGGCCGCTAATGCAGCGGAATTGCTGGTGGCGGAAACCGCCATCGCCGGGGTTGATGGCGGCCATCGGGACGCAATCGACGCAATTGTTGCCGACAAAAATTTAAATGATGACGAAAAGGTGGCCAGCATCCGGGACTATGACATTACCACGGGATGGCCTGAGCCTAAAACGTAAGAAAAAGTAAGAAATGGGACAGCGAGCCAACCCCACGAAAACAACCTGCAACTACTTGATTTAATTGGTGCCCCCGGCATGATTCGAACATGCGACACCAGGATTAGGAATTATGTGTGCCGTTTCACATCATCCCGTGGTGGCGGTGTTTTTTGGGGGCGTTGAATTCTCCATGTAAGAACCGGCCTTGTGGCTGGCTGCCTTCAGCGCCTCGGCGGCGAGTTGGGCGTAGATTCTGGTGACTTTCGGGTCACGGTGGCCCATTATATCCTGAATCGCGGCGAGGTCAACACCTGCGGCGGCCATAGACGTCCCAAATGAGTGGCGCAGCAGGTGGTGGTAGACGTTTTTGTCGAGGCCGGTGGACGTGGCGGCGCGGAGCAGGGCTTTGCGGATGCCGTAGTATGGCTTGCCGGTGGCCGGGTTTACCGAGAGGTAGCCCCGGCCGCCGGTTTCTTTTATGCGGTGTGCGAGCGCCGCCCGCAGCCGGTCGGTGAGGATCGGCACCAGGCGTTCGTGGCCGCCCTTTCCTTTCACGAATATCACCCCGAGTTCAAGGTCCACGTTTTCGGCGGTGGCCATGGTCGCCTCGTTGCGGCGGAGGCCGCCGTCGGTCATCATCATCACCAGCAGGCGGTATTCCGGTTCGATGGCGTTGATCAGCGCCGTGACCTGATCGCGGTTAAGGGGGCGGGGCTTGGGCGATCGCACCCGGGGGAACGGCCTGATCCGGAACGGCAGCGGCGCGGCGTGGCTGTTGTCGGTCGCCCAGGTGATCAGGCTCGACAGGTACGACAACTCCTTGTTGACGGTGCGTTTGCCCACCGCCGCCCTGCCGGTGGCCGGATCAGGCAGGCGGCGCTTGGCCTTGTATTGTTCAACCACCCCGGGCGTGATGGCATTGACGAACAGCATGCCGAAGAACGGCACCAGCTGCTTGAGGCAGGTTTTGGCGTCGGCCACTGTTGAGGCGGCGCGGTTGTTGGCGTAGTAGGCAAGCCACTCCGGCAGGAGGTCGATGATTTTGGGATGCGGCGCAACCGTGAGCGAGTGGCCGCGACGGAGTTCCGCCTCGAGGGCGCGGGCCTCGCCTTCGGTGCCGATGAATTGCCGCTTGAACTGCTTGCCTTTGCGGCCTTGCGGGTAATAATCGATGATCCAGGTGCGGGAGTATCGGGGATCGGTGAGTTGCTTGGGGTGGGGGCGAACGGCCATCTATTTGAACTCGTCCATGGTCAACGGCATGCCGGCGATTTTCTTCGCGTCGGCGAAATGACCAAGGCCGACCAGCATTAAAGACTGGCAGGCGCCGAGTGATCCCTGGTGTTTCCCGGCCACGGCGGCCACCGCCGCAGGGTCGCCGGAGGCCATGGCCGTCTGCAGGTCGGTCAGGAATTCACGCCGGGCGGCTTGGGCATTATGGATACAGTTGATCCCCTGCAGGACATGCTTGCGGGCGTCGGCGTTGGCGATCTCGGTGGCGGTGCGGGTATATGGCCTGGCGATCCAGACCACGGCTGCATCAAGTTGCTTGTTGTGGTCGCCGATGGCCGTGGCGGCGACCGGCATCATGGAAACATCTTTGACGCCGGAGGCGGAGGCCATGGCCGCATCCCACTCGGCATCCGCCTTTTTGCTGTAGTAGCCGGTGTCGGCCACGATCTTGGTGATCAGTTCCGCATCGGTTGCCTGGCCGCAACCCGACAGCAACGCCAACACCAGCAGCAGCCATCTCATTGCACGTTGCCCTCATGGGTATCAATCACTACCTGGCTCTTGGCGGCGATCCGGTCGAAGTCGGTCTGCCAGCGGGCGGACTCCGACTCGTTGCCGTAGTTGATTTCGGCGCGGTCGCCCTGATCGTGGCAGTACCCGCGGCCATCGGCGATCATCACATACGGCATCCCATGATAGCGGGAGGAGTCGTACACGATTACGCGACCCAGGCGGCCGACGGCGCCAACGAGGCCCCGCACGATATCGCAATCGCAAATGGTGGCCCGGCCGCATTGACATGCCAGCCGCAAGGTCCGGCCGGGCTGGGAGAGAAATCGCACCGCAGCGCCGAGCATGTCTTTCATGTAGTCGCGGTCGGCCCGGCCGGTGAACACACAAATCTCCGCCGACGAGACATCGAACATGGCCCGGTAGGCAAGCAGAGGATGCCCGTAGATGGTTTTGTCGCGTCGCATCATGGCTATATAGGAATGATAATCTACCATTCCCTCCATTTAACTGTTGCGTTGAGTAACGGCAAGTGGGGAGGCACCCTGCTTCAATGGTAGTAACACCACCACCATCACATAGTCATCTGCCCATACCCAACCCGGCAAGAGCCTAAACGCTTTCCTTCCTGATCTTGATTGCCGGGCGGCGGGTCGGTATCGTCGCGCCGATCGAGCTCGGCCTCGAAATCGTCGATGGTCTGGCGGGTGCGGCCAGGTGTGCCGGGGCCGGCCGATGTCTCGACAGTCAACACCGCGCTGCCCTTTCCTTCTTTCCACGACTCGACAAAGGTCGCCCAGCCGTCGCCGCAGCGCTGGGCAATGACCAGCATGAGCCACACCAGATCCGCAGTGGAGGCCTGGGAGACCCAACCCCGTAACAATCGGCGCAGGTCGTCGCTCATGCCCGTTTCCGCTCGCGCTCGTCGTGGCGCTTTTCCAGCCAGCGCTTGAAGTTGTCGCGGCTCTGCAATTCGGTGATCAGGAGTTGCAGGGCGAATTCATCCAGCGATTTCATCCAGTCGAACACCAGCCGGTGGCTTGACGACAGATCCGGATCGTACTCTTCGAGGTGCGGCAGAGACTTGGTGAGCCTCTTTACATTGGCGGCGTCTTCCGCAGCCTTGCCGAGGGTGGTGATGATGGCCGTGAGCGTCTTGGCCAGATCGGGGGAGGCGGCCAAGACATCGAGGGCGGTGTTAAGGATGGCCGAGGTGGCTGGATCATGGCCGGTGATGTATTTCGAGTTGTTCTCAGCGACGGATTGGGCCTGGGCTGGCGCTTGCCCGATCTTCATGGCTGTTTTTCCGGTTGCAAGCCATTCAAAGTCGCACCCAGTGGCGTCGCAAATCTTTTTAAGACTCGGACGGCTGGGGGGGGTGGAACCAGTAAACCATCTGCTGACCACAGTCCTATTCGTTTCTATCCGCCGCGCAAGCTCACTTTGCGTCCACCCGAGCCGATCTATAACTTCCTGTAATCGTTCTGCAATCAAAATATTATCACCTTTCTGTCAACTTTTTGCTTGCGCCAGAATGTAACGCGGGTTACAAAAGTAGGCATGGAGACAACACAAACAAACACAAAGTGGACACCAGACAAGATCAGGGGCGCACTCGTATCCATCCTTGGTCGCGACTGGAGACCGCAGCTGGCTGAAAAAGCCAAGAAATCTGGGCCGTGGGTGTCGAGACATGTCTCTGGAACCCTTAAAACAATGGCCGGCAAAGAGTTGATCGCTGACGCCATCAACCGCCCGGTGGCAGAACTCTGGCCCGACAGCGAGGCGGCGTGACGCGCTGCCGGTAAAAACTCCGGCGACCTGGCAACAGGCAACAGGGTTAAAGCCAGGCCGCCGGAGGGTATAGATC
>Ga0224510_10000283_pt1 | contig 42079 bp, 44 predicted proteins | sample SF_May12_sed_USG_FD_170161 | JGI IMG/M metagenome (GOLD analysis project Ga0224510, IMG submission 170161) | Sediment microbial communities from San Francisco Bay, California, United States - SF_May12_sed_USGS_4_1 | ecosystem: Environmental > Aquatic > Marine > Sediment | place: USA: California... | reverse complement strand
CAAAATGGGCGGTACTGGGCTCGAACCAGTGACCCCCAGCTTGTCGAGCTGGTGCTCTCCCAACTGAGCTAACCGCCCCAATTGTGCCGATTTGCAGGCACTTTAACGCATTCTTAACATTCTACGCTCTCCCAACTGTTGGAAAAGCGCGTAATTCGGCGTGATTCTACCCCACTGTGCGACCGGTCTGTCGCCTCTTATTCTCCCCCCGCGACGCGAAGTTGAGCGTCTGGGAACGCGGATCGAAACCAGTCGACGATTCGAGCCGGGACCGTGCCTTCGTAGTAGACATCGACGACAACGACGGCGGCTTCAGGTGCTCGAGCGGGCACGTAGGTGGCGGCGCCGATGGCATCCCCGGCTGCCAGACTCGGTTCCCTCCCCCACGCCGATTTCAGCTCTTCGACATGGGCTGGAAAACCGTCCCCAGGACCACCGACCCTCCATATGACTTCGCCGTCGGCGCTGTTCCATCCCCACTTGAAGCGCTCCGTATCTGGGTCGTCCTGCGGTGGGTCCGCGAACCAGTCTTCCCATCGATCGTTGGGACTGCCGTTCGTCACACGGATTTCAGCTTCGACCTTCCACGCTTGACACGGGTCTCGACCTTTTCGAAACGCTCAGGATTGGCGAGCTCGTTTGCGAGCAGGTCGGCGAATTCCGCGCCCATCAATCGATCAGTGCTGATCTGGAAGAGGCCAGCAATGTCGATTGCCTTCGCGAGCGAGGGCGTCGACTTCCCGTTCATCCAGGAGCTCATGGTGGCCTCAGAAACGCCAAGGAGCCCCGCCAGCCGGCGGCGATCAGCCAGAAGCCCCCGATGATGAAGGCGTAGCTCGCGAGGTGGAACGGGCTCACGTGCGGATCGCCCTTCCAGCCGATGAGATCGGTCCACAGGTGACCTGCGTTGTGGCTGAGATCGACTCCGGGGACGATTCCGCCGAGTGGCCCCGTGAGCAGGTAGACGGTCAGGGGATAGCCGAACATCTCGGTGAAGAGCGCGACGATGAAGGCCGAGAACCCGCCCAGTACGCGCCAGTCGCGGCTCGAGCGGGGGTGGAAGAAGCTCGCGGCAAACGCGATGAAGATCAGCGAATTCACCACCACCAGCACCCAGAGCCCGTAGCCGTACTCGTCGTTCATTCGCTGCCTCCTTCCCGAGCCAGCTCGACGACCAACTCGACCGCGTCGCGAAGCGGCTCCGGTAGCTCGTCACGGCTCATTCGTGCAAAGTGATGCCACGCGCGCTCCGGCTTGTGGCTGCCACCGCGGAGCCCGGCGACATGCTCGAAGTCCGGACGGAGGACGACCGTACGACTGTCTCCCGCGAGCTCGCGAATCGCCGTGTTCAGTACTTGGTCCCGCCGGTCGCGGTCGTGCAGAACGACGAAAGGGATGCCCGCCGCCCGGCAGACGCGGGCGAAGAGGAGGATGTTCGGCTTCCCGCCGCACTCGACGATCGAGATGCCCTCCCGGTCGGCGTCGTAGCCGCAGGCGGCGAACCCGAACGGGAGCGCGAGCCGTTCCGTCTGCCCCTCCACGAGCAGCGCAGCGCGTGCGAGAAAGAGCTCGCTTCGCTCGGCGTCGAACTCGGTCATGAGGCGGAAGTCCTCGCCCGGCGTCAGCGCCTCGGGCTGGAACGCGCGCGTCCCGTGCTCGGTGAGCCTGACGATCGCGAGCTCGTCGAGGCGGGCGACGTTCAGCAGGTTTGGCGAGTGGGTCGTGTAGAAGACCTGGTTGCCGCCCTGCGCGAAGGTCCGCAGCAGGCGGTAGACGTAGCGCTGCGCCTGAGGTCGCAGGAAGAGCTCCGGCTCCTCGATGAGGAGGACGAGCCCGGTGATGCCCTGTACGCAGCAGTCCTCGAGCCCATCGACGAGCGACGCCGCCGGCAGCGCCCCCGACGGCGCGGACATGCCGCGCCCCTGCTCGTCGAGTGCCTCACGGAACAGTCCGAGCGCACGCTCGGCGAGCGGATCGTCGGGCTCCGCGGCGACGAGATTCGCTGCGCGCTCCAACGCGGGCAGGTAGAGGACCGGTGGCGGCTCGCCCGTGCGCGACACCTCGAAATCGGAGGTTTCGAGAGCAAGCTGCTCGCCCGTCTCGAGCGTCGCCTCGATCAGAATCGGGCCCTCGGCAAAGGTGGTCGAGGTCGGCTCGAGGACGGCGAACTCGTCGAGAAGGGCGTATATGGCCGCGAGCAGGTTCGACTTGCCGACCTGCGCCTCGCCGACGAGTGCGCACAGCCGCCCCGGTGCGAGCGTGGCATCGACGATGCTGCGAAAGCCGACGACGCGCAACTGCACGATGCGGCGGGAGCGGCCGGCGGCTCGACTGACGCCATCGACCTTCGCGCTGCCCCTCGAAGAGGCCTCAGTGGTGCTGCTCATGACCGTCCTGCTCGATCCCCGGCTGAGCCGGGGCATCGCCGCCGGAGATGGCTGGCCCGATCACGAACGACGAGAGCGAGAACATCGCGGCGAAGAGCGCGAGCGCGATTGCGGGCGCTCTCCAGGTCCCGAACCGGCGATGCAGACGGCGGAGGAAGGGGATAGCGGCGACAGAGCCGATCGCCGCAAACAGAACGCGCCCCGTAGCTCCGGCGAGAAGCGCCGCGCCCGCCAGCGGGCCGACGTGATGCAGTACGTGCGGAAGCAAGCCGAGGAAGGCGCCCCAGGCCGCGAGCAGGCCGCTCCATGCGCGCCCTGCCAGCGATCTCGGTTCGAGCGCGATGCTCGTCATGTCGGGCTCCTCTCGCTTCGACCCTCGCGAACGCCGCTGAAGATCCCGTGAAGTCCGCGTGCCGATCGTGTGAAGAGCGGCCCGCGCCATGCACAGACGGCGAAGCAGGCAGCGACGACGAGGCCGAGCCAGGCAAGCGCGAGCATGCCGCCGGCCTTCCAGCCGAGGAACGGCACAGCGAGGAGGAGCAGAAAGGGAACGCTGCAGACCCACGAGACGAGAGCGAGGAGGAGCGTGTCGCTTCGCTCTCCGGTGAGGCTCCGCCCGAAGCGGGTTCTCGCTCTCGGGCTCAGGTCTCCGACGGCTGATGGTTCGGGGTTGTCGCCAACAACGAGCCGGCCCCGCAGCATTCCCAGCTGGCACGTGAACTCGAACTCCCCTGCCTGCTCGGGCACGAGCTCGAGCGCGACGTCCTCGAAGGGCGGCAGCATCGCGCTCTTGCCGAAAGCGGGGAAGACGACGTGCTCGGAGCACGACGCCGTCTCCTTCCGCGAGAAGACGATGCGGAGCGGCTCGCCGACCCGCCCGTGCACCACCGGCGGCTCGTAGCCACCCTTCACGCGAACACGAACCGTCCGGACCTGTCGGCCTGACGACGATCTGAGACGCTGTGCCTGCGTCACGGCGGTTGCCTCCACTTGCCTCAGACCACAGCCGGTGTCTTGGTCTCGGTCTCCGACTGCTCGAGCTGCTCTATCTCGGTGTCGAGCTCGGCCCTCCTGCTGCGAAGCTCATCCAGCGAGCCCGTGTCCGAAACCTCGTCCACGGCGCACTGCATGTGGCCGTGGCCTTCCCCGTGCGACGCATGACCCTCGTGGCCGCCGCGGTGCATGAAGACCATCATCAGCGGGCAGGCCAGCACGAGGAGCAGGATGAGCAGAGTTCCGAGTTCCATCACGACCTCCTTCGCTCGTTAGGAGCTCAGGGTCGCGCTCGCGTCTGAAGATCCGGTGAAGCTCCTCTGCCGTTCTCATGAAGCGCGTGCGTCGAGCGCAGGAAGAGAGACCCGAAACGTCGAACCGGTGCCCGGCCGGCTCTCGACGTCGATCCGCCCATCGTGCGCGCGCACGAGCTCGTGCACGATCGCGAGCCCGATCCCGGCCCCGCCGGTCGCTCGCGAACGCGACTTCTCGCCACGCCAGAAGCGCGTGAACACGTGCTTGAGATCCTCCGGCGCGATTCCGACGCCGGTGTCCGCGACCTCGAGCACCGCCCAGCCGTCCTCGCGCCCGACGCGGAGGTCGACGCGGCCGCCGAGTGCGGTGTAGCGCAGGGCATTGGAGAGGAGGTTGGACGTCACCTGGCCGAGCCGGTGGGCGTCGCCCCGGACGGCGACGGGCTCGAGCTCGGTGGCGAAGGCCACGCCCTTCGTCGCGAAGAGGGGACCGAGGGCGTCGGCTTCGCGCAGGCCGACCTCGGCCAGGTCGAGAACACGCTTCTCGATCAACAGTCCGGGCTGCTCGGCCTCCGCGAGCCTCGCCAAATCATCGAGCAGCCGGGCTAGCCGAAGCGTCTCGGCGTGCATCGCCTCGAGGTTGGCCGCCTCGTCGGCGAGCACGCCGTCCTGAGCGGCCTCGATTCGCGAGAGGAGCGCCGACACCGGCGTGCGCACCTCGTGCGCGAGGTCCGCGACGCTCGCCTTGCGGATCTCCTCCTCGTGCTCGAGCGTCTCGGCGAGGCGGTTCAGGGCATGTCCGACTGCCCGCATCTCCGAATCGCCGCTCGGCTCCACACGCGCAGTCAGGTCGCCCTCCTCGATCTGCTGCGCGGCATCCCGAATGCGGCGGAGCGGCCTCGACAGCGTCTCGGCAAGGAGGAATGCGAGCAGCAGTGCGGCCACGACAGATGCTGCGCCGGCGGCGAGATGGAGGCGGTTGACGGAGGACCGCAGGTGCTCTTCCTCGGGTGTGAGCAGACCACCGCCCGCCGGTGCGACCGCGATCGTGCCGACCCGCCGGTCGGATACGAGCACCGGAGCGCTCGCCGCAGGCTCTGGAAGAGCGCCGTCGAGGCGGAAACGCAAGCCGTCGAGGAGAGCGAGATGGCCGAGCGTGCGCTTCGCCTGCGGTGTCCATCCTCCCTCTTCGCGGTACACCGCCGCGGCGACATCGGCGAAGTGCTCGGCCGAGCGCTCGAGTCGTCCCTCGGCGGAGGCGGTGACGCGTGGATGCAAGCCGCGGTTCGAGAGGAACGTCGCGAAACCCACCGCGAGCACGGCGACGCTCACGAAGGCGATCGCCAGCCGCGTCCGCAAGCCCAGCCGGCCCAGCATGTTCACCGCTTGGTGAGCCGGTAGCCCACCCCGAAGACCGTCTCGACGTACCGCGGATGCTTCGGATCGGGCTCGATCTTCTTCCGCAGGTTCTTCACGTGGGCGTCGATCGTGCGCTCGTAGCCCTCGAAGTCGTACCCCTGCACGTGGTTGATGAGCTCGAAGCGCGAGTACACGCGACCGGGATAGCGGGCGAGGGTCACGAGCAAGCGGTACTCGTTCGGGGTCAGCTCGACGAGCTCCCCGTCGCGCCGGACCTCGTGCTGCACGGTGTCGATCTCGAGCGCACCCTCGTCGAAGGAGAGCACCTCGACGAGAGGCATCTCAGCCCCCTGTGTCCTTCTCAGCACCGCGCGGACGCGGGCGACGAGCTCCCGTGGAGAGAAGGGCTTCGTCAGGTAGTCGTCGGCGCCGAGCGCGAGACCGCCGACGCGCTCGTCCTCGCTCGCCTTCGCAGTCAGCATCAGGATCGGGACGTCGGAACGGCTGCGGATCTCGCGGCAGATCTCCTCGCCGCTCACGTCCGGGAGCATCAGGTCGAGGACGATCAGACCCGGCTTCGCCCGCTCGGCGAGCGCGAGCCCCTCACGTCCGTTGCCCGCCACGTAGACGAGGTAACCGTCCTTCTCGAGATAGCCGCGGACAACCTCCTGCACGGAGGGCTCGTCGTCGATGACGACGATCTTCTTGTTCGGCTCCATCCAAGCGACCATCGCTCCTCAGTGTGAAGACGGCATGAAGGCCAGCGCATCGGCCGCCGACCGCGCATCCTCTCCGGAGAAAGTACGGAGCCGGCTTCACAGGATCTTGATCGTGCTCCTGGTGGAAACTTGAGGCCGTGCCCCTACCGTGGAGTCGGAAATCACGGACGAAAAGGGGCTTGCGATGATGGATTGGGACGGAGGAATGGGAGGAGGCTGGTGGCTCCTCATGCCCGTCTTCTGGGGTCTGCTGATCATCGGCATCGTCTGGGCTGTCGCCAGCCTCTTCCCGACCCGCAGCGCCGGCGGGGAGGATGTGCGCGAGCGGCCCGAGGAGATCCTCGACCGGCGCCTCGTGCGCGGCGAGATCGACCCGGCAACCTACGACGAGCTGCGGGGCAAGCTCACCGCCGCCCGCATGGAGAGGATGTGATGGCGATGCGCTCGAAGACGCTTCCGCTGCTCGTGCTGGTCGCCGCTATCGCGGGCCTCGTCGCCAGCGTCGGCTGGGCGGCCACGCGCGATGGCGCCGGCGGCTGGATGATGCAGCGCTCCGGTGCAGGGATGATGGGCTACTCCGCCAACGGCGGTGAGCGCGTTCGCGGTCTCGCCGATGCGAAGCGGCAGGCGCAGCGCTTCGCCGACCGCCTCGACCTGAAGGTCGGGGAGGTCATGCGCTTCTCGAACCAGTACTACGCCGAGCTCGAGGAGCGGGATGGTCGTCTCGCGACCGAGGTGCTCGTCGAGCCCGAAACCGGCACGGTCTTTCTCGAGTACGGGCCGGCGATGATGTGGAACACGCGCTACGGGATGATGAGCGACTTCCGCCTTCGGGGCTCCGGCGGCGGCATGATGGGCGGTTCCAACGGCGGCATGATGGGCGGAGGCTCCAACGGCGGGATGATGGGCGGCTCGACCGGAGGCATGATGGGAGGCGGCATGATGGATGGTTCCGCTGACCCGACGTGGACGCCCGGCATTGCGACGGGCGCCGTCTCGCCTCAGAAGGCACGCGCCCTTGCGACCCGGTGGCTTGCGGGCCAGAGCAGCGAGGCGACCATCGGTGAGCCGGACGTCTTTCCCGGCTACTACACGTTGCACGTCCTTAAGAACGGTCGGATCGCGGGGATGCTGTCTGTCAACGCCTCGACCGGTGCCGTGTGGAGCCACTGGTGGCACGGCAGGTTCGTCTCGATGCTGGAGGAGTGATCGCGAGCGGGCCTCGTCCGTTGGCGCTCGTCGTTGACGACGAGGCCCCACTCGCCGCTCTCGTCCGCTCCTACCTCGAGCGCGAGGGCTTCGAGGTCGAGACCGCCGGCGACGGCGAGACTGGTGTTCGGGTCGCCCGCGAGCGCCTGCCCGACGTCATCGTCCTCGACCTCATGCTGCCCGGGCTCGACGGGATCGAGGCATGCCGTCAGATCCGGACCTTCAGCGACGCATACATCCTCATGCTCACGGCGAAGGCCGAAGAGGTGGACAAGATCATCGGCTTGTCGACCGGAGCCGACGACTACGTCACGAAGCCCTTCTCGCCCGGCGAGCTCGTCGCCCGCGTCCGTGCGCTCATGCGCCGTCCGCGTGAAGCGGCCGCTCCGGCGATCGCAGTCCGCCACTTCGGCGACCTCGAGGTCGATCCACTTGCCCGCGAGGTACGGAAGGGCGGAGCGTCCGTCGAGCTGACGCGGCTGGAGTTTGCGCTCCTAGAAGCGCTCTCCGAGCAGCCGCGGGTCGCCTTCAGCCGCCAGCAGCTGCTCGAGCGCGTGTGGGGATCGTGGTTCGGCGACGAGCATGTCGTCGACGTCCACCTCGCCAACCTTCGGCGGAAGCTGGGAGATGACGCGCGCGCGGGCCGGTACATCCGAACCGTCCGAGGCGTCGGCTACCGGATGGGCACCGGCGAGTGAGGCGCCTGCGCCGAAGCCTGACCGCGAAGCTGTTCGCGGCGCAGATCCTCGTCATCTTCGCGGGCAGCGTGACGCTCGCGCTCGTCGCGCTTGCGCTCGCTCCGAGCCTCTTTCACGCGCATGTGCGCGACGCGCTCGGCATCGTGCCCGAGGACGTCTCCCGCCATCTCGACGAGGCGTTCGAGGACGCGGTGCTCGTCTCACTCGCGATCGCGATCGGCGCGGCGGCGGCCACCGCTGCGGTGGCCAGCGCCTTTCTCGCGGTTCGTATCGTGCGACCCATCCGCGGTCTCGCGGCGGCGTCGCAGCGAATAGCACGAGGGGCGTACGCCGCCCGCGTTCCCGTCGGCGGATCGGATGAGCTCGCGGTGCTGGCCGCGTCGTTCAACGAGATGGCAGCCTCGCTCGAGTCCGCAGAGGGCCGCCGGGGCGAGCTCATCTCGGATGTTGCCCACGAGCTCCGCACTCCGCTGGCGACGATCGAGGGCTACGTCGAGGGCCTTCGAGACGGCGTCGTGGCGCCGGACGCGTCGACCTGGACGCTCCTCGGGACGGAGACGCGACGCCTGCGTCGGCTCGTGGACGATTTGCACAAGGTCTCACGGGCAGAAGCGCGCCAGCTGGACCTCCGGATCGTCGAAGTGGAGCCTCGTTCACTCGTCGAGAGCGCCGTCCGCAGCGCTGCACCGGCGTTCGAAGCCAAGGGTGTGCAGCTCGAGAGGTCGGCCGAGCAACGCCTTCCCTCGATCCACGTCGATCCCGAGCGCCTGGGCGAGGTCCTGACGAATCTCCTGGACAACGCGCTTCGCCATACGTCGGCGGGCGGCCGGGTGGAGGTCCGCGCAGAGCGGCGGGCAAGCGACGTCGAACTCTCGGTCTCCGACACCGGCGAGGGGATTGCACCCGAGCACCTCGAGCGCGTGTTCGAGCGCTTCTTCCGGGCCGACCCGGCGCGCAGCCGTGCCACCGGCGGAAGCGGGATCGGACTGGCGATCGCCCGCGCGATCGTCGAGGCCCACGGAGGCACTCTGCAGGCCGAGAACGACGGTTCAGGCCGCGGAGCGCGCTTCGTCATCGCGCTGCCGGCTCGCGCGTCGCGCCCGTAGCTCCGTAGAAACCACTGGTCTTCTCGCGCCTCGTCGCGAGATTCACGGCCCCTTCATATCGGTGGCCGACCCTCTGGATGTGCGAGACCTCGTCCTGGTCGTCAGCGCGGACTGCCACCTTTGCGACGAGGCACGCGCGCTGCTGTCGCGGCTGTGCTTGCCGTTTCGCGAGGTTGACCTCGAAGACGACGAGGCGGGCGAGCTCGCGGGCCGCGGAGTTCCGGTCGTCTTCTTTCCCGTCCTCGTCGACGGCGAGCAGGTGATTTCGTACGGAGACATCACGGAAATGGAGCTCCGTCGCGCCCTGCCGTTGGAGATCGTCGCCTGATGGATGTCCTCCTCGCCGGCTCGCTCGCCGCCGCCTTCGCCGCTGGCCTCGTGGCCTTCTTCGCCCCTTGTTGTGCGGGCGTGATGCTGCCGACCTATCTGGCCGCCGTCTCCGGGGGCAACCGTTTCCGGGTCGCGCGGCTGTCGGCGCTCTATGTCGCTGGCGTTGCCGTCGTCGTGCTCCCGATCACGCTGGGCGCAAGCGCTCTCGCCGCCTTCGTCAGCGACTGGCATGCGCAGCTCTTCGTCCTGGGCGGGGTGATGATGCTGTTCGTCGCCGCAGGCCTCTGGCGCGGCACGATGCTGCCGGTCAAGGTGCCGAAACCCGCCCTCACCGGCTCGGCGGGCTCTGTCTTCGCGCTCGGTGCTTTCTCGGGAGCAGCGACCGCGTGTTGCGCGCCGGTCCTCGCCGGCGCGGTCGCACTGTCGGCGACGAGCGCGGACGTCGCGGGCGGACTCCTCCTCGGCACCGCCTACATCGCCGGCCTCGTCGCCCCGCTCGTGCCGCTCGCCCTGTTCGCCGGTCGTGTCCGAGGGCGCGTTCCCGACCGCAGGCTGACACTGCGTCTCGGCGTCTACACGAAGCACCTGACCGCCTCGCGCCTCGCGGGCAGCGCTCTGTTCGCCGGCTTCGGCTTCCTCTTCATCGGTCTCGCCCTGACCGGGAACTCCGAGACGGCTCCAGCGTTCCAGGAGACGCTTGGCCTCTGGGCGAGGCGTCTGGGCGCCTACCTCGACGGTGTTCCGAACCTCGTTGCCTTGCCCGTTCTGACCGCTCTCTTCGCGGCATTCGTTTTCGCGGCTATCCGGAAAGGACGTGAGACACGTGAGCAAGCCTGAACACCAGGGACCGCTTCCCGTGAAAGCGCCCAAGAGGCGCGAGGATCCCAAGCGGCTCCCGTGGAAGCGGGCGGCGATCGCAGGCGCGGTCCTTGCTCTCGTCGGAGCAAGCTTCGTCGTCCCGCCCTTGTTCGAAAGCGAGCGTGACACATCGAGCGCCGAGGGGCACCGCATGGGCATCGGCGACGGCCCCGATCTTGGCAGCAGAATTCCGTTTTCTGAGCGCGACGTCGTCACCGGAAGCGAGATCTCGTCGCAGACGCTGCGCGGCAAGAAGATGCTGCTCTTCTTTTCCGAGGGCGTGATGTGCCAGGCGTGCTTCGTCCAGATCCGCGATGTGGAAGAGGTCGGCGCTCAGCTCGAGAAGAAGGGCATCGGTCTCGTCTCGATCACCCCGGACTCGACAGAGGCCCTGAAGCAGGCGATCGACCAGTACGGGATCCGAACGCCGATGATCGCGGACGACGATCGCGACATGTCCGCAGCGTTCGACACGCTCGGCCAGGGGATGCACTCCGACACGCCTGGGCATGCCTTCGTGCTCGTCGACGAGACCGGCAAGGTCCTCTGGCAGCGCGACTACTGGCTCGAGCCCTACCGAACGATGTACGTCGAGCCGGCGACGCTGCTCGCAGACCTCGCCGCTGCCACCGGCGCCTGATGACCACCAACCGAAAGGAGAACGTCATGTTCCGTCCTGGTTTGGCCTCGGCAGCGCTGACCGTAGCCGCAGGTCTCGCACTCACCCTCGGCGGCAGCGCGGCCGCCGCACCCGGTGACTCGGCGGACTTCGGCCGACACGTCGCGATATGCGCACAGGCGCATCTCGGACAACGGGAGGCATCGCCAGCTCTGACCTGTGCACACGATGGAATGACGATGACCTTCGCCACGTTCGGCGGCATGGTGCGGCACATGCAGGACATGCACGGCTAGTCCATCATCACCGACCCAAGGCAGGGCAGGTCGAACGTACGCGAAGCTGCGAAGGCGCTGTGGTCGCCGCGTCTTACACTCTGGGTGAGGTCTAGCCCCGATGACACTCGGACAACTGAAGTGGCTCGCGATCATCGTCCCGATCGCACTCCTATCTGGGTTCTGGGCGCTTCTGCACAGCGTGTTCTTCGAGTTGCACGAGTTCCCCGATGTGCTCTTCATCCTCGGTGGAACCGTCGCCGGGACAGCGCTGTTCGCCTTCGCTGTGTTCGCCGTCGTCAACCGCCTCGAGCAGCGGATCCTCGTCCAAAACAAGGAGCTCGAGCAACGAACACAAGAGCTTGAGACCCTTCTCACCGTCGGCCGCGCAGCATCCTCGTCGCTCGAGCTCGGGGAACTGCTCGACGCGGCGATGGACGCGATCCTCGAGGCCACGAAGACCGACGCTGCCGAGGTCTGGCTGCGCTCGACCCCGGGCGAGCTCGTTCTCACCCGCCACCGCGGCGCGGACGAGGATGCGTTCACGGAGCGAACACGACTTCGGGACGGTGAGGGTCTCCCCGGCCTCACCGCAGCGCAGGCAGCCACGATCGTGGTACACGACCTCCCGAACGAGAGCCGCTTCGTTCGTCCCCTGATAGTCGAGCGAGGCTTCCAGACCTACTGCGGACTGCCGTTGCGACACCGCGACGAGATCGTCGGCGTGCTCGGAGTCGCCTCGAAGGAACCGGGAAGGCTTTCGAGCGATCGCGACCTCAGGCTGCTTGCGGGCATTGGTGAGGCGGTCGCCCTTGCCATTGCGAACGCGCGCCTGCACGAACGAGTGCTCGACGGAGCCGTGCTCGAGGAGCGGATCCGAATCGCACGCGAGCTGCACGACGGGCTGGCTCAGGTGCTCGGCTACATCAACACGCAGACGCTCGCCGTCAAACGACTACTCGCAACCGGAAGGGCCAGGGAAGCTCGGGACGAACTCGATGCGATGGAACGTGCGGCGCGCAATGTCTACGGCGACGTCCGCGAGGCAATCCTGGGACTGCGTATGTCGCTTCCGCGACAAGGGCTCATACCCGCGCTGCGCAGATACCTCGAGGAGTATTCGCCGATGTCCGGCGTCACTCTGAAACTCGATGCCGGCGAGCACGCTGAGACGCTCAAACTACAACCCGAGGTCGAGATCCAACTCATGCGGGTCGTGCAGGAAGCGTTGGCGAACGTCCGCAAACACGCGCATGCGGCACACGCCACGGTTCGTATCACGGTCGACGACGGCATCCTGGCAATCGAGGTCGCGGACGATGGGCAGGGTTTCGACCCTGGTCTCGAGGCGCGGACGGGCTGGCCCCGCTTCGGCCTGCAGACGATGCGCGAGCGGGTCCAGGCGGTCGGTGGGCGTTTCGAGATCGAGTCGAAGCCGGGCGCAGGGACACGACTCAAAGTGACGCTGCCAGCGGCCCCCGAGGAGGTGGCGCTTGCGTCTGGTGCTCGCTGACGACCATGCGCTCTTCCGCGCCGGAATCGCGAGCTTGCTGCGGGCCTGGGGGCACGAGGTCGTGGGCGAGGCCAGCAACGGCCTCGAGGCGCTCGAGCTGGTCCGCAGGCTGCATCCCGACCTGGTTTTGATGGACATCACGATGCCCGAGTGCAACGGCCTCGAGGCGACACGGCTGATCAAAGCCGAGTTACCCGACACCCGGATCGCGATCGTCACGGTTTCCGACCACGACGCGGACCTCTTCGAGGCGATCAAGAGCGGCGCCGAGGGATACCTGCTGAAGGACATGGCAGAGGCTGAGCTAGAGCGGACGCTGAACGCTTTCGCGGCCGGCGAGCCGGCGCTGTCACCTCGGCTGGCCGCGAAGATCCTCGATGAGTTCGCCCGGCTGAGTAGTGAACCGGCGACGAAGGAGGAGCGGCGCGATGACCTGACCCCCCGGGAACACCAGGTGCTCGAACTCGTCGCGGAGGGTGCGACGAACAAAGAGATCGCGGCGTCGCTCTATCTCTCGGAGCACACCGTCAACTTCCACATGAAGAACATCTTCTCCAAGCTCCACCTCCGCAACCGCGCGCAAGCCGTTGCCTATGCGATTCGCACCGGGCTCGTCACGCCGGCAGAGGACGCCTGACCTGCCAGACCTAGTAGGTCGGAGAACCGCCAGCTCACGCGGCCCCTAAACAACTAGTTCCCGCGTTACGCCGGCGTGCTCGTGGGTTGATGATGACTGTGGACAGCGAAAGCGAAGAGACGGAGGACGATCATGAAGAAGACAGCCCTCATCATCCTCGGGACACTGGCGGCCGTCGCTGCCAGCGCGTTCCCGGCTACAACCGCAGCGCATGGGGACGAGCCCGATGACGCCGCAATGGCGATCGCCAAGGCACTCAAGAATCCCCTCGTCGTGAAGGGCAGCGCTCGCCTCACGATCATCCACGTCCAGAAGGGCTGCCACGTCTGGTCATCCAGCGGCAAAGGGACGCCGTCGGCCGGCGTCAAGGTCGTTCTCAAGCGCGGTCAGCGCCTGACCGTGCTCAACCAGGACCTCGATACGCACAAGCTCGTCAGGCTGGCCGGCCCCAAGGTAGCGCTCGGCAAGGCGCTGTCGATGAACGACCGCGTGACCGTTGCCTTCCGAAAGCCCGGCGTCTACAAGCTCCGCACCAAGAAGATGGAGACGCCCGGAATGCCCGAGGTCGAGACGATGGGCGCAGACAACATCCTCGCCATGCTGGTCGTGGTGCGCTAGAGGCGAGCGCGATCGACCACCCTCGAAAAGCCCGCACTGCGGGCTTTTCGAGCTCTTCTGAAGGCATGCGGGTTCACAGGTCCTTCACGCTACGTCGCTAGCGTCGCCGGCGGCTCCGACCCGGAGCTCGCCAACATGAACGAGCGCTCGACATCCTGGATCGCGATCGCCGCACTCTTCACGGCGGCACTCGCACTCGCGCTCGCCGTCGTCGCCACCGTGCGTGTCTCCGACGACGAGCCGGCGGGGGCGGCCGAGGCGGACATGGGGCACGGCGCGGCCGGGGAGCACGGCGCACCCGCGCTGACGGAGGGCGTGCCCGACGCGACCGCCACGCGGGGCGGCGGGGTGCTCGAGCCCCGGATCGAGAACGGCGTCTGGGTGTACGAGCTCCAGACGAGGCCGGTGCGCTGGGAGATCCTCCTAGGCACGAAGGTCACGGCATACACCTACAACGGGACCGTGCCGGGCCCTGAGATCCGGGTGCCGTACGGGCAGCGCGTCCGATTCCTCGTGAAGAACGACCTCCCCGATCCGACGACCGTGCACTGGCATGGGATCGCCGTTCCGAACGCAATGGACGGAGTCCCCGGCGTGACCCAGGACCCGATCGAGCCCGGCGAGACGTTCACGTACGAGTTCGACGCGATCCCTGCCGGCCGCGACTCGAAGGGAGGCACGTTCCTTTACCACTCGCACTTCGAGGAGGACCGCCAGGTCGGACTGGGGCTGGCGGGAGCGTTCGTGATCGAGGAGCCCAACCCCGTCCGCTACGACGTCGAGCGGACGATCATGATCAGCGAGTGGGCGCTCGACACGGCAACCGGTGAGACGCGCCCGCCCATGGAGATGGAGGGCTCGCTTCCAAACTTCTTCACGCTCAACGGGAAGAGCTTCCCCGCGACCGAGACGATCGAGGCGAAGCGCGGCGACCGCGTGCTGCTCCGCCTCGTCGGGGCCGGCCAGTTCGAGCACCCCATGCACCTGCACGGCACCGACTTCCGCATCGTCGCGAAGGACGGACATCCCGCCGAGCAGCCGCCCGCCGCCGATGTCGTCCAGGTGGCCCCCGGCGAGCGCTACGACGTCGCCTTTACCGCAACCGAGCCCGGGAAGTGGGTCTTCCACTGTCACATCGGCCACCACCTGACGAACGACGGCGACGACCCAGGAGGCCTGATCCTCGTCGTCGACGTCGTCGGCTAGCAAGCCAGAAAGGAGCTCCTACGTGCAGAAGCAGACACTTGCGATCGTTCTCGGAGCGATCGTGCTCTTCGTGGGCGTCCTCGTCGGCACGCTTGCGTTTACGAACGGTGGCTCCGACGAGCCCGTGCATACGCTGCCCGGAGGACAGATCCACACCGGCGAGCTGCCGTCCGGCGACACCACCGGGGACGATGACGGAATGACGATGACAAACGACACTGACACGACGCCGTAGCGCGCCCATATGTTCGTGCGAGCAGGCAAATCCGGTAGCATCCCGCGCTCGTGATCCGGCTTCGGGGCATGTTCGAGCGCGGCCGCGCTCATCCGATTCTCGGCCCAGTGCTCCTGGTCTTGCTAATCGTCCTGCTCGCGATGGTGTTCCTGCACGTCGCACACGAGGGCATCGACGTCGCAGCCGGGATGGGAGCAATATGCGTCGGCGTTGCGGCAGCACTCGGACTGCTCGTAACGAATCGGCTGCGCCCCATCCTTTCCGCGCAGCTGGCACTGAGGTCGCGCGACCGAGCACCACCGAGGGCTTCCGGAGACGTACCTCGGAGGCTTGCTGGGATGCCAGGCCTCTTGTTCGTCCCACTTCGACGTTGACCGGCGAGCGCCCGCGAGGGCGCACACCCGGTCCCGCGCAATCGAAGAGGGAGAAGCCGTGCGTCTACGAACTCGTCACGTTCAACCACCGACACGATCAGTTGTTGCCCGTCTCGTCATCGTCGCCGGTGCCAGCTTGGGCATCATGCTCGGTTCGACCGTCAGCGCCAGCGCCGATCCGTCCCTAAAGGACAAGCAAGCGCAGGCGCAAGCCATCCTGGCCGAGGTTCAGCGGATCGACGAGGAAGTCGGCGCAGCGGCCGAGCGCTGGAACGGAGCGAACTACGAGCTCCAGTCGCTCACCGCCGAGCTGGAGGAAACGCGAGAGGATCTCGTGCGGGCCAGAAGCCTGTACAAGGTGTCGCAAGCACGGGTTGCCAAGCGGCTCCGCGACCTGTACGTGAACGGCACTCCGGACTCGACCCTGGACGTGCTTCTGGGCGCGCGAAGCCTCGATGAGATCGTCGTCGGGCTCGATGCAACTCAGCGGATCGCTGCACAGGATGCGCAGATCACACGCCAGGCGAAGGCTCTCCGCACCCGCGTCGTCGTGCGCGAGAGGGAATTGAGCGAGGAGAAGGCGGGCCAGGTCGTGATCGTCGAGCAACTGGCTGCCGAAAAGCAGGCAATCGAGGGCAAGCTCGCGGAGCGGCAGCGCTTGCTCGCCTCGGTGCAAGATGAGGTCGCGCGCCTGCAGGAGATCGAGCAGCGCCGCCAGGCGGAGCTACGGCGACAGGCGGGGCTCGAGCTCGAACGTCAGCGCCAGGCGGTCGCAAAGCAGGCAGCTCGGGCGATAGACGCAGTCGAGCAGGCAGCCGCCCCGGCAGACACGTCACCCAGCGGCAGCGGCGGGATCTCGGGGCTGGTGCCGGATGCGCCGGTCTATGCCCCACCCCCCGCAGATGCGAGCAAGGGTGCGCAGGTCGTCGCGATCGCGATGCAGTACCTCGGCATCCCGTACGTGTGGGGCGGCGCATCACCCGCCACCGGCTTCGACTGCTCGGGGCTCACGATGTACGTGTTCGCCCAGGTGGGAGTGTCTCTCCCCCACTACGCGGCCGCGCAGTATCAGATGGGCGCTCCTGTCTCTAGGGACCAGCTCGAGCCCGGAGACCTCGTCTTCTTCCGTGGGCTCGGCCATATGGGCATGTACATCGGAGGTGGCAACTTCATCCACGCGCCGCGGACAGGCGACGTCGTGAAGATCTCGAGCTTGTCGGAGTCGTACTACGTCGCAAACTGGGTAGGAGCACGTCGAGTGCTCTAGTGCGAACGGCACGAACATCGAAGGGCGGAACGAGGCGGCGCCAGCGCCAAGAGCTGCCGCCGCCCCACCCTCGCGGCCATGCGCGTGCTTGGCTTGTGCTTCCGGTCGTGCTCGCAGCCGCCGTGGCGATCGTCATCCTGTGGCAGGCGGACGACAGGAAGGGCGGGCGCGGCGCAGGCGATCCAGGCCCCGTGCACGTGCATGGTCTCGGCTTGAACCCTGCCGACGGCGCGCTTTTCATTGCGACGCACACCGGGCTCTATCGTCTCGACCTGGCGCGCGAGAACGCAGAGCGAGTCGGCGACAGCTTCCAGGACACAATGGGCTTCACGGTCGCCGGTCCGAGCCGCTTCTATGGCTCAGGCCATCCCGACCTCCGAACCGACCAGCCACCCCTGCTGGGCCTGATCGAATCGAAGGACGCCGGGAAGAGCTGGACGCCCGTCTCCCTACTCGGCGAGGCCGACTTCCACGTCCTTCGCTTCGTAGGAGAGCGGCTCTACGGCTACGACTCGTCCGGCGACCGCGTGCTCGTGAGCGCAGATCGCGGGCAGACCTGGAGTGAGCTACACAAGCCGGGCTCGATCGTCGACATCGCGGTTGATCCGGAAGACAGCGGGCGACTCGTCGTGGCCACGGGCGACGGTCTCTTCGAGTCGCGAGATGTCGGTCAAACCTGGAGTCGGGTCAATGCGGCGGTCGGTCTTCTCGCTTGGCCGTCGCCAGAACAGCTCTACGTCGTGGACGGGGGAGGCCGGCTATCTCGGAGTCGAGACGGCGGGCGAGTCCTCGAACGGCGCGGCTCGATCGGTGGCGAGCCTGCGGCGCTCGTCGCAGTTGGCGTCGAAGAGCTCTTCGTCGCTCTCCATGACGGGACGATCAAGCGTTCGACCGACGGCGGTGTGACGTGGCGAGTGCGCTCGAGGCCATAGAGCCTCACATTGTCGACACCACGGATCCAATTCGATCGATGAGAATGTGACGAAGGCTCGACCAGCGACGTAGTGAGGTCATGAGCAAACGAACAGTGCTCCTGTCCGTCGCCGTCATGGGCGCATTCCTGGTCATCGCGGCAGTGGCGAGCGCGTCGTGTATTCCCATGACGGCCGCCGAACAACGCGCTCGAGCCGACGTCATCTTCGATGCAGTCGCTCTCTAGAGGCCTACCGCGACGGGCGTTCAGCGGTTCCGAGTTCTTCGATACTTCAAGGGCCACGGCCCCCGCATCGTGCGAGTGAACACCGGAAACCATACCCATGCGACGAAACGATAGAGCTCGACAGACCAGCGTTTGATCGTGCGGGGCGCCTTGGCGCGCCGTCGAAGATTGGCGAGAAACGCCTCGAAGGGTACGTAGGTCGGCAGGCAGCAAGACCGCCGTCGCCAGGCGTGACCGCTGCCCCGCCGACCTACTCCCCCACCGCGCGTCCTCGCGGCCTAAGCGGGGTCTTCGTGCGGCGCTCGGGGCTTCCGGCTCTCGTTCCTGCGCACTCGCGCAGACACCGTCCCTTCTCTGGCAGCGCTCCCGGAGGCACGGATGGTAGATAGAAGGCGGGGGTGAGCCGGCTGTCCGCAGAGGGAGTGTCGTGGAGAGGAGAGGATGAAGTTGGCCATCAAGGTGATCGTCGAACTGCAGGCTGAACCAGGAAGACGGGATGAGCTGCAGCGTGTGCTCGCGACCATCGTCTCGAACGAGGTACCGAGCCAGCGCGGTTTCCTGGGCAGCACGCGCTACGAGGTGCTCGATAACCCCGACATGCTGATCGAGATTGCCGAGTGGGAGTCGGCCGAGGCGCGGGCAGCGCACATGGCAGAGGCTGCGGCCACCGGCGCCTATGCACCTCTGCTCGAGATGCTGGCCGTGCCGTTCAGGGCCACGGTGATCAGGCAGCTGCCCTGACGGGACGCCGGCTCTACGCGGTCAATCTCACCTGACCGCAGCCACCCAGAGGTGCACAAAGTCGGGCGATCTCGGCTGTTACCCAGAGTTGCGCAAGGAGGTTTGGGCACAGGTGCACGAGCGGGTAGAGCTGCCCGCCACCCAACTTTGGGTCAGCGGTCTCTTATCCAAAGTTATCGTGATAACCTTGGCCATAGAGTGACTCGTCCAGAACCTAAACGTCGCCCACGAGGCAAGCAAGTACGACGGCAGTGGCCTCTGCAGATGGACGCGCTCGGTGGCCGTTCGGCACGGCGGAGCTTCTCTTATCACGCATATGTCCCGAACCCCATCGGCGAGGAGGAGTTCCAACTCACCTCGCAGATCGCCGCAGCGGCTGTGAACGCGGAGCAGGCGACGAGGCAACTCAACGAGGTGCCTCCCGGTGGACTCAACTTCGAGTCACTTGCTCGCCAGCTGCTTCGGGTCGAGTCGGTTGCCTCGTCACGCATCGAAGGACTCGTGCTCTCCCACCGGCGTCTCGCGAAAGCCGCATTCACGCCCGAGGCAACCGACATCACCGCGCAGAGCGTCCTCGCCAACATCAGAGCACTCGAGCGCGCGGTCGAACTCGCGAGCGAAGTTGACGAGTTCGCGAGCGCCCACATCGTCGAGATCCACCATTTTCTCCTCGAGGGAACGCGGGATGCCCACCTTGGTGGAGTCGTACGCGACGAGCAGAACTGGATCGGCGGCGAGGCCACAAGCCCTCGCAACGCCGAGTTCGTACCGCCGCCGCCAGAAGTCGTTCCCGAGCTCTTGGACGACCTCTGCGCCTTTCTGAATCGCGAGGACGTTCCTGCTGTGCTTCAGGCGGCAATCGCGCACGTTCAGTTCGAGACGATCCACCCCTTCCCCGACGGCAACGGCCGCGTCGGACGAGCGCTCGTCCTTGCGGTGCTGAGGCGGAGAGGTCTGGCTCCGACGTATCTGCCGCCGGTCAGCCTCGTCCTCGCCGGTGAGGCCGACCGCTACGTCGCAGGCCTGACGAGCTTTCGCACCGGCAACGAAGACGACTGGTACCGCGTGTTCGTCGATGCCGTGTACAAGGCGGCGACCGGAGCGCGCCAGTTCGCCGATCGCGTCGCCGAACTACAAGACAAGTGGATCGACTCGGCCGGCAACCCTCGCCGAGGCTCGGGTGCCCGGCGCCTGATCGAGCTCCTCCCCTCTTATCCGATCATCAACGTCCGTGTTGCCACAGAGCTCCTCGGCGGCAGCGATGAGCAAGCCCGACAGGCCCTCGTTCGTCTTGAAGGAGCCGACGTTGTTCGACAGACGAGCGTCGGCCGGCGCAACCGCGCCTGGGAGAGCGTCGGTCTCTTCGCCCTCCTAGATCAGTTCGAGCGTGACCTCGGGGCGTCGGAGCGCACACCCCGCCCGACGCGGTAAGGGTGAGCCACGGCTCTCTCAAGCTTGGCCCCGCACCGGACGCCAACCCAAATCTTGATTAGTCCGACTTTTGAGCTACTGTATAGCTCATATGTCTGACGCTATTGACCACGATACGCTCTACCGACTCGCTGAGGCACAAGCTGGCTACTTCACGGCCAAACAGGCGCTCGACGCGGGCATGGCACGAACCACCCTTCGTCACCATGCCCGCCCGCACGGGCGCTTCGCCCGCGTTCGCCCCGGTCTCTATCGGATACGCCACTTCCCCTCCACCCCACACGAGCATGTCATGGCCGCTTGGCTTCCACTCCGAGACGTACCAGCCGTCGTCTCCCACGAGAGCGCGCTCGAGCTCTACGAGCTCTCGGACGTGATACCGCGCGCGATCCATCTGACCGTTCCCCGATCCCGACGCGGGCAGCGTCCGCGCCTAGGGGTTCGACTCCATACGCCCGCGCGACCGGCAGAGCCGGGAGCGATCCGCACCGTGAACGGAATGCCGGTGACAAGTCCGGAGGACAGCATCGTGGACTCACTCGAAGCTGGAACCGGGCCGGACCAGATCGAGCTCGCCGCCGACCAGGCCCTCGAGCGTGGCCTGACGACTCCGCGCCGACTTCGCGCCGCGGCTGCTGGCCGTCCGGCACGCGTGCGGCACTTCATCGATCGTGTGCTCGATCGTGTGGCTGCGTGAGATACCCGGACGCGACCGCGTTCCGACAGGCGCTCGAGGAGCGGCTAAGTAACCGTGCGCCCGCTGGAGCCGACACCGCTCGCGACCGCAAGCGTGTCGTCTTTGATCGCTTCCTCGCTCGGCTGATCATCAGCGCCCCGGGCCTGTGGGTGCTCAAAGGAGGATTCGCCCTCGACCTGCGGCTCGCAGGACGTGCGCGCACCACCCGCGACATCGACCTCGACTGGCAAGCAGCTGAAGAAGAACTGCTCGATACCCTGCTTGATGCCGCATCCACAGACGCGGGCGACTTCTTCTCGTTCCCGGTCGAGCGGAGCGGGACGCCGCCCGATCGACCCGGTGGGAGCCGTCGCTTTCGCGTGACCGCCGCTCTCGCCGGCCGAACCTTCGATACATTCGTTCTCGACGTCGGTGTCCGCAGCGATCCGATCACGGATCCAGAGACGGTACTGACCTCGGACCTCCTGACATTCGCGGGGATCGAGCCTGTCTCTGTGCCGACAATGCCGCTCGAGCTTCAGGTTGCCGAGAAGCTGCACGCCTACACGCGTCGCTACCAAGGCTCGCGTCCGAGTACCCGAGTCAAAGATCTCATCGACCTCGCGATCATCGCCAGCCTGTTCGCGCTCGACGCGGCGAGCCTCCGCGAGGCGATCTCCACGACGTTCTCCATCCGTGCGGAACACGAACCCCCGCGAGAGCTTCCCGCGCCCCCAGCCGAGTGGGCCGTCCCCTACCGCGAACTCGCCGTGCCCGTCGAGGTGTCGACGGATCTCCACGACGGCTACGTAGCTGCAGCTGCACTCCTCGATCCGATCCTCGACGGCACGACGATTGCGGGAGCGTGGTCGCCCGAGGTCCGTACCTGGCGGCGCGAGCCCTGATCCTGCCACGGTCTCCGCACAGGCGCCGTCACGTCCCCGCCACCAAGAGTCCGCTTCCACCCGCGAAACCGCCGCCTCTTGTTATGCCCAAACGAAACGATGCACCCGTACAGGCAGACGCACGGATCCCCTTTATCGATGCGGGTTTGCCGTCTGCTGGGCGAGATGACGCGCGAGCACGCGCTGACACAGGCCCTCTGAGCGCTGCGGAACGTGCGTTTCATCGCCCGTTCTGAAACGACCTGCCCCGATCGCCCTCCTAACGCCCTCTCCCACGCTGCCGGACCCGTCTTCGGGGGACATCCCGCCCACTCCCCACTCCCAACACCTACTCGTACCCTGGTGACGGGGAGCTTCACGTTGGTCGTGACAGTATCTCTGCTCGCCCGTGATCAGGACTCGTGTCACCCTGATTCCCTGTATTCATGCGGGTTTGAAGCTACGCGGTGCTGCGATGCGCGCTCGGACACCTTCGTGTAGCAGTCACCACTCCACCCGTTCGAGCCACTTGTCGTCCAGGAGCACGGGAGCTTCAGTGATGAGCCTCCGGTTCGTGCCCTACGACCACTTGGGAGATCGAGAAAGAGGACTCTCGCGCTCACGAAGCGCCAGAATCCCTTTGTTCATGAGGGTTATAGGCTCATGGAGTGGCGCAGAAGACACTGCAAGAGGACTCTCGTTGCTGGGGTTGAGTGCCTGCTCTCCCAACTGAGCTAACCGCCCCGGGCAGCCGATGGTAGCGGCTTGTCTGCGCAGCCCCTCAGAAGATCTCGGGGCACCAGGGTGCGCGATCGGTCGCGAAGATCGCGTCCGCTCTCACCGCCGCGCCACGCCGCAACTCCTCGACTCTTCCACCCCGGACGAGCTGGGAGAACGTGAAGCCGCCGAGATAGACCGAGCCGAGCATGGTGACGTCGCAGCGGAGCTGCGCCGCGGCCGTCGTCCTCTTCGCGCGCCCGTCAGCGAGCCGCCATCGACCTTCATTCCAAGGGCAGAACTCATCGAGCACGTCGAAGACGATCGCGCCGTCGGTCGCGTACGTGCGCGCGGACAGAGCCGCGCCGACGTCGACGAGCCGAACCCACAGCCCGTCACCGATCTTGAGCCGCATGCGCCTCGGGGTTGCGAGGAGCCACCAGAGCGGATGATCCGACGGCAGCAGGCCTGCGGTCGTCCGCGCCGACCAGTCGATGTCGAGCAGGTAGCGCCAGATCTCCGCGGTCGGGCGCCCGTCGAGCGCGATCGCCTCGACGACCTCGAGTTCCGCGTCCGACTCTCCTTCGTCCCACTTGGGCTTGTGCCGGTAGATCGCGTATCCCTCCGGCCTCCCCTCGCTCTCGAGCACCACGAAGCGCTTCGGTCCCCCTTCTCCCCCGCCGGCCGGCGGCTCGAACAGGACCCGGTACTCCCACCAGTTGCGCGTCCGAGCAATCATCCCCGGCGTCTTCAGGCGAACTCTGTTCCACACACGCGGGAAGAGTGTGAGGGCTTCCCCCGCGTCGACGATCCGCAGCGCCGCCCGACGCTCGTTGGGCTGCGCGTAGGCCGAGTGCTCCTTCGGGATCGAGACGCTCCCGGTCCGTGACGCCATCCCGTAGCCGAATCTTCCGTAGATCGTGTCCTCGGAGGCCCACAGGAGCGCCAGGGGCTCGCCCCGCTCGTGGACGTCGTCGAGCTGTGCGCGCATCAACGAACGCAGGACTCCGCGCCGGCGATGCGTCGGGAACGTTCCGACGACGGTGACGCCCGCAGTCGGCACGACTCCGCCCGGCACGGTCAGCTCGAAGGGGAAAGCGCCTGCGCCGCCGACGGTCTTGCCGCCCTCTCTCGCAGCGTGCATGCGCTCGATCGGGAGGTTCTTCGAGAAGCGCTCCATGCGCTCCTCGGTCGGCTCCAGGCCGAAGTACTGCCCGATCGCAAAGACCGCCTGGCCGAACTCGTCGAGGTTCGTGCAGGGCGCGATCGTGAGCTTCAGGAGACCTTCTCCAGAGGCGCGTACTCGACCATCAGTCTCCGCTCCGTCCCATCTTCCGCGAAGCGGATCGTAACGACACCGCCCGGCTCCATCCCGGTCACGATTCCCTCGCCCAAAGACCCGTGTCGGACGGTGTCGCCGGTGGACAGCGCGATGCCCGGGCGCGGCTCGACCACGGCGCCCGGCTGGGTGCCGTAGCCGCTCCAGGAAGACAGTCGCAGACGCTCGCGCTCGACCTCGCGCGGCAACTCGTCGAGGAACCGGGACGAGAGGTTGTAGCTCCTCCGACCGAAGAGCGAGCGGGACAGCGTGTGCGTGAGCGTCAGACGCTCCATCGCACGGGTCATCCCGACGTAGCAGAGGCGACGCTCCTCCTCCACCCCCTGTTCCTCGATCGAGCGGACGTGCGGAAAGACGCCTTCCTCCATCCCGATGACGAAAACTGCGCGGAACTCGAGGCCCTTCGCGTTGTGCAGCGTCATCAGCGTGACGAGACCGCGGTCGTCGGAGATCGTGTCCTGGTCGGAGACGAGGGCAATGTCCTGGAGGAAGCCGGCGAGCGCGGCGTCGGCGGTCTGCTGACGATACTCGCGGGCGACCCCGACGAGCTCCTGCAGGTTTTCGATCCTCCCCCTCGCCTCGATCGTCCGCTCGGCCTCGAGAGCGTCGAGCGTCCCCGTCTTCACGAGCACGCGCTCGAGAATCTCGTCCACCGGAAGCTCCTGCGAGAGCGCCATGAGCGACTCCATGGTCGCGTGGAAGCCGCGGATCGCTCGACATGAAGCGGCGGTCACGCCGGCCGCCTCCGGATCGGCCATCGCACCGAAGAGCGTGCGGCCGGTGTTCTCCGCATGGGTGACGAGTCGCTGGAGCGACGTGTCTCCGATCCCACGACGTGGACGGTTCGCAATTCGGAGGAGCGAAGTCGCGTCCTGGGGATTGACGAGCACGCTCAGGTACGCGGTCGCGTCGCGTATCTCCGCGCGCTCGTAGAAGCGCGGCCCGCCGATCACCTGGTACGGGACGTCCTGGCGGACGAGCACATCCTCGAGCACCCGCGACTGCGCGTTCGTGCGATAGAAGACGCCGATCTCGCTTGCCGACAGGCCCCCGTCGATGAGCACGGCGATCTCTGCCGCGACGAACCGTGCCTCCGCGTGCTCGTCCTCGACTTCGATCACGCGAACCGGATCCCCCTCGCCGAGCTCGGAGAAGAGGTTCTTGGGCTTCCGCTCGCTGTTCTGCTCGATGAGCGAATTGGCCGCGCGCAGGATCATGTTCGTCGAGCGGTAATTCTGCTCGAGCGGGATGATCTGCGTCCCGGGGAAGTCGCGCTCGAACTCCATGATGTTGCGGATGTCCGCGCCACGGAAGGCGTAGATCGATTGATCCGGGTCCCCGACGGCGCACACGTTTCCGTGCTCGCCGCCGAGGAGCTGGAGCAGCCGGTACTGCGCGTGGTTCGTGTCCTGGTACTCATCGACGAGGACATAGCGAAACGCCTTGCGCCAGCGCTCGAGCGCCTCCGGGAAGCGCTCGAAGACCTGCACCGTGAGCATCAAGAGATCGTCGAAGTCGACGGCGTTCGAGGCGTGGAGGCGGCGCTGGTAGAGCTCGTACGTCTCTGCGACCGTCTGGTCCCAGAACGAGGCGACGCGGTTGGAGTACTCCTCGGGTGAGACGAGCTCGTTCTTCGCGCGCGAGATCTGCGCGTGGATCCCGCGGGGCGAGAAGCGCTTCGGGTCCTTCCCGAGCTGCTCGAGGCAAGCCTTCGTGAGGCGTACCTGGTCCTGGTCGTCGTAGATCGTGAACGTCGACCGGTAGCCGAGCCGTTCGGCCTCGCGGCGGAGCATCCGGCCACAGGCGGCGTGGAACGTCAGGATCCAGATCGCCCGCGCGGTCGTGCCGAGCATCCGCTCGAGGCGCTCGCGCATCTCTCCGGCCGCCTTGTTCGTGAACGTGATCGCGAGGATCTCGTTCGGCTTGACGCCGCACGCGCGGATGAGGTGCGCCACGCGATAGGTGAGGACGCGCGTCTTGCCAGATCCCGCTCCCGCCACGACGAGAAGCGGGCCCTCGGTGGCAAGGACAGCCTCGCGCTGGGCCTCGTTCAGGTCGGCGAGGTAGCTCTCAGGGGTCGCGACTGCCACCAGCCGATGCTACCCGTGGCCCACCACGGCTTTATGAGGCTCGTTCGCGGCGCGGAATCACGGCGATCCGGTCGCCGACGGGAACGACAGCGATCGACGCGCCATAGTGGCTTGCGATCAGCTTCTCGGTGAGAACATCGCGCGGGACCCCTTCGGCCACGACCCGCCCGCCGTCGAGGAGGACCATGCGACCGGCGTACTGCGCCGCCAGGGTGAGGTCGTGCATGGCCGCGACGAGGGTCAGCCCCGATTCCGCGCGCAGGGCGTCGAGCAGGTCGAAGGCCTGCTGTTGATGGCCGATGTCGAGCGCCGCTGTGGGCTCGTCGAGAAGGATGATGCGCGCCTCCTGGGCAAGCGCTCGGGCGACGACCGCTCGCTGCTTCTCCCCCCCGGAGAGCGTGCCGAGACGGCGCTCCTCGTAGCCGATCAGGTCCAGGCGAGCGACCGCGCGGGCGGCGGCTTCACGGTCGCGCCTACCCTCTTTCGCCAGCGGGCCGAGATGTGGAGTACGGCCGAGGAGCACGTATTCGCCGACCGTCATCCAGGCAGGCGTCGACGGCTCCTGCGGCACGACCGCGATGAGGCGGGCGAGTTCGACGCGGGGCACCTCTCTGACCGAGCGGCCTCCGAGCGCGATGAGACCGGAGAACGAGACGAGCCGCGCGATCGCTCGCAGGAGCGTTGTCTTCCCGGCGCCGTTCGGGCCGATGAGCGCGAGCCACTCTCCCTCGGCCACCGACGCGTCGATCCCGTCGACGACCGGGCGCCCGCCGAGGACGACGGTGACGTCCTTCAGCTCGATCGCCGTCACGAGCTTCCTCCCCGCGTCGTCCGCAGCACGAGTGCGAAGAACGGCGCGCCGAAAAACGCGGTCACGACGCCGAGCGGGATCTCGGCGGGCGAGAGCGCGGTGCGGGCGACCACGTCGGCGAGCACGAGGAACCCGGCACCGATGATCACGGACAGCGGAAGGAGGGCCCGATAACCGACGCCAGACACGAGGCGGATCGCGTGCGGGACGATGATTCCGACGAAGCCGATGAGTCCGCTCACAGCGACTGCGGCTGCGGTGCCGAGTGTCGCCGCGATGACGAGAGCGAGCCGCACTCGCCGGACGTTGACACCGAGGCTGGCCGCCTCGTCGTCGCCGAGGCTCAGGACGTCGACGACGCGTCGCAGCGCGAGGATGACGACGATCGCGACGGCGACGTACGGAAGGATCAGCCACACGTCGGCCCAGCCCGTGCTCGGAATGTTCCCGAGGATCCAGGAGTACACCTGCTGCAACGTCTCGGCGTTTTGCTGCTGGACGAACGTCTGCCAGGCCGTGAAGAACGCCGCCACAGTGACGCCCGCAAGGACGAGCGTTGCCGCGTCGCGTTCGCGCTTCGCCGAACGGCCGACCGCGTAGGTGAGCATGACTGCCACCGATCCGCCGACGAAAGCCGCGATCGGGAGCGCACGCTGTCCACGCAACCCCTCGGGAAGATACGCGATCGCGATCGTCGCTCCGAGACCTGCACCTGCAGCGACGCCGAGAAGGTACGGATCGGCCAGGGGATTGCGGAAGACGCCTTGATAGGTCGCACCGGCCGACGCCAGCATCGCGCCGACGAGCGCCGCAAGGATCACTCGTGGAACGCGAATCTCCCACAGGATCGCCTCCTCGGTCGGCGTGAGAGACGTGGAGGCACCCGGTACGTGCAGGCGCGCGGCTGCCGACTCGAGCACCGCGCCGAACCCGAGGTCGATGGGGCCGGCGAGAACTCCGATTGCGAGCGAGAGGAGAAGGAACGCCACCGCGGAGCAGGCCCACGCGGGCGTGAGCCCGCGCGCCCGAACGCTACTCGCCCGCTCCGCAGCGACGCTCATTCGCTTACTGGCGAAGTCGCGCGAGCGCCGAGGACATCGCCCGGAAGAAGTTCACGAGCCGCGGGCCCCAGCGCGATGCGATCGAGTCGTCGATGCGGACGATCGACCCGGTGCGCACGGCGCGTATGTGATCCCAACCTGGCCGTGAGGCGACGGTCGAGGGTTTCTGCCCGCAGCACACGGTGTCGGCCAGCACGATGACGTCGGGGCTCGTCGACACGACGTACTCGGCGGAGAGCTGCGGATAGCCGGCGCCGACCGAGTCGGCCTCGTCGGCGATGTTCCGGAGGCCCAGTGAGAGGTAGACCTTGCCGACGAACGTCTTCGAGGTCGCGGAGTAGAGGTCGGGCGTCAGCTCGTGGTACACGGAGAGCCCGCCGCCGGCCTTGCGCGCCGTGGAGACGATGCCGGCGATCTTCGACTTCATGCGGTCGATCAGCCGCGTCGCTTCGGCCTCATGCCCGGTGACGAGACCGAGTTGCCTCATCTGCTGGTACGCGCCCTTGAACGTCGCGGCGCCGTCGTGGTGGATGACGGTGATCCCGAGCTTCCGCAATGCCCCCGAGAGCCCCTTGGGGTCGTACGCGATGACGACCAGATCGGGTCGATAGCCGGCGATGGCCTCGACGTTCGGGGTGTAGCCGGAGAGCGACGTCCTCGGGGCGGCCTTCGGGACGTCGGACTGGTCGTCGACCGCGACGACTTGCGAGCCGGCACCGATAGCGAACAGCGATTCCGTCGCCGTGGGCGAGAGAGACACGATCCGGCGCGGCCTCTTCCCAACAGTGACCTTGCCGTTCGAAGCAACGATCGTCACGGGGAACGAGTCCGGAGACGAGCCGCCACCTGCCGCTCCGGCGACGAGCAGGGAGAACGCCGCCACCAACGCGCCGGTGACGAGAGCTGTGAAGCGAAGCACCTGAATCCTCCCTTCCGCGAGGGGTCAGCCGGTTATGAGGAGCGCGACAGGTCTTCTGACTCGGGGCTCCCTCCCTCGCCGCCTTCCCGGCTTGCGCCAGTGGCTTCGTGGCGGGGGAGCTACTCCCCTTACAGCGGCGGGACCGTCCCGGACTTGCACCGGGTTCCCTCACCGTGCTCCTTGATTGGAGGGCGAGCCTATCATCGGACGGTGTCCGCTTCCTTCGCGCGACTGTGGCTCCCCGTCCTTGCCTGGGCAGCCCTCATCTTCACCTTCTCGTCGGTGCCGGATCTCGGGACGGGCCTGGGCGGCTGGGACCTCGTGCTGCGCAAGCTCGCCCACGCGACGGAGTACGCGGTGCTCGGCGCCCTCCTCGTACGCGCGACCGGGCGAAGCGGGCTCGCGTTTGCGCTCGGAGCGCTCTATGCGATAAGCGACGAGTGGCATCAGACCTTCGTTTCCGGTCGCATGGGCTCTCCCGTCGACGTCGCGATCGACGCCGTCGGCGTAGCTTGCGGTGTTGTCCTCTGGCAGGCCGTTCGAGCACGTCGCCTCGCATGACGGAGGTTCGCGCCGTTGCGATCGATCTCGACGCTCTCGGCGACACGCGCCCGCTGTGGAACGACTGGCTTGCCTCAACCGGAACGGTGCTCGGCCTCAACCCGGATGACCTTCCGGCCGATCGCGGTGAGGCAGCCGCGGAGCTCGACCGCCTCGGAGCGGGCAACTGGAGAGTGCTGCTCGCGCGCTACTGCGAAGAACGCGCCCCCGTCTATCTCCGCAGAGACGCGGAGACGAGCGCCGCGCTGCGCGCGCTGGCCTCAGCTGAACACGCGATCGGCTTCTTCACCGATGCTCCGGAGTCACTGGCGCGCGTCGCGCTCGCTCAGGCGGGCGCCGAGAGGCGAGCCTCGATGCTCGAGACCGGCGCGGGGGCCCTCGACCGGCTGCTGGCAGCGCTCGGAGCCAACGCCGTCGTCATCCACGGCCGCATCGAGCTGCTCGAGCTCGCGACGTAGAATCCCGCGCGTGGATCAGAAGGACATCGCAGACCGCCAACTCGACGCGCTCCTCGAGCGGCTCGATCGCATCGCCGACGAGCTCGAGCGTCTGAACCGGACGACGGAGAAGCAGGACGGGCTCACCCTCGTCGCGCGCGAGATTCGCGAGCTCACCGAGTCGATGAACGCACTCGCCTATGCCGCCCTCGGCCAGGCGCCACCGCGCGTTCGTCGGCGCGCCGGCTAAGTGAGGCGATAGACCGCCCCGTTCTGCGAGACCGCGTACAGCTCGCCTGCAGCGTCCTCGCCGAACGACGTCAGGCTGCCGACCTTGAAGGGCTCGGTGCGAAATGCGCGCGCCTCGCCCGAGACGACCTTGAAGCTCCAGATCGACCCGCTGCAGTAGTCGCCGACGACGTATCGACCTCGTTCGGCGGGTCGAGACTTCCCCCGATAGACGAAGCCGCCGACGACCGAGCAGCCTCGATCGTGCCCGTACTCGAATACTGGGAGGACGAGCTCGCCCGGACCCGCGGCCTTCTCTTCGTAGCGACGCGAGCCCTCGAACAGGTCCCAGCCGTAGTTCTCGAGCCCTGCGCTGGAGTGCGGCGTGAAGTCGACCTCCTCCACTTTGCCCTGACCGACGTCCCCGATATAGAGGTCCCCCGTCTGACGGTCGAACGAATAGCGCCACGGGTTGCGCAGGCCGAGCCCGACGATCCCAGGAGGCGAGCCCGGCTTGCGTACGTCGAGCCGCAGCATCTTCCCGAGCAGCGTGCTCATGTCCTGTGCGCGATTCTCTGGATCGCCGCCCGAGCCGCCGTCGCCGAGGCCCACGTACAAGAATCCGTCGGGCCCGAAGGCGAGCCCCCCTCCGTTGTGATTGCCGTACGGCTGGTCGACCCGAAGCAGTACCCGGGCACTGGAAAGCAGCGCACGGCTCCCTCTGGTCTTGAAGCGAACTACCCGCGTATCGCCGCTCGCATCCGTGTAGTTGACGTAGATGAAGCGATTCGTCCTGTACTTCGGATCGAACGCGAGACCAAGGAGCCCCTGCTCACCGCCCGCCTGAACTCGGCCGCGAACGTCGAGGAAGAACCCGCTCCTGACCTTCCCTTTGTCGATCACGCGAACCGTCCCACGTTGCTCGACGACGAAGAGCCGGCGCGGCTCGTTCTTCGCGTGAGCGAAGCCCACGGGCGAATCGAAGCCACGCGCGACGACAACGAGACGAAAGGCGCTGTCCGCTGCGACCGCGGAACCCGAAACAGCGCCGAGGATCGCGACGAAGAGCAGGACGGCGAGGACCGGAACGACTCGCACGTGTTCACGGTAGCCAACCGCTGTGAGCGCCTGCGACGGGAGTACGCTACGCGCTCGTGAAGGTCTTCATCATCGGTGCGGGCCAGGTCGGATCCACGGTCGTCGACGCCCTCCACGGCGAGCATGAGCTGACAGTGCTCGACACGGAGCTGTCCCGGCTTTCGGCCATCGCGTACCGCTACGACGTCGCCACGTTCGAGGGGGACGGGACGAGCAGGCGCGATCTCGCGCAGGCAGGCGTCGGCACCGCCGATCTCGTCATCGCGTGCACGTCGCGCAACGAGGTGAATCTCGTCGCCGGGATGTTCGCGCGCCGCGAAGCTCCGAAGGCGAAGACGATCATCCGCACCTCGGAGATCGAGTACGTGGACCTGTGGCGGGAAGGTCAACTCGATGTCGATTTCGTCGTCTGCCCCGAGCTCGAGACCGCGCACGCGATCAGCCGCATCATCGGCGTTCCTGCCGCGCGCCAGACTGACGTGTTCGCCGAGGGGCAGGTCCAGATCGTCGAGTTCGACGTCGAGGAGGGTGCATCCGCGGAGCTCGCGGGAGTTCCGCTCCGCCATGCGCAGTTCCCGCGCGACTCGAAGGTCATGGCGATCATCCGCAAGAACGAGATGACGCTTCCGGGAGGCGACGACGTGATCGAGCCAGGCTCCCGGGTCGTCGTCATCGGCTCGCCGCGGGCGGCGAAGGAATGGAGCGCGCTCCTCGTTCCTGGTGACGCGGCGGTGCAGGACGTCGTGATCTTCGGCGCCGGCCGCGTCGGCTCGGCGATCGCTCGAGTCCTCCTCGACCAGCGGATCGGCGTTCGCATGATCGAGGCGTCCCGCGAGCGAGCCCTGGCCGCCGCCGAGACGTTCTCGAAGGTGCGGGTCTACAACGCGACCGGACTCGAGGCAGACTTCCTCGAGCGCGAGCGCATCGGCCTCGCACAAGCGGCGATCTTCGCCATGCGGGACGACGCCAGAAACCTCTACGCAGCGTCGCTCGCAAGGGTTCACGGCGTCCCGTTCACGATCGCGGTCGCCCACGACGCCGTATCGCTGGCCGCGTTCGACCAGGCAGGCATCGACGTGGCCGTCAATCCACGCGCGGTCACGGCCGAAGAGATCGTCCGCTTCGCACACGACCCCCGCACGCAGCAGGTCGCGATGCTCGAGGGCAATCGCTACGAGGTGCTCGACGTGACGACGCGCGACTCGAGCCGGTACATCGGGGCGAAGTTCCGCGACATGCCAGTGCACGGCGCGATGATCGGAGCGATCGTGCGAAACGGATCTGCCATCTTCCCGCACGGCGACGACGTGCTCGAGATCGGCGATCGGGTCATTGTCTTCACGGAGGCCTCGAACGCGCCCTGGGTGATCGAGGCTCTGTGAGCCCAACGTCGGAGGTCGTCCTCCCGCCTCCGCAGATCGGCCCACGACGACTCATCGCCGTCGACATCGCGGCCTCGGTCAACCTCTTAGGAACGCTCAGCAAGTACCTCGGCCTCGTGGCGCTCTTCCCGGCACTGGTGGCGCTCTGGTACCACGAGCCCGTCTGGCCGTTCCTCGCTGCAGGCGCGATCACGAGCGGGTTCGGGCTTGCGCTCGAGCGGATCTCTCCCGGATCGGCGTCGAGCGTCGGCGCACGCGAAGGATTCCTCGTCGTCTCGCTGACCTGGCTCCTCGCCGCAGGGTTCGGCTCTTTGCCGTATCTGTTCGTCGGAGGCGAGCAGCTCGGCAGGCCCCTCGATGCGTACTTCGAGGCGATGTCCGGATTCACGACGACGGGCGCGACCGTGGTCACCGACTTCGACGCGCTCTCCCACTCGCTCGCGATGTGGCGCCAGTTCACGCAATGGCTGGGCGGGCTGGGGATCATCGTGCTCGCACTCGCGGTGCTACCACGGCTTCGCGTCGGCGGCCGGCAGCTGCTGGAGTCGGAGCTACCCGGACCCGAGGTCGACCAGCTCGGCGAGCGCATCAGGCAGACAGTCCGGCGCCTGTGGGTTCTCTATGTCTCACTCACGGCGCTCGAGGTAGCAATCCTGGCGCTGATCGGCTGGACGGGGCTCGACGACCGGATGAACCTCTTCGAGGCGGTCGCGCATGCGTTCACGACGATGCCCACAGGCGGCTTCTCCACGCAGGCGGGGTCGATCGGCGCGTTCGCCGCCGTCACCCAGTGGGTGGTCGTTGGGTTCATGGTGATCGCAGGCCTGAACTACGCGCTGCTTTTCCGCAGCTTCGCACGTCGCCGTCCGGGCCTCGCGTTCCGCGACGAAGAGAGCCGCCTGTACGCGATTCTTCTCGTCGCGGCCTCCGCCGTCCTCATCACCGAGCTCGCCACAAAGGCCATCGAGGGCAGTGAAGCGCCTCTGCGCAACGGCGTGTTCCAGGCCGTCGCGATCATGACCGGAACGGGCTATGCGACGGTCGACTTCGCAGCCTGGCCCACGCTCGCGCTGATGACGCTCGTCTTGCTGATGTTCGTCGGCGGCGCCGCGGGCTCGACGACCGGCTCGGTGAAGGTCATGCGGCACCTGCTCGTCGGACGCATGCTCCGCCGCGAGCTGACGCAGACCCTTCGTCCGGAGGTCGTGATGCCGATCAGGCTGAGCGGGATCGTGGTCGACGAGCGGACGCTCCGCGCGATCGTTTCGTTCGTCCTGCTCTATGTCGGCCTGTTCGTCGTGGGGGCCGGTGTGATCGCTGTCGACGCCGCCGTACAGGGACCGGACGTGCTCCCGATCGATGCCATCTCAGCGGCTGCCGCGACCCTCGGAAACGTGGGGCCTGCGGCCGGTCCAGCCGGTCCGCTGGATTCGTACGCGCCCTTCAGCGACGTCTCGAGCGCGACCATGATCGCGCTCATGTGGCTCGGACGGCTCGAGGTACTGCCGATCATCGTGCTTCTCACGAGGAGCTACTGGCGCGCATGAGCTCGGCACCTGCGCCGACGCGACCTGACGCCCACCCCTCGATAGCCCCGCCGAGACGGATCGGGGTCAACATCCGCGGCGCGCTCGGGCTCGTGGGCACGCTCGTCAAGTGGCTCGCGCTGGCACCGCTGCTTCCGCTCGCACTGGCCCTTGGCTACGGGGAGTCGCCGTGGCCCTTCGTCGCCGCCGCAGCGGGTACCGCCGCGCTCGGCATCGCGCTCGAGCGGATCGGCGGCGATCGGTCCGAGGTCGTCGGCTTTCGTGAGGGCTTCCTCGTCGTGTCCCTCACCTGGGTGCTCGCGGCCGCGGTGGGCACGATCCCGTATCTCCTCTCGGGCAACCCCGAGCTCGAGCGGCCCATTGACGCCTTCTTCGAGTCGATGTCGGGATTCACGACGACCGGCTCCTCGATCCTCACCGACGTCGAGGCGCTCAACCGCTCGATGGCCATGTGGAGGCAGTTCACGCAGTGGATCGGCGGCATGGGGATCATCGTGCTCGCGCTGGCAGTGCTGCCGCGCCTTCGTATCGGCGGAAGGCAGCTCATGGAGTCGGAGCTTCCAGGGCCGGAGATCGACGATCTCGGAACGCGAATCCGCCAAACCGCACAACGACTGTGGAGCCTTTATGTCGCCCTGACGGTGATGCTCGTGGTCATCCTGGCGACACTCGGCTGGACAGGCGTCGACGACCAGTTGAGCCTCTACGAGGCGGTAGCTCACGCCTTCTCGACGATGCCGACCGGCGGCTTCTCGACGCAGCCGCACTCGATCGCCGACTTCGCACCGGCGACCCAATGGGTGCTGATCGCGTTCATGATCCTCGCTGGGGTCAACTTCGCGCTGCTCTACCGCACGTTCGTCCGCCGTCGCGTGCGCTCGGCGCTGCGGGACGAGGAGCTCCGTCTCTACGCGGGGCTGCTGGTTCTCGGTTCGGGGCTCCTCATTCTCCAGCTCCTCGAGCGAGAGCTCACCGGCAGCGACGCCGCGTTCCGCAACGGCATCTTCCAAGCGGTCTCGATCCTCACCACCACGGGGTTTGCGACAGTGGACTTCACCGGCTGGACGACGCTGGCGCTGATGACGATCGTCGCCCTGATGTTCGTCGGCGGCTCGGCGGGCTCGACCGGAGGCTCGATCAAGGTAGTGCGCCACCTCCTCCTCGGTCGCGTGCTCCGGCGCGATCTGCGCACGACCGTGCACCCCGAGCTCGTCGCGCCCATCCGGTTGAACCGGATCGCCGTCGATGAGCGGACGCTCCGGGCGGCCGTCGCGTTCGTTCTTCTCTACGTCGGCGCCTTCGTCGTGGGCGCCGGGATCATCGCCTTCGACACCGCGCTCCAGGGGCCCGACCTCCGGCCGATCACGGTGATGGCCGTCGCCGCCACGACGCTCGGCAACGTGGGCCCGGCGTTCGGCCATGCGGGCCCGCTGGCGTCGTTCTCCGAGTTCAGCGACATCTCGACTGGGGCGATGATCGCGCTGATGTGGCTCGGGCGTCTCGAAATCATTCCCGTCGTCCTGCTCTTCACCCGCCAGTACTGGAAGCCCTGAACGAGTACGCGGAAGATCCTTCTCGGCATTCACACCTCGCCCTTCTGCGGCCGGTTTTGCCGTCACGGTCGCCGCTCGGCAGAGAAGTGCTACTTCGAACCGCCGAGAAGAGCACGGCGAAGCTCGGGAGCCGAACCCGTCGGTACGACCGCAAGCACCTGATCGCCCGGACGAATGACAGTGGACTCCTCCACGAGTTCCGTCCGGCCGTGGCGAAAGACCGAGATCAACCGTGAACCGGCAGGGACGCCGAGCCCGCCGGCCCGTTTCCCGGCCGCCGGAGACCCACCTTCGACCTGCACCTCGGCGACGATGAGCCCTTCCTTCTGGAGCTCGAGCAGGCGGACGAGACCGTGCTCTGGCATCTCGTGCTCGACGAGCCCGAGAATGCTCGTCGTCGCGCATACCGTTTGCGTGATCCCGAGCAGGTCGAAGTGCTGCTGGTTGCGCGGGTTGTTCACTCTCGCGATCGCCTTGCGGACGCCGTAGCCCTCCTTTGCGATCTGCGAGATGACGAGGTTGTCCTCGTCATCGCCCGTCACCGCGAGCACGAGGTCTGGGGGCCGGGCGATCCCGGCTCGCTCGAGCACGATGATCTCTGTGGCGTCACCGCGCATGGCGACAGGGCCGAACTCCTCCTCGAGTCGGGCAAACCGGTCCGGACGTTGCTCGACGAGCGTCACTTCATGGCCCATCTCGAGCAGCGAGCGGGTGGAATTCGATCCGACCATTCCTCCGCCCGCGACGATGACGTACATCAGGACGCCGCCGGTTCAGGAGTGGTCCTGCGTACGGTCTCCAGAAGACCAGAGATCGCCGTCTGAGTGGGACAGACAGTCTGCATGCCACGATCCGAGTAGAACTTCGCCCTGGCGGGATCGAGGATCCTGACGACGACCGTCGCGATCTCGTACCGCTGCGTGAGCACCTGGCCGATGACGATGTTGGTGTTGTCGCCGTCGGTCGCGACGACTGCGGCATCAGCTTCCCGCACGCCTGCGCTCTCGAGCACGGTCGTGTCCATCCCGTGCCCGATCACGAATCCTCCACGCCAGGCCAGCCCGAGGCGGGCAAGCGCGTCCTCGTTCTCGTCGATCACGGTGACGTCCCAACCCTCCGTGGCGAGCCCTTGCGCGACGGCAGACCCCACGCGCCCGCATCCGATGACAACCCCCTTCACGGCGCGTCAGCCTACTCCTCGAAGACTCCGCCGGGGAACGCAACCACAAGGACTTCGCAGTGCGCATTGCGGAGCACGAAGTCGACCGTCGGTGAGAAGAACCTCGATTGGCGTCGCCAGCGGGACGACGAGCCGAGGACGACAACGTCCGCACCCCGAGCCGCAGCCTCGGCGACGATCGCATGGCCGATCGATCGCGCGCGCACGGCGTCCGTCTGCACGGTGACACCGTGCTCCTCGCCGAGCAGGCGAGCTTCCTCGAGCGCCGCATCGACCCTCGCCGCGACATCGCTTGGCAGAGGCCCGGCAAGCTCGAACCGCCGAGGCACGCGAACGACGGTGATCACCTCGATCGAGCCGCCGTGCTCCTTGGCGAGCGCGATCGCGGTCGCGATCATCTCGTCACCGATGTCGCCGAGCTTGATTGGGACGAGGATGCGCTCGAACTGCGCTCCAGCTGGAAGCTCCGTGACCGCTTCGACGTGCTCGAGCAGACCGCGTTCCTGCTTCCGCCGGACGGCAACGAAGACGACGAGGCCCGCCCCCAACCACAGCGGGCCGGCATACCGAGCCCCCGAATGGGTCAGCATCGCCAGCACCCAGATGCCTGAGGTGAACGGGATGCCGATGACTGCCGGCAGGGGCACCGAGATTCCCCGAAAGCGTACGTTCGGGCGCGCGCGAAAAGGACGCTCCAGATCTGGCTCGCGCATGCGGAGGCGGATCACGGCCAGTTGTGCCGCGGTGAACGCGATGAGCACGCCGAACGAATAGAGGCTCGCGAGGAAAGCCGGGTCGCCCTCGGCAACGACCTCCGTGAGCACGATGAGGCCGATCGCGAGGCCTGCCGCAATCAGGATCGCCTCGCGGGAAACGAGCGCTCGACGTTCGAGACGGGCCAACTCACGCGGCAGCGCCCCGTGCTCGGCCAGCGAATGGGCCAGACGGGTGATTCCCGACACCGAAGTCGTCGCCGCCACGAGCAGGATCAGCGCGCCCGAGATGCCCACTGCGATGCGGAGGAGATCGACCACGACATCGGGCAGCGAGCCGTCGAAAGCCGCGGCAATGCCGACGAGCGGGGCCTCAAGCCACTCGTCTCCCAGCGCGGTCTGTCCCGCCTCCACCGGATAGGCAGAGAGTCCGATCAGGGCGATCGCGACGGTTACGACGACGACGAGACCGATTCCGGAGAACATGCTGCGAGGCAGCGTGCGACCGGGCTCACGAGTCTCCTCCGCGAGATTGGAAACCGTCTCCAGACCTGTGTAGGCGAGCATGGCAAGCGGAAGCGCAAACGCCAGGTCGCTCCAGCTCTGACCGGCCTCGAAGCCGAATCCCTGCTCCAGGACGTTCGGAGAGACGAGAAACGCCATTCCCAGCACGACGAGGATTCCCTGGACGAGAAGGTCGAGGAGGGCGATCGCCAGCGATCCCAGGCGCAGCTGCGTCCGCCGCACGAGCCGGACGCCGGCGATAGCAGCGATGAGTCCGCAACCTATGAGTGCGTCCCAGGGATCGTCGCGAAGCGATGGCGCGGAGATCGCCGCGCCCAGATAGTGGGGAGCGAAGAGCGCGGACAGCGCCATCACGATCAGGAAGTCGAGGAAGAGCACCCATCCCGTGACGAACCCGGCGAGATCGTTGAACGCACGCCGGACGAACGTCGCCGCCCCGCCCGTCTCGGGTAGTGCCGCTGTCCCCTCCGCGTAGGAGAGCGAGACCACGAAGAAGAGCGCTCCCGTGAGCAGCAGGACGAGCGGCGTGAGGCCAAGGGCCTGCGCGGCGACGATCCCGAGCGCGATGTAGAGGGACGACGCGATCTCCCCGTACGCGATCGCAAAGAGCGCGGGGGCGTCGAGGACGCGCTCGAAGCCGCGGAGCTTACGAGCCATGGCGCTTGCGTTCGAGCGTGAAACGCCCGACGCCGAGGGCGATGAAGAGACCGCCGAGGAGGAATCCCACGACTCCACCTCCTTCTGCCGCGGTGCGGACGAGCAGCGCGATGCCCATCCCGACGAAGATCAGCGAGAAGATCACGACGGACCAGCGATAGAAGCTCACGACGCCCCCGACGCGGTCACGAGGACGCGACACGGCGCGTGCTTGAGAACGTAGTCGACCGTCTTGCCGAAAACGGCCGCCTGCGAGCTCGTCAGGCGACGACGAGGCGACCCGATCACGATGATCTCGGCGTCGCGCGCCTCGGCCTCGTCCACGATCGCCTTCGCGGCAGAGCGTGCGCGCTCCAGTCGACCGACGACCTTCAAGCCGTACGAGTCACCGATGGCGACGGCTTCGTCCAGCTCGCGATTCGCCTCCACCTCGAGCTCGGGCTGGCTCTCCCCGAGCTGGCGGTCGAGAGGAACCTCGATGACGCTGAGAGCGACGATGCGAGCGCCGCGCTCCGCGGCGAGGCGACACGCCACGTCCATCGCGTCGTTCGACGGCTGACCCGAGATCACCGGAACGACGAGACGGCGGTACTCGAGCGCGAGCGCGGGGCCGAACGCCGGCGGCGCCTTTGCGATCGCGCGAAGCGGAACGTGCAGCCGCCTTCGGTAGATGACGTAGCCAGCGAGTCCGAGGGCCATCCAGCCGAGCCCGACCCAGCGCGTCGCGGGGTTCTGGTAGACGAGGACGGCGAACGATGCCCCCGTCGCGATCCCGCCCAGGATCGCGAACAGCGGCCACGCAACGCCGCCGAGGCGAAGATTCGGACGTGCCAGGTACGGAATCTCGGCGCCGCGGCCATCCAGCATTCGCAACCGCACCATCGACCCGTGCGCCACGGTGAACGACAGCGTGGCCCCCAGCGCGTACAGCGTGCCGACGAAGTTCACGTCGCCGGGCAGGATCACCAGGATCGGCGCGATACCCGCGAACAGGACGAGCGAGAGCCAGGGAGTCTTGAAACGCGGATGGAGTCGTCGCAGGGCCTCCGGGAGCTGCCGGTAGGTCGCCATCGAGTACGTGATCCGCGACGCGCCGATGACGCCGGCGTTCGTCGCGATGAACAGGATCGTCGCAGCCAGCACGCCGACGTAGATCTCGGCCGCGTCGAGCGGGAACCCTTCGAGGCCGATGTTCTTGACGACGCCGAGAATCGGATCGTTGGCATACCCCCCGTCCTCGGGCGGCAGCGCGAGCAACGTCGTCAGCTGGCCGTCGATCTCTTTCACTGGAAGCGCCGAGAGGGCGACCAGCGGAAGCGTGAAGTAGATGGCGAACACGGCGCCGGCCACGAGCTTGTACGCGTTCGGGACAGTCCGGACCGGATCACGGGCTTCCTCGGCGAGGTTCGAGACGGTCTCGACACCGGTATAGGCGAGCATCGCGACGGGGATCGAGATTGCGAGGTTCGACCAGGTCGGCGCGACACCCCAGTGGACGTTGTCGACGAGGATCTCAGGGCTGAGGACAAGAACGAAGCCGACCCCCACGAGCATGATCTGCGTCGCGAAGTCGACGACTGCGAGGGAGATCGAGAGCTTCGCCGCCTCCTGCACGCCGACGATGTTCAGAGCGACGAGCACCACGATCACGATGACGCCGCCGATGATGTCCCACGGGTTCGTCCGCAGCGGCTCCCAGAAGATCGACAGGTAATGGGGGACGAAGAACGCCGAGACGGCGACGGTGACGACGTAGACGAGCATCTGCGCCCAGCCGGCCGTGAAGCTCACGAGCTCGTCGAACGCGTGGCGCGAGAAGCTCGCCGAGCCGCCCGCCTCGGGGAAGCGAGCCGTGCCCTCGGCGTAGGTGGCGGCCGTCGCCGCGAAGACGATACCGGCGAGGACGAAGACGAGCGGTGTGAGGCCTAGCGCGTAGACCGCGGTGAGGCCGAGTGCGTAGTAGATCGAGGAGCCGACGTTGCCGTACGCCGTTGCGAAGAGCGCGGGCGTGCCGAGCACCCGCTCCATCTCGATCTCCCGCCTGCGGCGGCGTCCGGGCACGGCGGCGAAGCCTACTCCTGCCGCAAGAGCGAGGGGCCGGCTTGCGCCGGCCCCTCGTCAGGTCGAACTGGATCGCCTCGTTACGGCGTCCTGAACAGAAGCGCCTCGGTGTCCTTGGTGGCACCACCTCGGGCTCCAGCACCCCGATCGCCGTTCGTGACGAGCATGAGGCCGAGCTCGGGCGTGTTGCCCGGGAAGAGCCCGTAGTCGTACACCGACAACCCGGCGGCGTCATTGGTCTTGCCCGGCACGTCGTTGGGCAGGCCGAAGAACCGCTCACCCAACGGGGTCACCGTGAGACCGTCGATCTCGTCGCCGGGACCTCCGTAGTAGAAGTCCTGTGCGAACACGGACATGTCGACGTTCGTCGCCAGCAGATTGGCCGCGTTCATGCCGATCTGCTCACCGCAGATGTAGAGGACGGTGTTCCCTGTGTTCATCGAGTGCTCGGCGAAGAAGAACGCCGAGAGGGAGCTCGTCGACAGGTTCAGCACCCACGTGAGCTGCCTCCCGTCGGTGATCGTCGTCGGGCCCGAGGCGTCGCGGTTCAGCACGATGTAGTCGGCCGTGCCGTCCTGGTTCGTGTCCAGGATCACCTGGTGCGAGACGGGCAGGAGGTGCTCCTGCCGCTCCCACGTGTTGACCGCGAACGCCCACAGGAACGACGGGTTCGCCGAGCAGAACCCGGCCGGCACCGGGAACGTGTTGATGCCCACGGCGCGGAGATCCGGCGTCGGCGACTGTCCGCCACGACTGCCCTCAGGGATGTCCGGGCTCGTCGCGATCAGGGCGTATGCGTCGTTCTGTGCCGTTCCCACACCCTGATTGTCGAGTCCGATGATCTGAGGGAAGCTTCCCGGGATCAGGTCGGTGGTGCTCGGGACGACCTTCGCCGCCTTCCGCGGAAGGACGTGCCACGGGATGTTCACCGTGTCCCCACCGTCGTTCAGCACGACGTAGCCGTCGTACTCGTTGGTGGTCAGCGCCGCACCGGTTCCAGCCGTGCTGCCCGAGTTCATGAAGTTCCCGCGCAGCTTCGAGCCGTCGATGGTCATCGTGATGTCGAACGTCGCGTCACGTCCGAGACCCGGCTTCACGTCGACCTTCGCCGGTGCGCTCACCGACACTGCCCCATTCGATTCGTCGCCGGCGAAGCGGAACGTGGGCGTGATCGTGTACGTCCGCGCCTTGTTCTCGTAGTTACGGATGCGCACGGTCTTCTTCAGCGTCACGGTGCCGTCGACGTCGACGAAGCCGAACCCAAGCGCGCCGGTCGGTGCGCCGTCGTCCCAGGCCGCGACCGGTGCGTCGAACGCCTGGTTGACCCTGACCTCGCCGCCGCCGATGCGCGTGATCTCGGCGAGGGCTCCCGTCAGCGGATTGCTGATGATGTTCGTCTCGGCGTTGTTCATGAGCAGCGCCTTGACCTCGATCGGCTTCAGACCGAGCCCGATCGCCTTGCCCGACGCGGTGCCCTTGGCCGTCGTCTTGACACCGCCGAAGCCCTCGAGCAGCAGGGCTGCCGAGCCCGTCACCATCGGCGCAGCGCCCGACGTTCCGCCGAACGGCCCCTCGCCGGTGCCGGTTCCCGCGATGGCCGAGACCGAGGCGCCGGGCGCACCGATCTCCGGCTTGATGCGGGTCGTGCTCTC
>Ga0224510_10000281_pt1 | contig 42160 bp, 31 predicted proteins | sample SF_May12_sed_USG_FD_170161 | JGI IMG/M metagenome (GOLD analysis project Ga0224510, IMG submission 170161) | Sediment microbial communities from San Francisco Bay, California, United States - SF_May12_sed_USGS_4_1 | ecosystem: Environmental > Aquatic > Marine > Sediment | place: USA: California... | reverse complement strand
AGCAGGATGGGGTACTGCCCGGTGCTGAACTCCTCCAGGATCTTGCGGTGGCCCTCCTTGCCGCTGGTGGTGTCGGCGTCCATGCGCAAGACGCCCACACCAGGAAACAGCGCCTTGAGATCCAGTTCCACGCGCTGCGTGCCCACGCCGGTGTAGTTCAGAAGCCGGCTGTTGCATTTGTCGCAGCGCGTTGGCACGCCTCGCTCATACCCGCACAGGTGGCACTTGAGACGCTCGTCCACGCGATGAAAGGTGAGCGAGATGTCGCAGTTCACACACATGGCCAGCCAGCCGCACGCGCCGCACTGCACGTAGCGCGCGTGACCGCGTTTGTTCAGGAACACGATGGCCTGGTGGCCCGCCTTGATGGTCTCGTCGAGGCGTTCAATGAGGTGCTGCGAGAACACCTTGCCGCGGGACTCCTCCTCGCGCATGTCCACAATCTGAATATCGGGCATGGCACCGCCGCCCACGCGGTCGGGCAGGCGCAGCAACTGGTAGCGCTTGTCACGCGCCAGGCGCAACGACTCCGCCGACGGCGTGGCCGAGCCCAGCACCACGGCGAGCCCTTCCTCCTTGCCGCGCACCATGGCCACACTGCGCGCGTGGTAGCGCGGCTTGTCGTCCTGCTTGTACGACTCGTCCTGTTCCTCGTCGACGACGATGAGGCGAAGGTCCTGTACCGGGCTGAAGACCGCACTGCGCGGCCCCACCACCACGCGGTGCTCGCCCTGCTGGATGCGCTCCCAGATGTCGAAGCGCTCCGGGCCGGTGAGACGGCTGTGAATGATGGCCACCAGGTCGCCGAAGGCACGGCGGTAACGCGCCGTCGCCTGGGGCAAGAGGCCGATCTCGGGCACGAGTACGATGCAGCCGCCGCCGCGGTTGATTACCTCGCGGATGGCGCGCAGGTAGACCTCGGTCTTGCCGCTGCCGGTGACACCGTAGATGAGCGAGGGACGGAACTCGCGCGCGGAGATGTCCTGCTCAATGCGCGTAAGCGCATCAAGCTGGGCAGGCGTCAATGTCTCGACAACGCTCTCGAGTGACTCCAGCGGCGAGACCTTTTCAACGGCATCAATGCACACGAGGCCGCGCTTGGCGAGTCCGTCGATGACGTCGCGCGCGTATCCCCACTCCGAGAGGATGGCCGGAATCGGCGCCTCGCCACCCGCGCTCAACAGTTCGGTGAGCAGCGCGAGCTGCTTCTTGGCGCGCGAGAGCTTCTTTTGCACGGCGGCGTACGCGTCGCTGGCCTCGCCTGCCGCGCGCAGCGCGTCGTCGGCGATGCGCAAGAGCCCGGTGGGCCGGGGCTTTACCTTGGCGCGCTTCAAGCTGGGCGGGATAACCGCCTGCATCGCTTCGCCGCGCGAGCATCCATAGTAGGAGGCGATCCAGTTGGCCAGCTCCAGCAGGTTGGGGGGCGCAAAGGTCTCCTGCAGCCCGGCGATCGGGCGGGTGCGCGGCACGTCGCTGGTGAGCGCCAGCTCCACCACCACGCCGTTGAGGTTGCGCCTGCCGAAGGGTACCTCCACGCGATAGCCCACCTGCACCCGCCCGCGAAACTTCTCGGGGATCTCGTAGGTGAACGACTGGTCCACCGGGATGGGCAGGACGACAGACGCGTAGCGCGGCGTCGACGCTTCGATGAGCTGCTCGGGAGGCATGGCGGGGAGTATAGCGGATTCGCGGCGGCGGATGCCCACAACCGTTACGGACGTGGCAGGAACCACAAGGCGTAGAGCGTGAGCGCGAGGGGCGGAACCAGGATAATCGCAAACGTGTACCAGCCGAGCGTCTTGGCGCGCCCCGTGGCCACGGCGATCATGCGCCCGGTGATGGTCAGTGTGATGACGCCGATGTAGAGCGCCATCGCGGCGGGAATCCATCGGTACTCGGGCTGATCGCGCGCGGCCATCGGCGCAATCGCAATCATCAAGACCGCCATCAGGAGCATCGAGAACGGCAACAGCCAGATCAAAATACGGCCGCCCCAGTTGTCCGCCTTGCCCGTGATCCCGAAGTGAATCGGAATCTCCTCCGGGAGGTCACCGTAGCGCGTGGCCACCAGGACGAAGGTCAACACGAACGCCACCGCGGCCAGGCACCAGAGCAACAGGACGGGCGTGGAAGGCGCGATGTTCATGGACGCCCCCCTACAGAGTTCCTTCTTTGAACGCCCGGATGAGTCCTTCCGCGGTGCGGGCGGCCAGCGCGGAAATCGTCAACGCGGGATTCACGGACCCGCCGGTCACGAACACGCTCCCGTCCGAGATGAAGAGATTGCGCACATCGTGGGTACGGCCCCACGCGTCGACCACGGAGGTCTGCGGATCGTTTCCCATGCGGCAGGTGCCGAGGTAGTGCGACGATTGCCCGGGCATGTAGTCGACCTTCCAGATTTCCTTCGCGCCCGAGGCCTCCAGCACATCGGTGAGATCCCTGCGGATCGCCTTCTCCATGGCGCGATCATTGTCATAGAGCTCGTTCACCAGACGCGGCGCCGGCAATCCAAACGAGTCCTTCACGGTGGGGTCGAGCATGATCCGGTTGCGTTCGTCGGGCAGCTGTTCGCCAATGGACGCCACGCACACGGAATGCCCGAACAGCTCCCGCACCCGGTTCTTGTGCGCCGCCCCCCATCCCGGAATGCGCCGCGCCATGCCCAGCGGCCAGTGCGAGTTGGCAGTCACGATGGTCGTCCATCCGCGCGCGAAACCGTTGGACGACCGCGTGGCGTAGTTGTCCTGGATCATGCCACCCGTCGGCGTGCCGCGCCACGGGTCCAGCCTCTCTTCGAATCGCCCGTGCGCGAAGATCGCGATGTGCTCGAAGAAGTTCTTCCCCAGGAGCCCGCTGGAGTTGGCCAGCCCCTCGGGGAACCGGCCGTTGGCGCTCATGAACAGCAGGCGCGGCGTCTCCACGGCGTTGGCGGCCAGCACCACCGCCCGGGCGAGCACTTCCTGCTCACGGCCCTCCGGGTCGAAGTACAGAACGCCGCGCGCTCTTCCGTCCGTTCCCATGAGGATCTGGAACGCGGTGCACTCGGTGCGGATCTCGATGTTCCCGGTGGCCTCCGCCGCGGCGATGTAGGTGACGTCCATGCTCGACTTGGCGGCAATCGAACATCCAATGTGACACGTTCCCGCGCCCACGCAGGCGGGACGGCCCTTCCACTCTCGCGACGGTATCGACACCGGCTCGCGCACCAGGTGCAGACCCAGCGACTGTGCGCCGCGCTTGATCGCATGGCTCGCAAGGTTGAAGGGATGCGGGGGGTTGGGAAACGGCGTGCTTCGCGGCGGATCAAAGGGGTTCGCCTCCTCACCGCCGGGACCGGACACGCCGAGCTCGTATTCCACGCGGGCGTAGTAGGGCTCGAGGTCGGCGTAGGTGATGGGCCAGTCCGCGCCGACGCCATCTTCGCTGTGCGTGCGAAAGTCGGATTCGTGCAGTCGTGGCGACATCGCGGCGTACTTGAGCGTCGAACCACCAACGCCCTTCACTCGCGTGTAGGTGAATTCGCGCGCGGAACCCACCGTGTACACGTCGCGCTGCTTCTGCTTCTTGAAGGCGAACTTGGCGAACTGTTCGAAATCGGTACGGTCGGAAATATAGTCGACGTACGGATTGAAGCGCGGCCCCGCCTCGATAACAACCACCGCAAGGCCCGCCTCCGCGAGTTCCTTGGCCACGACGGCGCCACCCGCGCCCGAGCCAATGATGACGACGTCCACTTCGCCGCGCTGCTTGAGCAGCGGGTGCGCAACGGGCGGGACCGGCCGGGAGGCCAGCGAATCGACGGTCTCGCGCAGGCTCGGGGCCTGGTTGCTCTTGAGACGCGGGCGTGGTTCCAGCAGGTTCTCGTAGCCGTGCGGCATGGGCGGGCCGTCATAGCCGAGCCACAGCCAGCTCACCTCGCTGGTGTAGAACGCTTCTCTCGTGTCGCGCAGCACCACCGGAAACAGATCCGCCGCGGGCACCGACCCGTTGAACGCGCCGACAAAACGCCCCAGCTTCCGTGTCACCTTGCCGGCGGCCGAACGCGACTGGAGCGTCGCCTGGTACATCGCCTCGACGTCCTTGAACAACTGCCCGCGCTTTTCCGACGGCAGTGCTGCAAAACCTGCACCGAACCGGCGTCGCGCGATTTCGTCGAAAGACAGCAGTCCGCGGGTATAGAGACGCTGCTTCTGTGGTGACACCGCCACCCAGCCACCAATGGTGGCAGCCGCGGTGGGTCCGAGCACGCTGAGTTCCGCCGCGCCGGGAATGTCGTCCTCGGTGGGCACAACCAGGCTGGCAATCGCCTCCACGATCTCACTCTCGCGGGCGGTGAACCATTTCCCGTCCTGCGCCGAACGCTGCTGGTCGAGTTCGGCGAGCGCCTGGCGACGGCTCGCGGGGAGTTTGTAGAGGCCCTCGGTGACACGGGCCACGGAGGTTGCGGCCGACTTGCGGAGCCGGCGACGCAACTGTCCCACATTTCTGCGAAGTGACATCATCCACCTTTTACGCGAGCGCATAACCGTCGGACCCTTGCCCCCCGCGCACTACACGGGCCGGAAGTTCGGGCACCAATATACCCACGCTCATCGTGCGAGCGCAACGCCGCACATCGGCCGCCCTTCAAAAGACGACGCGCGCCGGAAGGCCGACGCGCGTCGCATGGCAGCACTACAGGAACCAATCTACTTGCGGCAGCCCAGGATCTCCTGGATCCGGTCGATGAGGCGGCTGGGGCTGAACGGCTTGACAATGTAGTCCACCGCACCCACCTCGTAGCCCAGGCGCTTGTCCAGGTCGCGCCCTTTCGCAGTTAGCAACACCACCGGGATGTTCTTCGTTTCCGGGTCACGCTTGAGGCGCCGGCAGGTTTCGTACCCGTCCAGCACCGGCATCATGACGTCGAGCACGATGAGGTTCGGCTTTTCCTGCTTCGCCTTCTCGACTGCGAGCTCGCCATTGTTGGCGGTGATAACCTCAAACCCTTCCGCCCCAAGGCTGAAGTCGAGAATGTGCAGAATGTAGACTTCGTCGTCTACGATGAGAATTTTGCCCAGCGCCATTCCTGCCTCCTATGCAATTCCTGCCTAGCGCGGCGTCTCCTCGACGCTCGCGGGCGCCTCGGCTTCGCTACTCGTGGTTCGGAAGCGATCCGCGTGCCGATTCACCGAATTGATGAAAACTTCCACGACCTTCGGGTCGAACATGGTCCCGCCGCGGTGCCGGATGACCTCGACGGCCTCATTGAGGTTGTACTGCTTCTGATACGGACGGTGCGAAATCAGCGCGCGGAATGTGTCCGCGACACGGATAATGCGAGCCTCCAGGGGTATTTCATCCCCGGAGAGTTTTCCGGGATAGCCGCTGCCATCGTAGTTCTCGTGGTGGTACAACACGGCGTCACGCACACGGGGGATGAACTCGATCTGCTTGAGCATGTCGGTCCCGACGATGGTGTGCTGCTCCAGGTGCTCGCGATCCTCGTCGGTGAGTTCGCGTGGCTGCTTGATGATGTTGTGCCCGATCTTGGCCAGGCCCAGGTCGTACACGTTGAACACGTAGCGCAGGGTGGCGCTCTCCGCGGCGCTCATCCCCATGCGCTCGGCCACGTCGCGCAGCACGGTCGACAGTGCGTCGGCCGCGTGCGGATCGATGTAGCGCTTGGCGTCCAGAATCGACTTGAAGGTGGCGCGCACGTCCTCGAATTCGCGCGACTTCTCCTTGAAGTGGGACAACGCGTCCAGCGCCAGCACCACGCGCTCCGCAAACAGCTCCAGCAACGCGTGGTCCGCGTCGTCCAGCGTGTCGCGGCCCACCGGCTCGGTAACGTTGATGACACCGATGACGCGGCCATCGCGACGCACCGGCACCGACAGGAACGACTTGGACTCGTAGCGCTTGCCGTTCGTGGCGCCGCCCATGCGGTTCTCGTTTTCCACGTTGCGCACCAGGAACGCGCTGTTTCCCTGCGCTACTTGTCCGGCGATGGACTCGCCCAGGCGCACCCGCGCGTGCTCCACCACGTCCTCGTCCAGCCCGATGGCGCTCTCGATGCGCAGCTCCTTGCCGTCGTCGTCGATCATCATCAGGGACGCGCGCTTGACGTGCAGCAGCTCCGCCACCAGCTCGACCACCAGTTCCATGTAGCGCTCCACCTCGAAACGGCGTGTGGAGACGTAGTCGGTCAGCAGCTCGCTGCGCACCACGGCCTGCTTCTTGGGCACGACCACGACGAAGCGCGCGCCGCGCCCGGGCACGTTTTCCACCCAGATACGGCCGTCGTGCCACTCCACGATATTCTTGCAGATCGCCAGCCCGATGCCGGTGCCACCGTGGCGGCGCGTGGCGGTGCCATCCACCTGGTGGAAGTGATCGAAGATCTTCTCTATCTGGTCGTCGGGAATTCCGATGCCGTTGTCCTCCACGATGATGCGCGCGCTCACCACTTCGTCCTCCAGGCGCACCCACACCTGCCCGCCTTCCGGGGTGAACTTGGACGCGTTGTGCAGCAGGTTGATCACCAGTTGTTTCATCAGGTCACGCTCGGCGCGAATCTTGACCTCGCCGCGCGGCAGCTGTGCGTTCAGCGTGATGCGCTTGCCCTCGAAGTTCTTTTCCAGCTCACCGGCGGCAACGGTGACAATTTCATTGAGATTGCACGACGTGCGCTCGAAGCGCACCGCGCCCGACTCCATCTGGGAGAAATCGAGGATGTCCTCGATGAGGCCCATCAGACGGTTGCTCTCCTCCTGGATGACCACCAGGAACTCCTTGAGGATCTCGCGGTCGATGGAGCCGGCATTCTTGAGCAGGGTCTCGCAGTACGCCTTGATGGACGTCAGCGGCGTGCGGAACTCGTGCGAGATGGTCGCCACGAAGTTGGACTTCATCTTGTTGAGGCTCGAAAGCTTGTCCGCGTAGTGCTTGAGCTTCTCGTTCTTCTCGCCCACCTCGCGGTAGCGATTCAGGTTGCGAATGGCAATGGTGGCCAGGGTGGCGATGGTCTCGAGCGTGTCGATGACGTCCGCAACAGAGCGGTCGGGGTTTCCCGGGTCCTCCACCGAGATGTAGCCGATGGTCCGCTCGCCCGCGTCGTCGTCCACCAGTGGTACGATGAGCCGCTCCACCGCCTCCCACTGGTCGTCCACCAGCACGCCGGGCTCCTCGCCTTCGCGGATTGCGGGTGGGGTTCCCGACACCGGGGTGAGGTTCTTCAGGAAGTAGCTGCGTCCGACCCGCGACCGCGGCTCGGCCATCATGTCGTACTCCGCAACCGAAATGCGGTGGTTCATCACCGTGTCCTGCGCGTCGGCGTTGAGCCCCACGTAGGCCTTCGGCTCGAAACTCTGGGTCCGTTCATTGAGCACGCGGATGATCACCGTTTCGAAGCCGAGGTTCTCGCGTACCAGTTCCGCGACCATCTGCAGGAGTTCCTTGACGTTCTTGTGCTGCTGGATACGCAGGCCGATTGCCAGCATGCGCTCCATATCCTCCGCACGCCGCACCAGCGAGCGCGACTGATCCCGCTGGCGGCGTAGCTGCGAGCTGGAGTCGTCGTACATGTCTGAGGCCACGCGGCTGAGCAAGTTAAGTTCGCTGCGTGCCTTCTCCGCCTCAAAGGTGCGTACTTCCGCCTCCCGCTGCATGCGCGTGCCGATGACGATGTAGTTGGTGTGCAGCGACAACAGGCCACCGATGAGCGCCAGAATGTCCGCCATCTGCGCGCCGCGCAGGAACACCACCGCGCTGTGGCCGCTGCTCATGCCGGCCGCAACCACCAGCAGCCAGGATACGGTCAACGATCCCACCAGCAGGAACATCACCGGCCGCACTTCGCGCATCGCCGTGCGTGCCGTGGATACCATCGCACCGCTCACGCGCACGGTGGCACCCAGCAGGACCGCGGTAATCAAACCCAGGAAGGTGATGCGGCCGCTTTGCACCTGCGGCACCACCGCGTAGATCAACCCGGCGGTCAGACCGAAGACGGCGGCCTGGTACTTCACCGCGCGCCATTGCGCGCGCGCCTCGGCCTCCACCTCTTCGCGTTCCCGCGCGTGCTCCTGCTTCGCGCCGTCTTCGCCCATCTCCATGGCGTTCGGACAGAAGTCGCACACCGTGGGCATGCTGCGCGCGGCCAGGTACAGGCACAGGAAATTGAGCAGGACGTAGAGCGCGGGCGGACCCGACGGCGCCGCAATCATCGCGCCCGTGAACACCACCGCGGTAACGCGGCTGGTCCCGAAGGCCAGCGTGGCCAGGGTGCGCGAGAAGAACTGCGACGTATTGGTGGTGATGGCCTCACGCCACAGCGTCAGGAACACCAGCGCCACCAGCACGCCCCCCAGCAGGAGGTACGTGCCCGGGGTGGCAATCCCGGTTACGTGCGCTATGACAATCGGCTGCATCATGGCTGTTCCAGTGACCCTCTATCCCTTGGGCGCGCCCACCGGCGTTCCACCCAGCCGCCGCTTGCTTTCCTTTTCCTCGCGCGACGACAGCTTCCCGTCCTCCCTGAGAACGAGTATGAACGCCTCCACCACCTCGCGGTCGAACTGCGAACCCGCGTTCTTCACGATCTCCTGCACCGCTTCCTCCACCGTCTTGCGGGTGCGATAGGGGCGGCCAATGGTCATGGACTGGAAGGCGTCGATGACCGCAAGTATGCGCGCGCCCACCGGGATTTCCTCGCCCTTGAGGCCCATGGGATACCCGGTGCCGTCGTAGCGCTCGTGGTGGTAGAGAATGATGTTGCTCACCGCTTCCACGAACTCCAGCGGACGAATGAGCTCCGCGCCGCGCTCGGGGTGGCGTTGGATGCGCATCATTTCCTCGGAAGACAGGTTCAGCGTCTTGTTCAGGATTTCGTCGCTGATCTCGGTCATGCCGATGTCGTGCACACTGGCCACGTATTGCACCACGCTCACGTCCTTCTCCGAGAGCCGCATCTTGCGTGCAATCTTCAGCGCGTGATCCACCGCCTGCTCGATGACCTTGGTCTTGGTCTGCGTCTCGAGCATGCGCCGGAACGCGTCGATGGTGTCCTGCAGGAAGCTGTGCGAGTCCTCCACCATGCGCACGCGCTCCAGCGCCCGCGAGATGCGCTCGCTGAACGACATGAGCAGGTTGAGGTCGTCGTGGTCGAAGGGCGCGCCGCTGAGCTTGTTGTTCACGTTGATTACACCGACGATGACGTCGTTAACCCGCAGCGGCACCGTCACCAGCGACATGGTCTCGTACTGCGGGTTGTTGGGCGCGGTGAACACCTCGTTCTCCTCTATATTGCTGATGAGCAATGGCTCGCCATTCGCCGCCACCTTGCCCGCGATACCCTGGCCCACCTTGACCCGGGTGCTCTCCACCACCCATTCCTCCAGGCCGTACGACATCTTGATGAACAGCTCCTGGCGCGACTTGTCCAACAGCATCAGCGAAACACGCTTGGCGTTGAGGAGCTCCGCAATCATCTTCACGATCAGCTCCAGCATTTCGTGCAGTTGCTCCCGCGCGTCCACGATCTCGCCGATGTAGCCGATGAGATCGTTGAAGCAGGCCTCGCGCGGCAGCGTGAACGAGAACGTGCTGCCCACGTTCTCCTCGCTCTCCACCCGCACGGAGCCGCCATGCTGTTCCACGATGTTCTTCACGATTGCGAGGCCGAGTCCCAGGCCCTCCATCTTGGCGGACACCTGCGAACGCGCGCGGAAGTACTTGTCGAAGACGTTGCCGATTTCGTCGCGCGGGATGCCGATGCCCTGATCCGACACGCTCACCACCAGGCTCACCGCCTCCTCGCGCGCGCGCACCGTGATGGTGGTGCCTCGTGGCGAGTACTTGAGCGCGTTGGAGATGAGGTTGATGAAGACCTGCTTGATGAGGTCGGCATCGCCGTCCACCCGCGGCAGGGAGTCCGGCACATTGACGCTCACCGTGACATCCCGCTCCTTGAGCGAAGGGCTCAGCATGGACAGGACTTCTTCCACCACGGCGTGCAACGCAATGGCCGAGCGCGACACCGGGCGCTGCCCGAATTCAATCTTGGAAACATCCAGTACGTCGTTGACGATTCGGATGAGCCGGTTGGTCTCCTTGTGCACGATGTCCAGGAACTCGCGGCGCTGCACAAAGGTCGGGTCCTCGATGTTGTTGGCCAGCGTCTCCACGTAGGCCTTGATGGAGGTGAGCGGCGTGCGCAACTCGTGCGACACGTGCGACACGAAGTCCGACTTGAGAATGTTGGCCTTCTGCAGCGTCTCCATCTGCCGGTCCAGGTCCCGGATCTTGCGCTCCAGCGAGTCGTACAGGCGGCTCTTCTCGATGCCGTTGGAGAGTTGCTGGCTCAGCGTGGTCAGGAGCCTCATGTGCTGCTCGGTGATCGACTTGGGCAGGAAGTCGCCGGTGTAGATGACGCCGATGACCTGCCGCCCGGTGGTCAGCGGAAAGCCCACCAGCGAGCGAATGTCGAAGTGGTTCAGGAACTCGCTGCAGTTGGCGCGCTTGTCGCGGGTGGTGTCCTCCACCACGATGGGCGTGTTGTGGGTCCAGATCCACTCGCTCAGGCCGCCGCGCCGCATGCGCTTCTCGATCTTGCTCTCGCGTGTCGGCGTGATACCCACGAATACCGAGTGGGTGATCTCCTGCTTCTGGTTGAACAGAACAATGCTCGCCCAGGGGCGGTTGAGCAGAAGCGTGACCTCCTTGGCCACGATGCGCAGCAGCGTTTCCAGCGACATGGCCGCGTTGATGCCGGTGGTGATATCGTAGAGCCGCGTGAGCTCGTCGATGCGCGATTCGGTTTCCTGCTTCTTGCGGCGCAGGCGCTCCAGGGAGACGTTCATGCGATCCTGGAACGCGTTGGACAGGAATATCACCAGGCTGACGAATGCGGTCATCACCAGCAGTGAGCCCGCCACGAAGTGGGCGTTCTGATAGACACCGGGTGCGTTGTGATAGACGGTCTGGTGCGAAATGGTTCCGTTCATCTCCAGCACCGCCAGGGCGGCCAGCGCCGCGATGGAGGCGCTCACGAAGCACGCCACCGTGGTCTTCCACGGGAAGGTGTTGCACACGAAGAACAGCGGAATCGTGAGCATGAACAGGAACGGGCTCTCGATGGTCCCGGTGAGCTTGATGAGCGCAATCACCGCGGCCAGGTCGACGTAGCTGGAATACCACAGCAGCGCGCCGTTGCGCCGCTTCTTGTCCCACCCGAAGTGTTGCCCGATCAGCTCCCAGACCCATTCTCCGATGTACTGCAGGAACGCCGCGGCCAGAAACACCACGACCAGCGCATTGGTCGGATAGGTGAAGTCGCCCAGGAAACGCGCGGCGAACACAATTCCGAAGAATGCGAACAGCTCGATGAATCTGAGGTACAAGATGCTCAACGGATTCGACTCCAGGGCACCGGGACTCCCATCCCAGTGTGGAAACCTCTTCACGGCGACACCACCCCCGCCCACCGGTTTACGACGGAGAGCGGGAGCGTTACGTAGACCGTCGTTCCTTTGCCTTCCTCACTTCGAATCGACACGTCTCCCCCACACATGTCGACCAGGCTGCGCACCAGTGTCAGTCCCAGCCCCGAGCCGCTGGTTGTGGCTTCGTCGAGGCGAACGAAGGGCATGAAGATGCGCTTGATGTCTTCCGGCGCAATGCCCTTGCCCTCGTCGGTCACGCGAATCTTGATGAGATCGTCATCCGACACGCCGCGCATGTCTTTGCTTACTTCCAGCTCCAGGCCGACGACGCTGTTCTCCGGCGAGTAGCTCAGACCGTTTTCCAGCAGGTTCAGCACCACCAGCTTGAGCGCATTGCGGTTGATGGTCGCGGGCGGCAGCGCGTCCGGCATGTTGATCTTTACGCGCGTGCGCGGCCGCAGCTCGTCGGGAATCTGGTGCACGGCCTCCTCGATGACCTCGGCGACGTTCAACCGCTCGGCGGTCGGATCGCCGTTACCACCGTCCACCTTGAGCAGGTCCAGGTAGAACGCGTTGAGTTCGTTGAGCAGGTCGCACTCGGCGCGCGCCTTGTCGATGAAGGACAGCGCCTCGGACAGGCCGGCGCGCTGCACGTCTTCGCGCGCCAGCTGCAGGTAGCCACTGATGGCCGAGGTCGGCTTCTTCAGCTCGTGCCCCATGATGAGCCGCGTCGACGCGATGATGCGCCGGTAGCGCTCCAGGCGCAGGCGCAGCGCGTTGGCCTCGATGCGCGCGTCGTTGAGCAGCGCCTCGATGGTCGCGGTCCTGTCGTCTGCGGTGCGAATGTCCATGTTCTTGTTCAGCTCTTCGGTTTGGTGCGGACCATGTGCGCCGGAATGTCCTGGCGTCGCTCCTTCACCACCACGCTGCCCTCGATGCGTTTGCCGTAATCCTTCAGACTGGTCGCGATGTCGTTGACCTCGGCGAAGTGTTCGATCTGGTTGTCGGTGCTCTTGACCACCGCGATCGTCACCGCCATCACCGGCACGCGCTTGAGCATGCCCTGCCGGTCGCGAATCTCCAGGTAGCCGCGCTTGACGTCGTCCGGGTTGAGCAGCGTCAGGCTGCCCTTGTCGAACTCGTCCACCACGTACTGCGCCATGATCTCGGCGCGCGACGGCGCCACCACCATCACGAAGTCGTCACCGCCGATGTGTCCCACGAAGTCGTCGGCGCCGCCCAGCTTCTGCACCGCGCGGCGCAGGATCTCGGCCATGTAGCCGATGATCTCGTCGCCCTTCTGGTAACCGTAGTAGTCGTTGAAGCCCTTGAAGTTATCGATGTCGATGTACAGGAAGGCGTAGGGGTCCTTCTTGGCCACGCGGGCAATCATCTCGCGCTCGATGGCGGTGTTGCCGGGGAAACCGGTGAGCGGGTTGGCTTCCTTCTGGCGGATGTTCCACTCCAGCACGTTGCGCACGCGCAGCAGAAGCTCCTCGTTGGAGTACGGCTTGACCAGGTAGTCGTTGGCCCCGCCCTCCAGGCCGGCCACGCGATCGCGCTGGTCCCCACGCGCAGAAAGCATGATCACGGGGATCTGGTTCAGCGTGAAATCCTGTCGCATTTTGCGACAAACCTCGTAGCCGTCGATCTTGGGCATCATCACGTCCAGCAGTACCAGGCTCGGCTTTACCTCGGCGGCGCGCGCCAGGGCCTCTTCTCCATCTGCTGCGAGAAACACCTGATAGCCCGCCCGCTCCAGAGTGAAGCGCAGGATCTGACGGATATGCGGCTCGTCGTCGGCGACGAGGATGCGGTAACTCGAGTTGTCAGGAGCGTGCATATCGCCTCGAACGTGAACTCACAACGACAGTTAACGTGCTTCTACCGGGCAAGGAGCATGCCAAGGAATGCTTCGCGCTGCGCCGCGTTGCGACGCATGATTGCGCGTTACGTTTGCACGAACCGCGCCGTGGACGACCGCAGACGCGGCACGCCACAACGCGGAACAACGGGGAACAATGAGGAAGAACGGGGGAGCGGGCTGTTGGGGCTCAACGCCCGCGCGTCAGGGGAAACGCCCGGTCAGTTTTGCAGGCGCCGGCGGCGCCCCAGCACGGCGGCGGCAAAGAGGATCATGGTGAGCACGGCGTACCACGCCGCATTGCCGGATTCGACACCGGCATCCAGACATCCGGAGAAATCGAACGACGGAACGCGCTGGATCATCGCGTACCACAGAAACGTGTAGAGAGCTTCGAAGAACTTGCTCGAGCCCGTCCACACGCCCAGCGCCATGGCCAGCGACGGAACAAACGCGATTCCCACCAGCCACACGAGCAGCGCGCCGGTTTCGCCGGCGAGCTGCATGCGGATGGCGATGGGCGCGGTCATGAGAACTCCCAGGCCGATGCCCGCGATCCACGTGGCCGGAAGCTGCCGCGAAAGCGGGCGCGGCGCGGAGAAGAAGATGGATTCCGTTCCGTGTACCCGCTCGCTGGAGCCCAGGCGCGACCACAACAGCACCGGCCACAGAAACGCCAGCGGCAGCACGGGAAAGCGGAGCATCTCCACGGACATGAAGATGGACATGATCGCCACCGCCAGCGGGCCGGCGTACCACCAGCGCAGACCGCGCGTCAGCAGCTTCCACTCCGCGACGATCATCACACCCGGCCGCGCCGCGCTGGACGCGCCCGCCAGCGGGGTCAGATGGACGTGCGTTGCGGATGCTGGCTGTGTCTCCACCGCGACGGCGTCCGCCGCGGCACGCCCACGCCTGCGCCGGCGGCGCCGCGAGCCGGTGCGCGCACGCGCCGGATCGAAGCGGTCAAACGGAATCGCCGCCACCGCGCCCACCGCAAGACCGGCGAGAACCCACAGGGCCCGCCACGCAATCACCTTGCCCGTCCAGTGAATCCCGTCCCACCGGAACGTCTCCATGACCCACAGGCCATCGGCCTTGATGTGGATGCCCATCGACATGGACGGGCTGGCGGGATCGAAGGTGGGAAACGCGCGCGCGCACGCCTCCACCATTCCGGGCCACGCCACGCCCATTCCCAGGATATCGTTGTGCATCGCACTGGTGTCCGGATTCCCGAAGGCTCCCACGGTGAGGAGCCCCGTCCACCCGAACACGAACAGCACATTGCCGGGGCCGCCGCGCAGCCCGGGGATGGTCTCGAACAGCACCGCAAACGCGGCCGTGATCATGAGCACCGGAAAGGTGAGCAACAGGAAGGGCGAGAACAACTGCCACATATTGATGGAACGGTCTTCCGCGCGCAGGATCTGCATGCCGATGGCGGCCACCGCCACCACTGTCGCCATCGCTGCCAGCACGGCGAAGTTGCTCAACGTCTTTCCCAGCGTGTACTGGAGTTTGGAGGTGGGCGTGGCGGCGATGATCTGTCCCACGCGTGTGCGACGGTCGCGGTCCACCGCGTTCTTCACCACGAAGAATCCAATCATCGAGACAAACGTTCCGCAAAGGAGCGCGAGTGATGTCCCGATCCACGCCGAGTTGTAGATACCGCGATAGGAATCGAGCGAGAGCGTGACGTATTTGCTGGGGTTGGGCGGCACGAAGGCATACGCGAGGCAAACCGCCACCACCATCGTCACCAGAAACGCGTAGCGGCGCACGCGCTCGCGAAAGTCCGCGCGCGCCAGCTGGTAGAGGCGCCGGAGTGCGGTCATGCGGTGGTGGCGCCGGCGGGCGGCGCGATGTGCAGCAGGTAGGCGTCTTCCAGCGTGGGTGTGGCCGCTTGTGCCGACGGCGCCGGCTTCTCCTGGTGGACCACGCGCACGCGCACACCGTCGCTGCGGCGCAGGGTTCCGCTGATACGATGGCGCTGCTTGAGCGCCGGCAGTTCATCGCTCGGCACCACCCATTCCCACACCTTTCCCTCCACCGAGCGCAGCAGTTCCTCCGGCATGGCGCATGCCACCAGGCGGCCGCCCGCGATGAGGGCGATGCGCGTGGCGGTGGCTTCCACGTCGGAGACGATATGCGTGGAGAGAATCACGATGCGCGCACCCGACAGCTCGGAGAGCAGGTTACGAAAGCGTACGCGCTCCTCGGGGTCGAGACCCGCGGTGGGCTCGTCCACGATGAGCAGCTCGGGGTCGTTCAGCAGCGCCTGCGCGATACCCACGCGCTGGCGCATTCCGCCGGAAAATCCGCCCAGCGGGCGCTTGCGAACATCGGACAAATTGACCAGTTGCAGCAGCTCGTCGATGCGCCGCGCCGCCGCGCGCGCCCCCACGCCCTTGGCCGCGGCCACGTACTCGAGGAACTCCTGCGCGGTGAGGTTGGGGTACACGCCGAAGTCCTGCGGGAGATAGCCCAGCACGTTGCGCACCGTGTCGGGCGACTTCGTGATGTCGGTTCCGTTCCACAGCACACGGCCGTCGGTGGGGCGCGTGATGGTGGCGAGGATGCGCATCAGGGTGGACTTGCCCGCGCCGTTGGGGCCCAGCAGCCCCAGCACGCCGGGCGCCAGTTCCAGCGAGAAGTCGTCCAGACCCCGCACGCCGCCGCGGTAGGTCTTGCCGGTGCCTTCGATGGAAAGCTTCATGGATATTCGTCTACGACCAGGAGGTGATGGGGCCGCGCGTGAACACGTCCAGCGCGGCACCGTCGTCGCGGCCCGAGGCGAGCAACAACTCCGCGGTACGCGCCACCATGGCGCCGTTGTCGGTGCAGAACTCGATGAGCGGCGCGTGGTAGGCAAGACGCGCTCGCTCGCACGCCGCCTGCATCGCCGTGCGCAGGGGCCGGTTGGCGGCCACGCCGCCCGCCAGGTACACGTCGCCCACGGTATGGGCGCGCGCGCACGCCACCGTGCGTTCCACCAGCGCATCCACGATGGCCGCCTGTGCGGAAGCTGCGATGTCCGCGACGTCCTGTTCGCTGAGTGATGGGCGCGACTCCACGTGCTGGCGCACCGCGGTCTTCAGTCCGGAGAAGGAAAAATCAAAACCGCCGCGGTCGCGCATGGCGCGCGGAAAGTCGACGGCGCGCGGGTTTCCGCTCTCGGCCGCCTTCTGCACCGCGGGACCGCCGGGAAAACCGAGGCCGAGCAGCTTGGCGATCTTGTCGAAGGCCTCACCGGCCGCATCGTCGCGCGTGTTGCCCACCAGCTCGTAACGTCCGGCCTGCGTGGCGAGGTAGAGCGAGGTATGGCCGCCGGATACCACCAGCACCAGGCACGGGTAGCGCAGCCCCTCGCCGCCGAGTTCGTTGGAGAGGACGTGTGCCTCGATATGGTGCACGCCGACCACGGGGATGCCGAGCCCCAGCGCCAGCGACTTGGCAAAGCCCACGCCTACCAGCAACGATCCCACCAGGCCCGGACCGTTGCTCACCCCGATGCCACCGATGTCAGCGCCCCGCAGGCTCGTTTTCGCAAGCAGCGCGTCGTACACTGGCAAGAGCGCGCGCAGATGCTGCCGCGATGCGATCTCCGGCACCACGCCGCCGTATTCCTCGTGGATCACCTGGCTCGCGGTGAGGTTGCCGAGCAGACCGCGGCCACGCGCATAAAGCGCGAGCGACGTGTCGTCGCACGACGTTTCGATTCCGAGTACGATCATGGCATTGAACGCGCCCGCGAGGGGGCGGTTAGAGGACGCTTTCGCCGCTTTCGCCGGTGCGGATACGGATGGCATCCTCGACGGGCAGAATGAAGATCTTGCCGTCGCCGATGGAACCGGTGCGCGCCACCTTCACAATGGTCTCGACCACGTTGTCGACCTCATCGTCGGTGACGAACATTTCCAGCTTGCTCTTGGGCAGGAAGTCCACGCGGTACTCACTGCCGCGGTACAGCTCGGTATGGCCCTTCTGGCGCCCGAAGCCCTTGACCTCGGACACGGTAAGCCCCTTGATCCCGATTTCCATGAGCGCCGACTTGACGTCGTCGAGCTTGAACGGCTTGATGAATGCTTCAATTTTTTTCATTGTTACTGAGGGGAGCCGGCCCTCGCTCCACGAACCCTAGTTTAGTGTGGTGAAATGGCTTACGCAAGTGGTATGTTCGCGGCGAGCGGCCCTCCCACCACCATGCCCGAGCACGTTCATCAGAAGCTTCGCGCCGTCGTGGAGGACGTCCACGAGGCAATGATGCGCTCCCTCGTGGACGCGCCCGCCGCCGATCACCCCCCGCAGGATCTCGCCCTTGAAACCCGCATCGCCGAGTGCGGTTTTGGCGCATCCAGCGCGGTTGCGTCCAGTTTTCAGCGGGTGTGCGAGCGCGTCCTCGCCGCCGATCTCAATGACGAGGACGTCATCCTCATCGTCGAGGCCTGCCTGCGCAGCGCCTCCCCCGACGCCGCCATCGTCAACCTGGAGCGCTACCTCGAGAGCACCGGCAGCGTGTCCGTATTCCTGCGCACCATGCTCGCGGCGCCTCCGGTTCTCAACCTCGTGACCACGGTGTTCGGCGCGAGCCAGCACCTCGCCGATATTCTCGTGCGCCAGCCGGGTTTCGTGTACTGGCTGATGGAACAGTCCACGTGGGACTCGCCGGACGACGTGGACAGCTTTTCCGAGTGGCTCGCGCGCGAGGTGGAGGCGTTCCGCAGCGTGGAGGGTAAGCTCAATGCGGTGCGCCGCGCCCACCGCCAGGCGCTGCTCAAGATCGGCGTGCTCGACATGGTGAGCGGCGCGTCGGTTGAGGAGGTGACGCGCCGGCTGAGCGATCTCGCCGACGCCATCGCGCGCACCGTGCTGGACGTGGTATTCGACGAACTCGGTGACGACGCCCGGCCCCGCGGTATCGCGGTCATCGCGATGGGAAAGCTGGGCGGTCGCGAGCTCAACTACAGCAGCGACATCGACCTCATATTTGCCTGCCAGGAGTGCGACGACGACACGCTGCACTTCTACACGCGCGTGGCGCGCCGCTTCGCCGACGCCATGTCCGCGCTCACCGAGGAGGGCTATCTCTACCGCGTGGACCTGCGCCTGCGCCCCGACGGCAAGGCGGGCCCGCTGGTGAACACCGAACAGGCACTGCTGATCTACTACGAGAACCGTGGCCGCCCGTGGGAGTTCCAGGCCATGATGAAAGCGCGCGCCATCGCCGGCGACCTTGCGCTGGGCGAGCGCTTCCTCGACTCGATCGGCAAGCTCATCTACAGCAGCGCACTGCCCTACTCGCCGCTGGAGGCGGTGGGTGCCATGCGCGACCAGATCAAGGAGAACCTGCGCGCCAACCAGCGCGGCCACAACATCAAACTCATGGCGGGCGGCATCCGCGATATCGAGTTCGTTGCCCAGGCCGGCCAGATCATGCACGCGCCGCAGCACAAGGAGTTGCGCACGCCCAACACGCTGGTGTCGCTTTCCACGCAGCGGCGCTTGAAGCTGCTCAAGGAATGGGACGCGGATAACCTCATGGCCGCGTACCGGTTCTTCCGCCTGGTGGAGCATCGCCTGCAGATGATGCACCAGCTGCAGACGCACACGCTCCCGGATTCCGACGAGGAAATTGCGCTGCTGGCAAGGCGCGTGTCGCACGGGCCGCTGGGGTCGTTCACCACGGAGAGTTTCATCGACACGCTCTCGCGGCACCTGAACAACGTGCGCGCGTTCGCGGACGCGTTCTTTGCGGGCGAATCCGTGCACCCGCACTCGGTGCTGCTCATGCTCCCCGAGGACAGCGAGCGCGCGGTAACCATCCTGCGCCAGGTCGGCATCCGCGACGTTCCGCGCGCCATGCGCACGCTGCACGGCATGGCCTACGGCTCCTTTCCGCGCCTGCTCGACCGGCGCGCGCGCGCCGAGTTCGAAAAGCTGCTGCCGTTTCTGCTGGAGGACGTGGCCGCCACCGGCGATCCTGACACCGCGCTGGTGCGCGTGGCGCAGGTTGCCGCCGCGGAGAAGAGCGAGTCGTCTTTTTACGGTTTGCTGGTGGACTCTCCCGCGGCGCGGCGGCTGCTGGTGGGTATCGCAGGGATGTCATCGCTGCTGACGCGCGAGCTTTGCGCGCAGATCGGCGTGCTGGATTCTCTCATCGGCGACGGGGGCGAGGCGGTGGACCAGATGCTCGCCGAGGTGCCGGAATGGGAGCGTTTTTCGGCGCGCGAAGCGTTTGCCAGGGGCTCGCGCGCAACCACCGAGCGTCGCGAGCGCCAGCGGCAGTGGTTCGAGCGTCTGCGGTTGCTGACATTCGCGGAGTCGTTTCGCAATGGCTTCCACCCCGGGCCACACGGCATCACCGGCGAGAAGGCGCGCGCCGCGGGTGCGCGCGTCCATCTGGCGGCCGCCTTCGACGAGATGGTTCCGGAGAAGGAGCGCGTGGCGGTGTTCGTCATGGGCTCGTACGGCGTGGGGGAACCGCGCATCACCAGCGATCTCGACCTGCTGGTGGTGGCCGACGGCGTGGACCTGCCGGACCTCATGCAGCGCGTGCAGGCCATCAACCAGTGGTTCACCGACGGCCGCATCCTCAAGCTCGACTTCCGCCTGCGCGCGGAGGGTGCCAGCTCACCGCTGGTCCAGGATCTCGCCTTCTACGACGAGTACTTCAAGACGCGCGCGTCGCTGTGGGAACGGGTGGCATTTGCCAAGTGCTCGCCCTGGTGGGGTGGCGAGAAGGCGCGCCTCGGGTTCCTGCGCAAGCTGCGCGCGTTCGTGGCGCGGCCGTTTTCGGCGGAGGAGATCACCGCGCTCGCCCAGATGCGCGCGCGTGTCGAGGGGCTGGCGCCAAAGAAGTTCGTGGAATGGGATACCAAGCGCTCCGCGGGTGGCCGCTACGACATCGAATACATCCTCGCGGTGGGCATGGCGGCAACCTGCATGGATCGCGTGGACTTCTTTACCATGAGCACGCACGAGCGCATCGACGCGCTGCTGGGAACCGGCTACCTGACCGCTGACGAAGGGGCCCTGCTGCGCGATGCGGTCGATCTGTTTACGCGCGTGGAACACTTCATGGAGCTGCAGGAGATGAGTCACCCGGGGACGGAGGAAAAGGCGCGCTGGCTGGAAGGTCACCTGGCGCGGCTGTCCGAAGAGACCGGCGCGCCCGCGTCACTCGCCGCGCTGACGGATACCAAGACCGGGGTGCGCGGCGTCTACACCCGCCACCTCGATCAATCAATCTGACCCCGCAACGTTTCGCGGATGGTCCGAAGCGCATCGGCATCCCGCACCTTGCTCCCCGCTTCGTCCCGCACGTAGAACGAGTCGATGGCCCGCGTGGCTTCGGTGGAGATACGCGCGCGCGCAATGGAGAGCCCCTGCCCGGACAGCGAGCGGGTGATGGTGTACAGCAGACCCGGGCGATCCTGCGCAAACACGTCGATGATGGTGTAGTCCTCCGAGGTGTCGTTCTCGAATTGTACACGGGTCTCGATGGGAATTCGTGGCTTGAGAACGCGGCGCCAGCGGCGAGCGTGGTCGTGGGTGGCTTCCTCCAGATCGAGCTTGCCGTCGAAGATCTTCTTCAAGTCGGCGCGGATGTGCTCGAAACGTTTGAGCATCTCCTGCTGCGGCAGCAACCCGTCGCGGTCGATGGGTTCCACCACGAACACATCGATCACCTTGCCGTCGCGGCGCGTAAACGCAAACGCATTGAGAATGGTGAAGTCGTTGATGGCCAGCACACCGCACAGCTCCGACAGGCGGTACGGCTTGTCGTGGGTGCAGAAGGTGATCTCGTGCGCGGCACCCGCGATGCGATGGCTCACCAAGAAGGGCTCGCCGTCCAGGCGCTCGATCATGCGCATGTGGTCACCCACCATCTCCGCGGTCATGGTGAGCAGGTAGCCGCCGGGCAGCAGGTCCAGGTGCGCCAACGCACGGGCACGGTCGCCGCCGCTGAACGCGGCCAGCAGGTTCTCCTTGTGCTGCCGGTATACCTCCTCCGGCGCCTTCTCGCGACGCGCCATGAAGTCGTACGCGCGCGCGTACAACTCCCACAGCAGCGTGCGCTTCCACTCGTTCCACACCAGCGGCGAGGTTGCGCGGTAGTCCGCGTAGGTCAACAGGCACAGGTACTTGAGCCGGGTGCGGTTGCCGACGCGGTCGCAGAAGGCGGTGATGGTGCCGATGTCGGTGGGATCGCGGCGCTGGCTGAAGTGCGACATCACCAGGTGCTGCGCCACCAGGAAGCACACCAGCTCGATCTCTTCTTCGGCCAGCCCCATGCGCTCCAGGATGACGCGCGAGAGCACCGCACCGCGCGCGGCGTGGTCGTGGCCTTCGATCTTGCCGATGTCGTGCAGCAGTGCGGCCAGAAACAGAATGCGTTTTTGCGGCAATTCCGAGTACAGCCGCACCAGGAAGTCCCCCGCCGCCGGGTCCGATTTGCCCAGCGACACCAGGTTCTCCAGCACCTTGAAGCTGTGTTCGTCGACGGTATAGTGGTGGTACAGGTCGTAGCGCTTGAGGCAGGTGAGCTGGTCGTACTCGGGGATGATCTTCATGAGAAAGCGCGTCTCGTGGAGTGAACGCACCACCAACGCCACGTTGCGGTCGTCGTCCAGCAGCGCCGGAAAACCGCGGCGCATGCGCCGCACCACGTCGGCGCCGCCGAGCTCCTCGTCGAGCACGTGTTCGAGCCGGCGCCGCAACGCCCGCTCCAGCTTCTGCCCGCCCGCCTTCTGCTTCTCGAACACCAGTAGCGGGTTCTTGCGCAGCGACGGCAGGCGCAGCGCCACATTCAAACGCGAGCCGTCCTTCTTGAGGCGCGATCTCCCCAGCAGCACACCCACGTTGTTGCCGTAGTCCAGCGCTTGCAAACAGTCCGCGGTGATGCGGTAGATGGCGCGCGAGTGGCGGTAGTACTCGCGCATGAAGAACTCCACCGCCAGGTGGTCGCCGCGCTTTCGGTAACCCAGCGCATCCGCCACTCCCTGTTGCGCGGCCACGATGAGCGAGTCCTGCTTGGACTTGGTGGACAGGTGCAGTTCCACGCGCACGCGGGTGAGAAAGTCGTACGCGGCTTCCAGTTCGCGCCGCTCGCCGCGTAACAGGAGCCCCTTCTGGCGCAGCGCCTTCAGGCCCTGCTCGGTGCGCCCCACCGACCCCAGCCACACCAGCGTCTGGTAGTCGCGCAACCCGCCGGGGCTGGACTTCACGTTGGGCTCGATGAGCTGAAAGCTGTTGCCGAACTTTTCGTAGCGTTCGATTACATCGGCGGTCTTGCGACGCAGGAACTCCTCGCGCTCGTTGCGGCGCACGCGGCCAATCTTCTTATCCAGTGCGCGCGCGACCCGGCGCGATCCGCACACCCAGCGGCTCTCGATGAGCGCGGTCTTGGTGTCCATGTCGCGGGTGAGGGCGGTGTCGGCTTCCACCACGGACTCGACTGCGTGCCCGAGTTCGAATCCGCAATCCCACATGAGGCGGATGAACGACGACGCCACCGCTTCCACAATCTTGGTTTTGCGCCCGCAGGTAATGAGAATGTCGACGTCGGAGAACGGCGCCAGTTCCGCGCGGCCGTAGCCGCCCAGGGCCACCACCGCCACGTCGGTTTCGTCCACGGTGAGGCCGTTCTCCTCGGCCGCGTGCTGAAAGAGCAGCCCCACGATGGTGTCCACCATGCGCGTGTAGGACGCGACGAACTCGAGCCCTCGGGTCTGCGGGGTGCGGCCGTCGATGATGGGACGGGTGAGGAGGGCAAAGTACGCCCGCGTCTCCGCCACCAGGTGCTCGCGCGAGGCGAGTGCCTCGGGCGTCATCACGGCCGGGAGCGCGCTGGCGGAACCGGCGCGCTTGCGCCGTGTGCGTGGTTTGGTGGCGGGTTTGCGGGGTGTCACGGAGGGCATTCTACGCCAGGCGCCGGGCAAAAGGAAAGAGAGCGCTGAGCGGTTGGCACGGTCAATGCGTGGTGTTCGGCAGGAGATTGACAATGTCGCCTCGCATGCATACTTGGGCTTCCGTCCTCATCCTCGTGGCTCTCGGCTGCGGCCAGAACGACCTCACCCAGAGCGTAACCCCGGCGCCCCCCACCACGGACGATCTCATCATTGCCGATTGCTACGAGATCCAGGCCGCGCTGGAGGCGTACGCCGCCGAGCACGACGGGTTGTTCCCGGGCGGGTTTGGTGACACGGACGTCAACGTCATGCAGGCCGACCTGCTCCGCCCCAACCGCTACACCGGCCTCATGACCGAGCCGCGCCTGCTCGGGCAGGACCGCCGCTGGCCGGGACAGATCGGCGTCACGCTCTTCCAGGAGTTGAGCCCCTATGGCCAGGAGCCGTGGGGAAGCACCGAAGTGCACGGCTACCGCATCACGGGGCGCGGCGCGCACGACGTGATCATCACTTTGCAGAGCACGGCCTCGGTGTCGCCGGAAGCACTGCAGGCGTATGACACTCTGTGGGAGTCGGTGAACCTGGTTGCGGCCGCACTGGAGCAGTTTCGCGCCGAGAAGGGCGTGTACCCGGCGTACACCGGAGACGAAACTCCGCTTGGGAACACCATGGTCGACTTCCTTCCCGGGGGAACGTTGTTGATGAATCCGATCAGCGACGTGCGTGACAGCCCCACTGATGGCTCTGCTGCTGCTCCTTGTCAGATCGGATACACGGCGCTTCACCGATCCAGCGATGGAACGGTTGACGCTTACGTGTTGGACGTGCTTGGACCTGATGGGGTCTCCGTGATATTCAGCCTCTTGCCCTTTTCCTCCCAGGACTGGGGCGGGTGATATTTGATGAGCTACTTGCAGTGCGCCGTCGAAGCGTTCAAGGCCGCTGGGACAACGGCGAGGTTGTGGGCTACGTGATCAACGGCTTCGGCATTGTCGAAGAGTTCTACCGCATCGAAGTGCTGCCGTAGTCACTCCCACAGTGGGAGTGAATAGCGAATGTCCTTGCGCTCATCGTTTCTTGTTGATGATTCACGCGACGCCTATATAATGCAGACATACACGTCGGCTCCTCCCACTTGACCCTGCTTTCGAGTGAGGAGGCTGTGCGATGTCCCTGCGATCTCTCCCCGACCTTGCCGTTCTCAACCGCATCAAACGACTGTCCGGAGTCGAACGCACGTTCACGCTGCGCGTGCTGGAGTGCCTCATCGAGATTGAGTGGCGCAAGCTGCACTTCGCGCTGGGATACAGTTCCATGTTCAACTTCTGCACGTCGGGCCTGGGTTACTCGGGATCGGCGGCGGGCCGGCGCATCCAGGCGGCGCGCACGGTGGCGCGGTTCCCGGAGATCATGCAACTGCTGCAGGCCAACGAGGTCAACGTGTGCACGGTCTCTCGCGTGTCGCGCATTGTCACGCCGCGCAACAAGGACGAAGTACTCGCGCGCATCCGGCGCAAGACGCTGGACGAGGTGATCGCGCTTGTCGCGGAGTACCGGTTGCCGGAGGCGGTGATTCTCGACCGCGTGCGTGATGTGGTGGTGGCCCCTCCGCGCAGCCCGCTGTTGGAATCGATGCCCTGGCGGAAAAGCAGCTCGTTTGCATCGTCCAACACGCGTCCGCCCAAGGATGACACATCCGCCAGCATGCCCATGCCCGATTCCGGCGATGATGCCCCGAACGCAACTTCATCGGAGCCGTCTGACAGCGCGCCACCGCCGGGCACACTTGAGGGTGATCTGCAACACCGCATCATCCTGCGCTTCGGCGTGAGTGCGGCGTTCATGACCAAGCTGGATCGCATTCGCGCGCTCGCCTGGCACCGTCTGCCTGCGAATGCAACCCTGGAGCACGTGTTCGAACTCGTCCTCGACGACACGCTCAAGCGAAGCGATCCCGTGCTCCGGCGCGAGCAACGCTCGCGCCGCGAGCTGGCAAGAACTGAGACTGTGCAATCCTCACCGTCCAGCACGCCAGGCTCCCAAGCTGACTCACCCAACCCGCGCCAGATTCCTCTTCGCATGCGCGACGATGTCTTCGCGCGCGATCATGGCCGCTGCACGTTCGTTGGCCCCGATGGTCGCCGCTGCGACGCAACGCGCGGACTGCAGATCGATCACATCGTTCCCGTCGCGCAGGGCGGCACCGGCGAGATCGGCAACCTCCGGCTTCTTTGTGCGCAGCACAACCGGTTGCTGGCCGAGCGGCTGCTGGGTGCCAGAGTCGATCGTCCACGCGGTGAGGCCGAACTTGAGGAAACGCCCTGAGGAGCGCTTGTGAAAAGAGTGCGTACTCCCACAGTGGGAGTGAATGTAAAGATCCTCCGGCGGCGGCGAAACCGCGAGGTGAAAACACGAAGGCCCCGATCGTCCGCACGACCGGGGCCTTCGCTCTTGGCAGACCAGAGGAAGGTCTGTCTACGCGTCGTAATACAGGAAGAACTCGTACGGGTGCGGGCGCAGCGACATCGGCCCCACCTCGCGCTCGCGCTTGTAGTCGATCCACGTGCGCACGACATCCTCGGTGAACACGTCCCCCTTGAGCAGGAAGTCGTGATCCGCTTCGAGGGCGTCCAGCGCCTCGTTGAGCGACCCCGGCGACTTGGGCACCTTGGCCAGCTCTTCCGGCGGCAGGTCGTAGATGTTCTTGTCCAGCGGCTCGCCCGGATGGATCTTGTTCTGAATCCCGTCCAGACCCGCCATCGCCATGGCCGCAAAACCCAGGTACGGGTTGCAGGTGGGATCCGGGCAACGGAACTCCACGCGCTTCGCCTTGGGCGACTGCGAGTACATGGGGATACGCACCGCGGCGCTGCGGTTGCGCTGCGAATAGGCCAGGTTCACCGGCGCCTCGTAGCCCGGCACCAGCCGCTTGTAGCTGTTGGTGGTGGGGTTGGTGAACGCGCACAGCGCCTTGGCGTGCTTGATGAGTCCGCCAATATAATGAAGCGCCATGTCGCTGATACCCGCGTACTTGTTGCCGGCGAACAGCGGCGTGTCGCCCTTCCACAGACTCTGGTGACAGTGCATGCCGGACCCGTTGTCGCCGTAGATGGGCTTGGGCATGAAGGTCACCGTCTTGCCGTGCCGCTTGGCCACGTTGCGGATCACGTACTTGTAGATCAAGAGCTGGTCGGCCATGGTGGTGAGCGTGTCGAACTTGAGGTCGATCTCGCTCTGACCCGCCGTGGCCACCTCGTGGTGCTGCGCCTCCACCTCGATGCCGAGGTTCATGATCTCCATCATCATTTCGGTGCGCAGGTCGTGCAGCGAGTCCGCCGGCGGAACCGGAAAGTAACCTTCCTTGAAGCGCGGCTTGTAGCCCAGGTTGGGCTTCTCGTCGCGGCCCGAGTTCCACGAGCCCTCGCTCGAATCCAGGTAGAAGAACGACTGGTGCGGCGAGGCCTCGAAGCGCACGTCGTCAAAAATGAAGAACTCGGCCTCGGGGCCGAAGTAGATGTCGGTGGCGATGCCGGTGCTCTTCACGTACGCCTCCGCCTTCATGGCGATGGCGCGCGGGTCGCGCGAGAAGCGCTCCTTGGTGATGGGATCGAAGATGTTGCACGTGAGCGAGATCGTGGTCTCCTTCATGAACGGGTCGATGAAGGCCGTGTCCGAATCCGGAATCACGATCATGTCGCTCTCGTTGATGCTCTTCCATCCGCGGATGCTGGAACCGTCGAAACCGAAGCCCTCCTCGAAGGAGTCTTCCTTGAGTGAGGCGATGGGCAGGCTGAAATGCTGCCATGTGCCCGGGAAATCGATGAACTTGAGGTCGAGGATGCGCGCACCCTTGTCATGCGCGTACTTCAGGACCTCCTTTGGAGAACGCTTCTCCATCACACCATCCTCCTAAACGTAGAAATCGGGGGGAATCTGGCCGAAAGCCGTCACCAAAAAAGGAACCTTTACACCGGCCCATGGGGGGGGTCAACGGGGAACCTCGGGAGGCCCAAAATAGGTGTGGAAGACCGCGTGTTCAGCGCCCGCCGCGGCCCTCGAGGGCCACGATGGCCGGCCCCAGCGCCGCCAGCAGGTCGCCCGCGATGACGCCGCGCACCCCCCGGCTGCGGGCGGCGAGCTCCCCGGAGCGGCCGTGGACGAAACAGGCAACACACGTGGCATCAGCCACTTGTGCGGGTTGGAGGTCCGCCGAGGGCCCGGGGGCGACGCGGCGCAGGGATCCCACCGTCTGGGCGAGGAAGCTCGCTACCAGGCCGGTGAGCACGTCGCCGGTGCCGCCGGTGGCGAGAGCATTGGTTCCGGACCCGCTTATCCAGACATCGCCGGTGGGGCTGGCGACGAGCGCCGGTGCTCCCTTGAGCAGCAGCGTGACGCCGAGCTTCTTTGCGCTCTCGCGCGCAAACTTGATTCTGTCGAGCGACGCCGTGGGCACGCGCTCGCCGGTGAGGCGGTGCATCTCGCCGTCGTGCGGCGTGATGACGATGGGCGTCCTGGTCTTCTTGAAGTCGGCGGCGTTGCCCGCGAATGCGGTGAGCCCGTCGGCGTCAACCACCACCGGCTTGCCCGCCGACAACACGAACTCGCGCACGAAGGCATCGGTGCTGTCGTGGCGGCCGAGGCCAGGACCGATGGCGACCGCGTCCGCGCGCTCCAGGTACGGCTGCAGCACCGCGGCGGAAGCGGAAGGCGAAATGGTTCCCGCGCTGGTCTGCGGCAACGGCACGGTGATGGCCTCACGCAACGACACCATCGCGCTGCGGATGCCTTCCGGTACCGCGAGGTACAACATGCCGCACCCGCCACGCAGGGCGGCTTCCGCGGTGAGCAATGCCGCACCGCGGTAGGCATCGCTTCCGGCAATCACCAGCACCGTTCCCGCCTGGAACTTGTGGATGTCGGGCGCGCGCTGCGGCATGCGCAGCATCGCCTCGTTGTCGTCCAGCAGATAGAGCGGGTCGGAGTGCTTGGCAACGATCTCATCCGGAAAACCGATGTCGATGACGGCCACGCTGCCCACGTGCGCGCGGCCGGGATAGAACAGGAGACCCGTCTTGGGCGTGCCGATGGTGAGTGTCTGCATGGCACGCACCGCGTCACCCGGCGTCTGGCCGGTGTTGCCGTCCACACCGGAGGGGATGTCCACGCTCACCACGGGAACACCGCGCGCACCGGCGTTGTTCATGAGCGCAATCATCTCCGCCGCGCGCCCGCGCGGGGCGCCTGAGACACCGGTTCCAAACAACGTGTCGATGACGATGGAGACGTCGGCGAGATCCTCGCCCGCGCGCTGTGGGTAGTCGGGGCGCGAGGCGTCCAGCTCGTGCAGCGCCGAGGACTTCATGGCCGCGAGGCGCTGGTGGTTCTTGGTGGTGTCGGGGGTGAGCTCCGTGGCGGGCTTGAGGAGATGGATGGAGCACGACCAGCCGGCTTCAAGCAGGTAGCGCGCAACCACGAGGCCATCCCCGCCGTTGTTGCCGGGCCCCACGAAGACCACAGCCTTGCGCGGTCCCTGCGGCGCGTTGGCGTTGGCGAAGCCGGCCAGGATGGCCCGCGCCACCCCACGCCCGGCGCGCTCCATCAACTCGAGCCCGGGAACGACGTGGGCGATGGTCTCCTCGTCCACTTTCTGCATCTGCCTGGCGGTAAGAACACGCATGGGTGTCATTGTAGCGCCCGCGGGCGGCGTTGTCATCCGGGACTGCACGGCCCGTTTGACGGCGAAGATTCCGTTCTGGTAGCGTTCGGACCAGACCGGGTGAATAACACATGTCCAAAGTCATCATTTGTTCAATCGGCGTCTCTGTTGACGGCTTCGCTGCCGGCACCGACCAGAGTCTCCAGAATCCACTCGGGGTCCGCGGGCCCGAGTTGATGGAGTGGTTCTTCGACACGCGCGTGTTTCGTGCCATGCACGGCGGGGAAGGCGGCGAGACCGGCGTCGACAACCGCATAGCCGAGCGCGGATTTGAGAACATGGGCGCGTGGATTCTGGGGCGCAACATGTTCGGGCCCGTCCGCGGCCCCTGGCCCGACGACAGCTGGAAGGGCTGGTGGGGCGACGAGCCACCGTATCATGTGCCCACGTTCGTGCTCACACACCACGCGCGGCCATCGATCGAGATGAAGGGCGGGACCACTTTCCACTTTGTGACCGACGGCATCGAGGCCGCGCTTTCACGTGCGAAGAAAGCCGCGGGCAACCGCGACGTGAGAATCGGCGGCGGCGCGGCGACCATCCGCCAGTATCTCTCGGCCGGGCTGGTGGACGAGGCGCACTTCGCGTTGCGGCCGGTGGTGCTGGGAACCGGCGAGCACCTGTGGAACGGACTCGACCTGCGAGCACTGGGCTATAACGTTGCGGAAAACGTGGCCGGCGAGCGCGCGCTGCACGTCATCCTGCGCAAGTCCTGAGGGAGCGCATGCCTGGCATGATCCGAAAAGTCTGCATTGTGGGTGCTTCCGGCAAGCTCGGCCGCTACATGGTCCAGCACTGTCTCGGCCGCGGCTACGCGGTTACCGGCGTGTGCCGCGCGAAGAGCGTGCACAAGCTGGATCCTTTCAAGGACCGCATGACGATCATTCCGGGTGCCACCAACGACCGCGAGGTCATCCGGCGCGCCGTGGCGGATTGCGACGGGGTCCTCACCGTGCTCGTGCCGTGGGGGGTTCACGATTACTCGTCCGGAACCGCGCAGGCCGTGCTGGATTTCTCGCGGACCGATGCGCGCCTGGTGTTTTCCTGCGGCTGGCACATCACAAAGGATGGCAAGGACGTCTACTCGCCAGCCTTCAAGACGGTGGTCGCCGTCTTTTCCCGGCTGGCCCGGCTGGCCCGGCTGGTGGACATCGACGATCAGGTGGAGGCATGCCGCCGCATCTTCGCGAGCAGCAAGCGGTGGACGGTGGTTCGCGGCAGCGATCTCGAGGAAGGAGAGAGCCAGGGACTTCCGGTGTGGAGCCGTCACGTGGGCGATCCCATCCTCAAGAGCAACCGCACCCGCCGCGTCGACTATGCACTCTTCATGGTGGATGCGCTCACCAACGATGCCCTGGTTCACGAAGCACCCGCCATCGTCGGTTGCCAGACCGCTTCCGCTCTGGCGAACGCGCGTCGGGCCGACTAACGCGCGCCCGCGCCCTTGTTCAGCTTGTCCACGATGTCCACCAATTCGTAGATGTCGTTGATGTCGTAGTTGGCGCCGCTATCCTTGGACGCCTTGGTGTCGCCGTAGCGCGCGAACACGGTTACCATCCCCAGCTTGCCCGCGCCGGTGATGTCGCGCTCCGGCCAGTCGCCCACCATGATCGCGTCCGGCGGTGAGAGCTGAAAGTAGTCGAGCGCCCGCTGGAACGGCTTGGGGCTGGGCTTGCGCACGCCCGTGTCCTCGAAGGTCGTCACAAAGTCGAACATGTGGTGGAGTTGCAGGTAGCACAGCCGCAGCCACGCTTCCTTGCGCGGCGCGTCGGACACGACCCCCAGCTTGATGCCGCGCTTCATCAGCTCGATCAAGGTCACCTTGACGTGCGGGTAGAGCACCAGCGACGCCTCCTTGGCCCGCCGGTAGCCCACGATGCCCGCGGCGTGGATCTTGTAGTCCACCTGGCCGATCATCTCCTCGAGCGCGTGGTCGAACACGCTCTGGAACTCGATTCCCTCGCGCTCGTAGATGGCGTAGATCTTCTGCTTGATCTCCTCCGGGGGAAAACGCAGGCCCGCGTCGACCATGGCATCCACGGCGGCGTCCACGGCGTTCTCCTTCATGCGCATGAAATCGGTGAGGGTATTGTCGAGGTCGAAGATGACGGCTTTTATCATGGTGGCTATACTCGTCGTTCCCGTTCTCGCGGCCGGGGCCGCGTTGTTGTAAGATGGTGCCGGAGAGGACCTTATTCTAGTGGAAGAGACCACCCCACGCAACACCCCCCCCGACGTGTTCACCGCCGTGAACAACTACTTCCTGTTGTTCTTCTGCGCGAGCTGTGTGCTCTCCAGCATGTACATCCAGCAGCTCTTCGCGCTCCTGGAGCACTACCGGGTGGGCATCGGGGTGTCGTCGCTGCTCGGCATCATCATCCCGGTCTACCTGCTCACGCGTCGCTTCCCGGCCGGCATCCGCGGGCAGTTGCGCATCGCCCGGCCGCGCTGGCCGCGGCTGCTGCTGGTGATCGCCGCCACCGCGGGGGTCGTAGTGCTGGTGGACCAGATCTACGTGATCACCCAGCACTTCAGCCCCGTCCCGGACGACTACGCCGAGGCCATCCGCGAACTCAAACCCGAGGGGCCGCTGCAGTTCCTGGTGATCCTTATCGGGCTGTGCATGCTGGTGCCGCTGGCCGAGGAAGTGGTGTTTCGCGGCCTGATCCAGCAGATCTTCCAGCGCAACCTGGGCGCGCTGCTGGCGGTGGCGCTGTCCGGAGCGGTGTTCGGCGCGGTGCATCTGAACGCGCACCTGCTCATCAGCATCACCGTGTTCGGCTGGTACCTGGGGTGGGTGTACTACGCCACCGGCAACCTCACCTACACCATGGTCTCGCACGCACTCTTCAACCTGGCGGCGCTGGCGCAGTTGACGTGGTCCGATGACGCGGTGGACGGCGGACTGCCGATCTACCTGCAGGACACGCGCATCGTCGTGGGCGCGCTGGTGATCTTCGTCTTCCTGCTCTTCAAAATGAAAGAGGGAGGCCCCGAAACGGAACCTCCCTACACACAACCGGTCAACTGACGGACGGCGACTTACTTGACGGACGTGCTGATGTCACGTCCGACGCTGATCTCCCCGTTGTCGATTCTGATATTGAACCCACAGTCCGGGTTGTTGCACACCCACGCCTTGTACATGATGGGCGCGCCGTCGCGGCCGTAGTCAGACAGGGGCAACAGCAGGCCCTTGTTGCATTTCTGGCACGCTGGAAAAACTTTCTCCATATCGGCGCCGTCCACACGCCCCCGCATGAACGACATCGTCACCTCCCTTTCATCACCGGCCCCGACGCCCACTCGAACTAACTCCGAGTAAGACAATCTGTTGCGCTGCATCGGGGCAACGCGCGAATTATCCCGGCGGCCGCGGGGGGGTGTCAAGGGGTATGTCGGCGTGCCCTCATGAAATACGCTCAAGCCGCCCGGCGTTACAGCAACCGTTTCACCACGAACACGCCGACCATGGCGAACAGGATGGCCATCTTTCCCAGCGTGCCCACGATGAAGCCGATCCACGCCGCCACGCCGGCCTTGCCGGCCTGCATGAAATCGCGCCGCGCAATCAGCTCGCCCGCCACCGCGCCCACGAACGGCCCCAGCAGAATGCCGGTGATGCCGAAGAATACACCCACCGTGGTGCCGATGACCGCACCCCACATGGCCTGCTTGCTCGCGCCCACGCGCTTGACTCCCAGCGCGCTGGCGATGGCGTCCACCACGTAGGTGAGGCCCAGCAGCACGGCGATGATGATGAGCGTCCACATGCCGACGTACTGAAAGCCCTCCGCCCACGCGGCCAGCACCAGCCCGATGAACACCAGCGGGGCGCCGGGAAGCACGGGTGCTATCACACCGACGAAACCGGCCACCACGCAGATGGCGGCCAGGGACCATAAAATGATGGATTGGGTCATTGGTGCTACGCCTCGCGTTCAGCCCGGGCACGGCCCAGGAGGTCCATGACTTCCAGAACCGGCGCCCAGTGATCCAGGTATCCGTTGTCCAGGTGGGCCTCCTGCACCTTCAGCAAGCCGGCGACGTCTCGCAACAACGCGTCAACATGCTCATAGTTGAGGCCGGCGACGATATCCACGTCCTGCGTTGCGCGCGGGATGCCGTAGAGGGAACTCGCGAACGACCCGCCGATGAAATTTCGAATGCCAACGTCCTCGAACATACGCGCGAGCCGGGCCACGACCAGAGCTGGCTCGGCCACCATCAGTACCCCTCGACCTCGACATCCCAGCCGAAGGCCTTCTTAAGCAACCCGGGATCCATGGTGCGCGACGCGAGGCGCAACATGAGTTCGCGTTCGTCCGCATGGGGATGGTGCCGGCGAATGTCTATCAACGCCAGCTCGTTTACGGTGCGAATGAGGGAACAGACAATCGCGAACTTCTGGGCGGCCGACATGGCCCGGTAGCCCGCGACCATTCGCGCCTCAATGTCGGGGTGGGTCTCGTTGACAGGATCACCGATCATTGGCAGAGGATAACACAACCGGACGGCGTCAGGTCTTCAGCGTCTTCTTCTTGGCCTCGCCGTTAGCCGTCTGCAAGCGTGTCAGCGGCCAGCCATTACCTCGGAGAAAAGATCATACGCCCTGATTCGCACTTCATCAACTTCCAAAGAAGGCGTTTTGCGGTTCTTTCCCGGCCCAAGTACTTCGGGGTACGCCGCACGGGCCACTGACTTTGCACCGCGGATGACCACCAAGACATTCCCTCGAACAAAGAACGTATCGTTGGCCGAGTCCAGGTCGCAGTACACAGTGTACCTTCCAAGCGAATCGCCGTTGCGTCGAAAAACCTCAAAGGTGCCAATCCCATTCTCTGCAGGGACTCCAGACAGTTCCGCGGAGGGACGAACCATGAAACACCCCCGACCCAACCAATGGACGGACGCCACACGTAGCACCGTACTGTTCGGGGATTGAATGTGAGCTCTCTCGACGAAGGATAGGTAGCGATCTTCATCGCCATTCCATTCCGGAAGGTCGATCGATTGACTCACACCATCCACTGGATGGCCAATAAAAACACGATACTCGCCACTCGGGTCGGCATAAATGATGGTGCCATCCTCGGCTATGTCCCATCCGTACACCGCAAAGGAAGCGCCGCTCGAGGTTCTTACCGCACCCGTTTCGAAACCTCCAGGGTTCTCAGAAAACAGTTCTGTGGCGCTGCCATCGGCCCGCAATCGGGTGACGAAACTCACGGGTTCATACTGCGCAAAGGAATCGCTGACCTCCCTACGACTGCCGAGCCCAGAAAGAATTAGTTCGTCGGCACGCCCGAACTCGGCCCGTACCCATATCACGCTCGCATACCCTCTTCTAAGCGAAGATATGTCGTATGGATCGCACAGATTCCCCGCGGGGGTAAAGCACGGCGCCCTGTTCGAGATACCCTGGATCACAGCGCACTTTCCACCTGAGGCATTGGCCAGTTTCGATGGCCCGCTAATATCGCCGGGTCCTTCCCCTTCTCTTCCCAACGCCGGAAGCTCTAAGCCAGTTAGGGTTATGCGGCGAACATTACAATTTTGCTGGTCAAGAACATACACAACACTGTCGCCGACTGCTACGTCCGCGACGACGCCGAGCGGCCCCGCCATCACCTCGTCCGAAAGATCGAAGAGCATGACAGGCTTGTGGATGGACGGGGCCACGGTCTTCGGGACTGCAGCGGCACCGCTGATCAGCGCAGACACAAGTAGCGCCACGGTCCCAGCGACCTGCTTCTTCATCAGGACGTGTAGTTGCACCAATGAGAAACTTGCTGCTGCGCCTGCATGACGTTCCACGCTTCCCATGTACAAGTGCTTCCAGTCGCCCACATGTCGATTACGCAGTGATCATATGCGGTTTGCCAGCCATAAAGCGACACAACTCGGCGTCAGGTCTTCAGCGTCTTCTTCTTGGCGGCCGGGAACAGCACGTTGTTGAGGATCAAACGGTAGCCCGGCGAGTTGACGTGGAGATTGAGGTCGGTGGGCGGGTCGCCGACGGCGTGCTGGTAGTCTTCCGGGTCGTGGCCGCCCAGAAAGGTGAACGTGCCGCGGCCCGCATTGCCGTGCAGGTACTTGACATCGTCGTGCACCGCGTCTTCGCCCAGGATCACCACGCTCTTCTTGACCACCTGCTTGCGAAAGCCCGTGGTCTGCCCCAGGAAACCCTTCACGAAGCTCACGTGATTCTGGGTGAGCATGGCGGGCACCGGGTCGTACTTGGCGGAGAACTCGAACAGCGTAAAATAGTCTGCGTCGCTGCCGCGCGCGGTGGCGTAGTCGCTGGTGTCGATGTCGGAGAACTCGTACACCAGCGGGCTCGTTACCAGCTTGAAGCCCGTGAACGCGAAGCAGCGGTCGTAGTCCAGCCTGTCCTGGAAGCCCGGCGTGATGCCGTCGTAGTCGAACTCCTGCGCCACGATGTCCACACCCGCCGCCGAGAGCGCGATGTCGTAGGTGTCGCACGCCGAGCACATGGCAAACAGGAAGCCGCCATTCTGCACGTAGTCACGAATCTTGTTGGTGACCGCCTTCTTCTCGTCGGACACCTTGGTGAAACCCAGCCTGCGCGCGCGCGCCTCGGAGTCGCGCTGGTCGGCCTGGTACCAGTCGGTGTGGCGGTAGGCCGCGTAGAACTTGCCGTACTGGCCGGTGAAGTCCTCATGATGAAGGTGCAGCCAGTCGTACTCGGGGAGCTTTCCCGCCAGCACCTCCTCGTCGAACACGCGCGCGTAGGGAATCTCCGCGTACTCCATGGCCAGCATGACGGCGTCGTCCCACGGCTGCTTGAGCGTGGGCACGTACACCGCCACCCTGGGCGCCTTCTCCAGTCGCACCGTCTCCATGTTGTTCTGCGCGATCTCCGCTGTGATCTGCGCCACGTCGGAACCGCTCACCATTTCGAACGACACGTTCTTGAGCCGCGCGTCCAGAATGACGGCCTCGGTGGCCGGCATGAGAAAGCTGCCGCCGCGGTAGTTCAAGAGCCAGTCCACCGTCTGCCCGCGCTCGAGGGCGTGGTACGCGAGCCCGTATGCCTTGAGGTGGTTGGTCTGCTTCAAGTCCATGGGAACGAGGATCTGCTGGGCGAAGGCGGGGGCACCCACGACCACCAGCGTGACGACCGTGACAATCCAAGACAAGCTACGGCGCATACGTCGCCCCCTGTTGCATGGCGCGTACGCGGGTGATATCGCGGCGGATGTCGTCGAGGAGTGCGTACTCGGGGTACGACATCAATACCTGCTCGTACTCGTGCAGCGCTCGCTCGTACTGTCCCAGGCCCACTTCGTACACGCGGCCGATGGCGCGCAGCACCACCGGCGACATCTCGTTGTCCGGGTAGTCGTCGAGGAAGCGCCGGAACGCGGCGATGGCGGCGTCGTTGCTGCCGCGGTCGAACAGCAGCAGTCCCATCTCGTGCAACGCGCGCGGGCGCACCGGGTCGTCCAGGCCGCGGCCGCCGATGCTCTGGTAGCGCACCAGCATGGTCGTGGTGTCGCCCACCATGTCCGCCTTGCGCGCGGCGAACCAGTCGTCAAGCGACTGCGACTTGTACATATTCGCCTCTTCGATCACCCACGCCGTCTCGATGGCGTCGTTGGAGTACGCCGACGACGGCGCCAACTCAGCCAGCGCCGTGAGCGTGTCGCGCGCCAGCGAGTACTCCTTCTTCACGGCCAGGTTGACGCCGGTGTAGTACAGCCCCGCCTGCGCCAGGTCGGGATTGCCTGCGCGGGTGAGCGCCCTGAGGTAGTTGTCGGCATCCGCGGTGCGGTCGTCACCGATGTACACCTCGGCGATGCGCGCCGCGAAGGTTCCGCCCAGCCGCCGCGCGTTCACCGAACCCGACTTGTAGGCGTTGAGCGCTTCGTCGGGGCGCTTGAGTTTCTTGAGCAGCACGTCGCCGCGTTCGATGTACGCCTGCTCCGCGAGTTCCGAACCCGGGAAGCGCCGCGAGATGTCCTCGTACTCCTTCACCGCGCGCTCCAGGTATGCCGCGCGCTCGGTGGCCGGCACCGCCGGGTTCATGCCGGAGCCGTACTGGGTGTAGATGTCGGCGAGGATCCACTTGGCGCGGTCGATGTCGGGCGCCTTCTCGTGCCCGTGCACGTACGCCTCCGACGCGCGCAGCCCGAGGTCGAGGTAGCGCGCGCGCTGCGGGCGCGGCTGGGTGGCGGTGCGGTTCATGGCGTCCTCGGCCAGTGCCAGCAGCGTGGTGCCGTCGGACGACTTGTCGGCGTCGGCGCGCAGCGCCATGTCGAGCGCGTTCTCCAACAGCCCGCTCTCCAGGTAGAAAGCGGCCAGCACGTCCATGGCGGCAAAGCCGTCGTTGCCGCTCTTGTTGGCGCGTGTGTTGAGGTAGGCCACCAGCGCGTCCTGACCGGTGTCCGCGTCGCGCAGCACTTCGATCATGCGCGCGCGCACCAGCCGGTAGCTGCGCGGCTCCGCCACCACGAAGTCGAGGTACTGGTCCAGCGCCTTCTTGTTATCGCCCGCCTGCTTGTAGAGCGTGGCAATTTCCAGCGTGAGCGCCTGGTTCTTCGGGTTGCGCTTGCGGCCCTGCTCGAGGATGTCGATGGCCTCGTCGGTGCGGCCCAGGTCGCGCAGCGCGCCCGCGACAATCTTGTACGCGCCGATGTTGTAGTTGTTGGCCTCGAGGATGCGGTTGAAGAGCTGCATGGCCTCGCGCTCGCGCCCGTCGGTGAAGTAGATGGAACCCAGCGACTTGCCCGCATCGAGGTTCATGGGGTTGGACTGCAGCGCCGCCTTATAATAGAACACCGCGGAGTCCGCCTTGCCCACCACCTGCATGCCGTAGCCCAGGCGCGAGAGAATGTCGTCGCGGCCCGGGTAGCGCGCGTTGAGCTGGTGCAGCAGCGCAATGGCGGCGTCGGGGTTGACGGCCATGAGGCGCGAGGCCTCCATGATGTCGGCGCTCACCGTGAGCGGATCGGCGCGGAAGGGGCGCGGCGCCCGTTGCTGTTGCTGCGCGGCCGCGGACGCGGCCAGCACCAGCACGGCGCATGCTGCAAACAGAAACCGGAACTTCACGTCAGTTGCCCCGCGGTGCGGCGTCGGCCGGCGATTCGTCCGCGAGTGCGCGGAAGTACATGCGGATCAGGTCTTCGAACTCGCCCGGCGCCTTGAGCTGCATGGCGCGCTGGATCTCGTCGCGCAGCGACTGCGCGTCGGCGCTCTCGGGACGGCGCCCCAGCGTGCGCGAGAACACCTCGTCGGCGGTCATGCTCTCGCGTTCCTTCTCGTAGTCGCGCGTGTGCACGGAGCGCTCGGCGTCGAGCATGCGCGAGAGGATGCGCTGCTGGCGGCTCACCAGGTCGTCGTTGAGGTTGCCCTGCTTGAGGCTCTCCACCACCGCTTCCATGTCCTGGATGGCGCGGTCCAGCTTGCCCAGCGGCTGTTGCTCGCCCCGCATGGACTCCTGAATCTGCTTGGCAATCTCCTGCAACGAGCGCTGCTCTCCCGCCAGACGGTCCAGTTGCGCCTGCCGCTGCTGGCGCAGCGCCTCCTCGGCAATGCGCATCTGCATCATGGACTGCGTTTCTTTAATGATGTCCTGCTGGCGCGGGATCATGGACTGCAGCATCTGCTGCGCGCTCGGTTTGCCCTGCCCGCTCTGTCCCGACGAGCAACTTTGCGCGCTGCGCAGCATTTCGATGGTGGCCTTGTTGAGCGACTCCACCGCGTTGCTGGCGTGCGCCGTGCTCATGTACGGCTTGTTCTGTTCGAGGAACAGCATGGAACTCTGCATGCGGTTGATGGCCTCGCCCAGCGACTCCATGAGCGCGGGCGGCACCATCATGGACATCATGCCGATCTTCATGACCTCGTCCGCCACCTTCTCGGTGGCCTGCAGGTAGCTCAACTGGTCTTCGGCGAAGTTGTCCCACGACGACGGGTCGCTCTCGCGCACCGCTCCCTCCTTGAGCCCGCCGGCCAGCGCCTCCTGGCGGAACGACAGGTCCAGCGTCTGGCGCGCAAACTTCTGGAAGTTGGCCGCCATCTGCTGGTTCTGGTTCTGCTGCATGGACTGCTGCGCCTGCTGCGCGCGTTTGAACAGGCTCACCATCTTGTCCATGGCCTCCTGCTGCTGCTGCATGGCCTGCTGGCGCTGCTGCTGCTGGAGGTTCTGCGCGGCGTTCTCCATGTTCTCCTGCGGGCCCTCGGGCGACTTCATGTCCTCGGACATCTGCTGTAGTTCCTTCGACACCTGTTGGTCGTCCATCTCGCCGGCGAGGTCCTCCGCCGACTTCTGCATCTCCGCCGCCTGCTTGGCCAGTTCTTCCTGCCGCTCGGACAGTTCGTTCATCTTGGCGCCGTCCTGGTCGGATGCGTCGCCGGTCTCCTCGTTGAGGTCGGCCTGCTTCTCCATGAGGTCCTGCGCCTTGCGGACCATCTCCTCCATCTTCTGTTCCTTCTGCAGCTGCTTGAGCAGGCTCGCCGTGCGCTCCAGGCGCTCCAGCATCTCCTCGGTGTTGAGCTCCAGGTTCTCCAGCGCCTGGCGCACGTCCTGCGGGCTCATCTTCTCCATGGCCTGGCGCAGCTCTTCCATGTACTTCTGCAACTCGGCGGAGTTGATCTCGTCCATCAGCTCGCGAATCTCTTCCAGCTTCTTGCCGATTTCCTGCGTGGTCATCTCGTTGTCGGAGAGCTGCTGCAGGGTCTTGTCGAGCGACTCCTTCACCTCGGAGAGTTTCTCCTGCACCGACTTCTGGTTCTCGATGGCGCGGTCGAGTTCCTTCTTCTGCGACCACTCCATTTTTTCGGTCTTCAGGTACTCGCGGGAGATCTTCTCCAGCTGCTCGCTCAACTGCTTGCTATCCTCGATGGCGCTCTCCAGCGCCTCGGCGCGCTTGCTCTCGTCTTCGCGCGCGTTGTCGTACAGCTCGGCAATGGTGGGCATGGTGATGTGGAATATCTTGCTGCGCGCCACCCCCGGCCCGGTGACCACGTTGTTGTCCGCCACCTCCACGTAGTACTCCACCGCGTTGCCCGGGAAGAGGGTGATGCCGGAGAGGTCCCATCGGTAGGCCACCGCCAGTTCCTTCCGGTTCTTCTGCTCTCCCAGCGGCACGGTGATGCGCGAGAACTCGTCCGCGCCGGTGCGGCGGTGGTGCAGCGTGGCGCGGGTGACGCCGTAGTCGTCCGCGGCCACAAAGCCAATGTCCACCTGCTGCGTGCGCGGCATGTCGGTGTCTTCGCCGGGCTCCAGCACGTCCACGCTGGGCGGGTTGTCCTGGAAGACCTCAATGGTATAGGTGAGCGGATCGCGGGTGGCGAAGCCCAGCGAGTCCTCCAGCAGTACGCGGTACTGACCGTCCGCGAGTGCCGCGAACTCGAACGACAGGTCGCGACCCTCGTGCGCCACCGGCTTCCTGTCGGTGGCGCCGAACTGCACCCACGCCGCGCGCAACGGGTTGTTGCTGCGCGCCTCCACCTTGACCTGCGTGCCCTCCAGCGCCTGCACGTTGCCGGCGTTGTCGGTGAGCGTGGTGACGGGCTCGCCCGTATACGCGGGCGGTGTCAGCGTCACGCGCACATCGGTGAGAATGGGCTCGTGCACCACGGTGATGGTGTACGTGCGGCTCTTGTAGTTTCCCGCCTGGAAGTAGTACGACGTGGTGTTGCGGATGTCCTTGAAGGTGTAGTCGTAGCGGTCGAACGCCAGCTCCGCGGCCGGGTCGCGGCGCACGATCTGCGTGGGCTCGGTCTTCCAGAAATCCGCCGACAGATTAAAGGATACTTCCACCGGCATGTCGCTCTCGCCCAGGTCGAGGCCGCTCACGGTGACATCGCTGCCCGCCAGCACGGTCACGTTGCCCGGCTGCGCCTGGATGTTGGGGCCGTGCGGCGCGGCGGCGATCTCCGCCGGCGAAATCACGCGGCGCCCGGCGTCGGTGACGATGCGCGGGTTGAAGAGCGAGATGCCCAGCAGCACCACCAGTCCGCCCAGCGCCACCGGAACCAGCGCGAGCTGGCGCCGGTCGAGGAAAATGGAGCGCACACGAATGCCGGAGAGCCGCTCCACCGCCTGGCGGATGACTTCCTTGACCAGTTCGGGCGAGTAGCGCTGCGAAGCCTTCTCGTCGCGGCTGAACTCGAAGCCGGCGCGCACCAGTTCCTTCAGGTCCTGCCGGCGCTCGATCTCATTTGCAAGCCGGTCTACCCCGGGCATGCGGACCAGCGGCACCACGATGAACCACGTCACCATGGCGACGATGGCGGCAACCGCAATGCGCGCCACCCACGTGGCCACCGCGAGACTGGGTGCGGAAACGAACGCGGACCAGATGACGATGGCGAGCAGAATCCACGCCACGCCCGCGAGAACGCTCACCAGACCGGCGCCGAAGTGCAGTGCGGCCGCGCGCAGCAGAATCGCTCGAAGGTACCCGCGCAGGGCGTCGTTGGCGGCCGGTTTCATCGCGTCTCTCTTTCCGTCACAGGAGCACGCTCTGGGTGAGCGCGTACATGAGGACGTTGGTTGCCATCTTCATGGCGAGTTCGCGCTTGGCGGGCGGATCCCTGTGCACATCCGGATCTTCCAGGCCATCACCGATGTCGGACTCGTACGAATAGAAAATCACCAGGCGGTCGTCGACGGTGACGCCGAATGCCTGCGGCGGCTTGCCGTCGTGCTCGTGAATCTTGGGCAGCCCCGGCAGGTCGTAGAAACAGTGAAAGATGGGGTGGTCCGCGGAGAGCTCCTCGAAGGGGCGGTCCGGGAACACGTCGCGCACCATGGCGCGAAACGACGCGTCCATCCCGTAGTTGTCGTTGGCGTACAGGAAGCCACCGTCTTCCAGGTAGGCACGCAGCGCGTCGCGCTCCTCGTGCGAGAGCTTCACCGTGCCGTGGCCGGTCATGTACAGAAACGGATACGCGCGCAGGTTCTCGTCGGTGAGGGTGACCACCTTCTCTTCCTTGAAGGTCTTCACCCCGGTGCGGCGCTCGAACTCGGAGAGCCAGTTGGGAATGGACGAGGGGTCCGCATACCAGTCGCCGCCGCCCGCGTACTTGAGCCGCGCGATGCGCACGCTGTACTCCTCGGCGGGGTCGCCCTTGACGGCCTGGGCGCTCGCCACGGCCGGCGCGAAAACCGCGCCCGCCATCGCCACCGCCAGCACTGCCAAAAAGGGGTTCCGCATCATGTAACTCCGTGACATCAATTATAGTTAACCGCGCGGGTATCTGCAAA
>Ga0224510_10000280_pt1 | contig 42165 bp, 38 predicted proteins | sample SF_May12_sed_USG_FD_170161 | JGI IMG/M metagenome (GOLD analysis project Ga0224510, IMG submission 170161) | Sediment microbial communities from San Francisco Bay, California, United States - SF_May12_sed_USGS_4_1 | ecosystem: Environmental > Aquatic > Marine > Sediment | place: USA: California... | reverse complement strand
GATCACGCGCGCCGCTTGATGGTCAGCTCCACCAAGTCCATGGTGGGTCACCAGCTGGGTGCGGCCGCGGCGGTTGAGATCATCCTGTGCGCCCTCGCCATCCGCGACGACATTGTCCCTCCCACCATCAACCAGGAAACGCCCGACCCCGCGTGCGACCTCGACTACGTTCCCAACGCCGCGCGCCGCCAGCGCATCAACACCGCGCTGTCGAATTCGTTCGGTTTCGGCGGGCACAACGTATCCCTCATCATACGTCGATTCAGCGACGTCTAGCGACGGGTCGGTGGGCGGCGTGTTCCGTAGGCTGATTTCGCTATTCGCCGCCTCCCGACGCCCCGAACTGCCGGTAGAGCATGCGCAGCTCGCGCTGCTCGAGTCCACGCTGGACTATCGCTTTCGTGATCGCGCGCTGCTCACCGCCTCGCTCATGCACCGTTCCTACTACTCGGGCACCGAAAGCAACGGAGCCGGGCGCTCCAACGAACGCATGGAGTTCCTGGGTGATTCGGTCCTGTCCCTGGTGGTCAATGACTACCTGTATCACCGCTATCCCGAGAAGTCGGAAGGCGAACTGACCAAGATGAAGTCGGTGGTGGTCAGCAAGCAGGTGCTCGCCCATCTGGCCAAGAAGATCAACCTGGGTTCGTTCGTGCTGGTGAGCGACAACGCCCAGCGCGCGGGGGTCAGCACCATGGACAGCGTGCTCTCGGACACGCTGGAGGCTGTGTTCGGCGCGGTCTTCATCGACGGCGGCTTCGAGGCGGCGCGGCGTTGCGTGATGAAGGTCCTCCCCGACAACCTCAACGATGTGGTATACAAGGAAGAGTCGATCAACTACAAGAGCCTGCTGCAGGAGTATATCCAGGCGCTGCACAAGGTGCCGCCGCGATACCGGGTGCAATCGACCACCGGACCCGATCACGACAAGGAGTTCGTGGTGGAGGTCGTGGTGAAGGGGAACACCCTCGGCCAGGGAGCCGGGAAGACCAAGAAGATCGCCGAGCAGGAGGCCGCCCGCGAGGCCTACCGGAGGCTCACCAACGCGATGACCGGGAACTAGCGGGCGGGTGCGCGGGCACGCGTCCGGCCGTGGAGCAACCCCAATGGGCCGTCCCGAAATCAAGATCCCCGAGGCGCCGTACGTGTACGGTGGCGACCGCGAACGGCTGTGCCGCGACTGCCAGTTGCCGTGCCGTTTCGACGAGACCAGCCCCGATTGCTTCCGTCGTTTCTTCCTGCAGGGGATGATGCATTGCACCTACCTGGTATACGGCTACTGTTTCCTCGATCGGCCAGGTTGTGTGTTCGACAACGGCGCCGACCACGACAAGTACTGGCTGGGCCTGCTCAACGAGTACTTCCACAACGTGATGCAGCGCGAGGAGAGCGATCCGGAGTTTGCGCGGCATCGCGACGAGGTGAGCCGGCTCGTGGAGGAGCATATCGCGGGCCGTCAGGTGTCGTTGTGCCGCTACTTCGAGGAGTTCTACAATCGCCTGCTCGAGGACGGGGGCGGGCTCAGCGAGGACGTCATGGCCCGCTTCGACGAGGCCTATCTCTCGCTTCTCTCCGGCACATCCCGCAAGCGCTGAACCTCAGAACCAGTATGCGGCCTGCAGCGAGACCAGCGTTGCGCTGTAGTCGTCGGTCAACACGGTCGTCTCGCGAGTGCCTTCGGTCTGCACCCAGGCGGCGTCCACCACGATGCGCGTGAACAGCAGCGCCCCCGCACCCAGCGCTATGCTCGAACGCCCCGACTGCGAGCCGATGCGGGCGAGCGTGTCGTTGTCGATCCGATCGGTCTGCAGGAACTTGAGCGGCGAGGGCGCGTACTCGTAGCCGGCGCGCAGACGCACGGGCAGGCGCGCGGGGCTCCACTCCACCCCCGCCGAGAAGCCCAGCACGGTCTCCAGCACGGTTTCCGTGGAGCGCGTGTAGATACGCCTTCCGTCCACGGCCGCTTCGCCCCAGTCCGCGTAGTTGACCTGTGCGGCGAGCAGCCATGCGCCCAGCGGAAGCGCGATGGCGCCGTTGAAGCGGTAGGGCAGTATGTACTCGGTGTCGCCCTCGCTGGTCTGGCGCAGGAAGGATCCCACGTCGTTCTCGATCTGCGTCGTCTCCTCGCGTACGCCGGTGGAGTGAAGCTTCACCACCGTGGGTGCGTTGAAGCAAAGACCAATCTGCACGCGCGGGTGAAAGTAGAGTTGCATCCCGACTTGGGCCCCGTAACCACCAACGTCCGAGGAAACGTCCTCCAGCACGAACGTCCGTTCGCCCGGCGGGGTGACCAGCGGCTGCCACTGGTAGCGGCGGTGGGTGTCAATGCTGCCATTGAGCAGGAACGCGGATACACCGGCCGAGAGGGTGGACGAGAGGTCGATTCCGAGGCCGAGCGTGTAGGCGTAGGTGGCGCCACTCTGTTGCATCTGGAATCTCTCCGCGCGCGAGTCGGTGACGTTGTCACGCGCGTAGGCGAGGTCCAGTGCGCTGTCGAATGCACGATGCACGGAGATGGCGGGGACCAGGCTGCCGCGCAGGACGCGCAGCGGATACGCGACGCCGGCGAAGGCGAGGTAGGAATCGCTCACGTCCTCTCCCGTCGGGCCGTTGCCGTAGTCGAGTGTCACGCGGGATTCCGAACGGGCCATGACCGCAGCGCCGTGGATGCGCTTCACGCGCGCAAGGCCCGCACTGTTGAGGACGAGCGCGGTCACGTCGTCGCTGCTGGCGGCGAAGGCGCGCAGGGCCGTGGCGCGCGCCCCGATCTCCGCCGTTCCGGTGAGCCCGAGGTCCTCGAACTCCACCGCGCGGTCCTGTGCCTGGGCACCCGCCGTGACGGCGCCCTTCGGGCCGATGGGTCCGATGCAGCAGGCGAGAACCAGCGCGGCGGCCAGGCGGCGTCTCACCCGCCACCACCGGTGCTGTCGGGCGCGATCCACCATGGGCGGGTGAGGGAATCCCAGGGTGGGGGTGGGGCGGCGAGATGTTCCGGCCTGAGGAAGCCGCTGATCTCCTCCGCCCGGTGGCAGCCGGTACAGGACTTGCCCTGGGGACGGCGGAAGTTGAGGGAAGCGACACGCGGGTGCTGCACGAGCGTATAACAGGCGGCGAGGTGGCCGACTGCTGCGAGTGCCAGGAGCAGCAGAATGACCACGCGCGCGGCGGATAATTGTCGTATCGTTGTCATACGGGAGGCGCCCTGCTAAACTCAGTGCAGGAAAGGTACTAGGATGATGGGCCGAAAGGCAAACGTGCATTTGTGGCAGTTGCTTGCATTCGTCTGTTTTCTCGCGGGCGCGGCCCCGGCGCTCGCGCAGCCGGGTGACGAGTCGGGGGCGATGTCGAGCTTCGCGCGCGGGGTATTCCTGCTCGAGAACGGACATGCCGACCAGGCCATCGAAGCACTCGAGGAGGCATGGCGGGCCAGCGATCACGCACCGGCGGTGGGTGCGCGCCTGGCGGAGGCCTACTACGCCATCCGCGACATGTCGCGTGCCGAGCTCATCGCGGACGACGTCCTGGAGTCGGACCCGATGCGGGAAGACGTCCTCCAGCTCAAGGCGCGGCTGTGCTACGCGCGGCGCGACGTGCGGGCTTCCATCGCCTACCTGGAGCGGGTGCGCGAGGTGCGCCCCTCCTCGTTCGAGACCGACCGGCTCCTCGCGAGCCTCTACGCCGAGGTGGGCGAGCGCGACAAGGCCATCGAGGCGGTGGAGCGCTGCATTCGCAGCGAACCGTCGATCCCGTACCTGCACGTCCTTCTCGGCAGCATGCTGGAAGAGGCCGGGCGTACCGAAGAGGCGGAGCTAGCCTACATCGCGGCACTCGAACTCGACCCGTCCGACGAGACCGCGGTGGAGTCGCTCACCGACCTCCTGGAGAAGGACGATCGCGTTGCCGAAGCCATTCCGCACCTCGAGCGGCTTGCCGCGTCTCCCGGCGCGCCGGAGTCCGCCGCGCTGGCGCTGGCGGAGGCGTACCTGGTGGTGGGCCGCTACACGGACGGGATCGACCTGCTGGAGGCGCGGCGCGGAGACGGCCACCTCGCGCCGGAGGGTGAGATACTGCTGGGACGCCTCTACTACGAAGCGGGCCGCAACGAGGACGCCATCCGCGTCTTCGAACCGATGTACGAGCACACCGGCAACAATCCCGAACTGGCGCGAATCCTGGGAGAGCTGTACCTGAAGACCGACGACCCCGCGCGTGCGCGCAGCTACTTCGAGGCCGGAATCGCGGCGCAGCCGAAGGACTACCGCGGCTACCTGGCGCTGTTCTTCGCGCAGTCGGAGGCCTTCACCCAGGGCGGGCCCCGGGTCGAGATGACCACGGCGGAGGCGGGCGCGCTGCTGACCACGGCGTCGGGTCTGGTGCCGGCGTCCGATTTCGACGCCAACTATGCGCTCGGCATGGCGTTCTCCAGCGTGGACTCGCTGCGTTCGGCGCGGGTGCACCTGTCGCGCGCCAACACCATCAGGTCCGGGGACCGCGGCACACTGTTCAACCTGGCGGCGGTCGAAGAGAAGAGCGGCGACCTGGAGTCGGCGCTGCAACATCTTGTCGAGCTGCACGCCATCGTCCCCGACGACGCGGCGGTGAGCAATTTCTACGGCTACGTGCTGGCCGAAATGAATCGCGAACTGGATCTCGCCGAGTCATTGATAAGCGCCGCGCTCGCCGCGGAGCCGGAAAACGGGTACTTCATCGACAGCCTGGGCTGGGTTTACTACCAGCGCGGCGAATATCGTGACGCCGTGACCCATCTGGAGCGCGCGCTGCGCATCCTGGGTGACGACGCGGTCATCCTCGAACACCTCGGCGACGCCTATGCGGCGCTGTCGCGGTACAAGGAAGCGCTGGCGGCCTACCGGCAGTCCGACAGCCTGCAGGACAACAATCTCAAACTCCGTGAAAAAATCGAATCGACCGAGCGGCGCCTGCAGTAGCGGGTGGCTGGCGGTGCTGGCGTTGCTCGCGCTTGCGGTGGCGGCGTGTGGACCCAAGACCGTCGTGACCAGCCGGGTGGCGCGCGGGCAGGAGGCGTGCGTGGCGCTCGACTCGGTGCTGGCGCGCACGCTGCCGGTGCGGCCGTGGAACTGTTCGGGCAAGGCCACCTTCGACGTCGACGAATACCGGGTGCGGGGCCGCTACCGGCTCACGGTGGGCGGGCGGGAATCGCTCCTGTTCGAGTTCGAAGGGACGATGCTGATGGGCGGACACCGCGAGGACGTCGCCGTGTCGTTGCAGGACGACACCCTGCGCGTGCTGGACCGTGAGCACGGCGCGTATTACGTGGGTGACGAGGTGGACGCGTTGATCGAGCGCGGCACGGGTGCCACCGGGAACTGGGTGGACGCGGTGCGGGCGGTGGCGGGTTTCACCCCCGAGTGCACGCAGGGCCTGGAGATGCGAAGCGACGGCGAGCACATCAGCGGTCTGATCGACGGAGGGGCCTTCGTGCTGACCACGGACGGGTTCCGGCTGCAGAGCGCCTCGTGGCCCGACCCGACCGCCAGCCGCACCTACAGCGACCGCCTCGAGCTCAGCTACGACTGGGATGCCGGCCGCCTGGCCGGGATCACGGTCTCGCTCCCCAGGCGGGGCTGGCGCATCAAGCTGACCGTGGACTAGGCCGCTGGGCCAGACGGGGTGGGGACGGGCCGCCGGACCCGTGAATCAGGTGCTGGAATCCGGGAACCCGGGGCGGGCGGGGGTGGTATAAGGGACGTACTTGCGCAAGGAGCAGGGGTGCTGACGGATACGAGTCGCGACCGGGCCAGGTGGAAGGACCTCACCGACGAGGAGCTGATGCTCCGCGTGCAGGGCGGGGAGACGGACTGCTACGACGTCCTGGTCGAGCGGTACAAGAACCGTCTGTTCAACTACCTGCTGCGACTCACGGGCAACCGGGACGAGGCCGAGGAGTTCGCCCAGGAGGCCCTGGTCAAGGGGTACATCCACGCGGAGAAGTACAAGACCATCGCCAAATTCTCCACGTGGCTGTACACCATCGCGACCAATCTGGTGAGGAACCGGGTGCGGTCGCGCTCCCGGGCCCCGCAGATCGTGTCGCTCTGGTCGCGGGTGTTTGGAGACGGGGAAGAAGAGCGGGTGATCGACATCCCGGACGCACAGCGCAGTCCCGAGGAAGCGATCAACGACAACGAGCTGAGCGATGCCATCAACGCGGCGATCCAGCGCATCCCCGAGAAGTACCGGACCAGTTTCGTGCTGCGCGAGATCAACGAGTTGTCATATGAGGAAATCGCTGCGGTGACGGGCCTGAAGCTCGGAACCGTGAGATCAAGAATCAACCGGGCTCGCAATCACTTTCGACAACTGATTGCGCAGGTTCTGGAGAAGGGAATCGATTTCTAGGAGGGATCGAATCCATGAAGTGTCGCCGAGCACAACATCTGCTGTTCGATTTCATCGACGGAATGAGCAATGAATCCCTGCGCGCGGAACTGGACCGCCACCTGGGCGAGTGCCCGGCGTGCGAACAGTTCGCGGCGGAGATGACGCGCAGCCTTTCGATGCTGCGCCGCGCGCCCCGCGAGACGCTCGACGAGAATTTCAACTGGCGCGTCCGCCTGGCCATCCACCGGGAGCGCAACGCCATGCGATCGGCCGCGGCGTCCACCGGCGCCTGGGCGCGCGCGTGGAACGTCCGTTATGCGGTGGGTGCCGGTGTCGCCTTTGCGGTGGTGCTGGTTGCCGGGGCCGTGCTACAGCCCGGCGTGCAGGTGCCGCGTTCGCCGGTGAGCATTTCCAGTCCCGCGCCCCGGCAGGCGGATCGCAGCCTTGCCACCGCGAACCGGACACCGGGGCAGACGCGTTCCTTCTCCGGCCCGGGACCGATGTTCAACACGGAGAGCGGAACGCTGGTATCGCAGGGAGCCCCGCACGGCCTCATCGACCCCGCCGCGCGGCAGGGCGCCATCGACGACCCGGCACGCTCCGAGGCCATGATCGACTCGCTGGTGGAGCGCCAGTTGATGCCGCTCGCGCCGGAAGAACGCGCCCTCTACATCCAGCGCCAGATTCACAGGCTGCAGTCCCGATTGCAGAGCCAGCAAGCGGCTCCGGTGCAACCCTAGAACCGCAACCCACAGCCGCGAAACCCGGAGTCCGGCCCGGCCCCGTCGGGGGGTTGGGCCGGATTTCTTTTTGCCCGGCGCCATTGCCGGCGCTATGCTGACCCTGTGACACGATTCATCGCCAGAACGGCATGGGGTTGCCTGCTCCTGCTCGCCGCGCTGTCCGGCTGCCGCGAGGTGGCATTCCCGCCCGCGGGATCCTACGCGGAGGTCGACCTGGTGGCCGACGGCGGGCGCGGTGGGGAATGGGCCACCACGCTGGTGCCGCTGATCGAGGTGGAACGCGACTACTTCGTCTCCACCGAACCCGCGTTCCGCGTGGTGTCGGTGGCGGGCGAGCCCTCGGTGGATCCCCCGACGGTGAAGAACGTGGTTCTTTGCGGGGTGCTGGACGGATCCAGCGCGGTGGGCGCGAGAATCACCGATCTGCTGGGCGAGGCGGGTGTCGATCGTGTGCTCGCCGGCCAGGCGGCCATCCTCAAGAAGGAGGACGTTCCGCTGCCCGGACAACTCACCCTCATCATCACCGCGGCCACGGAGGACGCGTTGCGTGAGGTGCTGAAGGCGCGGGGCGAGGAGATCTCCGAGATCATCGACGCGAGTTGCCGCGAACGCCTGCGCCGCTACATGTTGCAGCGAAGGCGCGCGGCGCAGAGCGAGGAGTTCCGCCGGCACTGGGGTTTCTTCATCGAAGTACCGACACTGTACACGCTCTTCCGGGAGGGGGAGAATCCGCCCGGCGTGGAGCTGCACCGCGAATCCCCGCCCCGGGTGCTGGGGGTGTTCTGGAAGGAATGGGACCACGCCCCCTCGCTGTACAACACCGACGAGCTCTTCGATTTTCGTGCGGACTACGTGCGGCGCGTGTACGATGGCGACCAGATGGAGCGGAACCGCGTGCGCTACGCTTACACCCGGCTCGGCGAGTACACCGCCCTGCGCATGAACGGGTACTGGTACAACGACGAGTTTTCGATGGCGGGTGGGTACTTCGAGACCTACTTCGTGTGGGACAAGGACGCAAAACTGTTGTGGGCGGTGGACTGCCTGGTCTACGCTCCAGGCCGTGAGAAGACCTCGCTGGTGCGCGAACTGCACGCGCTGGCGGAGACGTTCCGCTACCAGTAGCGGCCCCCGGCCTTGGCACGGTTGGTGCATTGCCGACGCGGATTCCAACGCCTCTAACGGGTTGCGTAGAGCTGTAAGATATTGCAGTTAAATTAGTTGAGCGAATTCGCGCACCCTGCCCCCGAACGCGGACCGGACGGAATACCATCGCCGGCAGACCCCGCGGGGGCGCAAAAGCATCCGGACCGGAGCCGGAGCCGTCGCATGACACAGCCGTTTCAGACGCAGAACCCCGAGATCGACGAACTGTTCGATCGCTTCCGGCGCGCGCCCCACAGCACCGTCTTCGCCCCGCTGGCCGACGCCTGCCGCAAGGCGGGCATGCTGGATGAGGCGCTCGACATCTGCCGCAAGGGCCTCGTCGCGAACCCGGAGTACGCGAGCGGCTACGTGGTGCAGGGCAAGAGCCAGTACGACGCCGAAATGCCGGAGCAGGCGGAGGCGTCCTTCCGCCGTGTTCTGGAACTCGACGCCAACAACCTCGTGGCGCTGAAGTTCATCGGAATCATCCTCTCCGAGCGCGGCGATACGGGTGCGGCACGCGCGTGCTTCGAGCACATCCTGGTGCTCGACCCGGAGGACCGGGACATCAAGCGCCGTCTCGACGAGGTGCGTCCCTCGACCACCCGCGTGACGGACGTCACCATCACCGGCGAGCTGCCGGATGTCGCCCCCACCTTCCGGGAAGTGCCGGCTGCTGCACCGTCCACCCCGTCCCCGGACGTTGGCGAAGAAGCGGACGACTTCGAGGGCGCCCCGATCACGCTGAGCGAGGACGCCTCGACGACCGACGAGATTGCCACCATCACGCTGGCGGACATCTACGCCACCCAGGGTTACCGGGACAAGGCCATGCGCATCTACCGCGAGGTTCTGCGCCGCCAGCCCGACAACGACGACTTGAGGCGGAAGATTTCGGCACTCCAGTCGAGCGCGGAACATCCGGAGCCGGTTGCGCCGGATGTCCCCAGGCCATCCGCCCCCGCGGCGACGGCGTCCGCCGAGCCGCCCCGGGCCCCTGCGAGCCCTTCACCCGCCCCGGTGCCGCGCCCTGCGGCGGGCGGCCGGATAGACGAGTCTCGCAGCTACGAGCAGTTCAAGCGCTGGCTGCGCAGCGTCTCCGACTGAGCCCCCAGAGCGCAAGTCGTTATCCTTCAAGCCATTCGCTGTACGGCCCTGCCCAGGGGCGGGGCCAAGATATTGCTGGAACCGCCGGCCGCGCGGCGGTTAGAATCGCGGCGGAAAATACCCCCGCCCGGGGACATAATAATCATCATATCAAGGAGATAGAGGGATGGCCGACACCAGTGACATTCGCAACGGATTGATCATGTCCCAGGATGGCGCGTACTGGACCGTGGTTGAGTTTCAGCATGTGAAGCCCGGCAAGGGCGGGGCCTTCGTGAGAACCAAGTTGAAGAACCTCCTGACCGGCCAGGTCAAGGACCAGACCTTCCGCTCGGGCGAGAGGATCCAGGAGGTGCGGGTGGTGCGGCAGACCTACCAGTATCTCTATGCGTCGGGCGGCACGTATCACATGATGGACAAGGAGTCGTACGAGCAGATCGAGCTTCCGGAGAAGATGCTCGACGACGTGAAGTTGTACCTGAAGGAAAACATGGATATCGATATCCTGATGGACGGTGACAAGCCGCTGACCATCGAGCTGCCGAACTTCGTCGAGATGGAGATCCGGCAGTCGGAACCCGGCGTCCGCGGCGATACCGCCCAGGGTGCGTCCAAGCCGGCGACGCTCGAGTCCGGCCTGGTGGTGCAGGTGCCACTGTTCGTCAACGAGGGTGACGTGATACGCATCGACACCCGCACCGGCAAGTACGTCACCCGCGTCTAGCGACGCTGATCGCGAGGAGGTGCAGATGCGCAAGCAGGAAATCGAGGAGCTCATTCGGCTGGTGGAGGAGAGCGGCATCAACGAGCTCGAGGTGTCGCACGGCCGCAAGCGGATCCGGATTTCGAAGGGCGGTTCCGCGCTCTTCCACGGGGTTGCCGCCGGGCAGCCGCCCGCGCCCGCACCGCACCCGTCGCCCCAGGTGGCCGGGTCGGAGGACGACGCGGGGGAGGCCGGGGGCGAGGAGAAGCTGGCATCAAACTTGAAACAGATCAAGTCACCGATGGTCGGCACGTTTTACCGAGCACCGGCGCCAGGCTCCGAACCCTTCGCCGAAATTGGCCAGACCGTGGCGGTCGGCCAGACCGTCTGTATCGTCGAAGCGATGAAGCTGATGAACGAGATCGGCTCAGATTTCAACGGAGTCATTCGCCGCGTCCTCACCGAAAACGGGCAGCCCGTCGAGTACGGTCAGCCATTGTTTCTAATTGAAACAAAATAAGTTACGTGTTCGGTGGAGGGCGTTCGGATGAACATCAAGCAGCTCCTTGAAAAGATGATCGAGATGGGGGCCTCGGACCTCCACATCAAGCCCGGCATTCCCCCCGTGGTCCGGGTGAACGGCAAACTGCAGCGAATGACCTTCCCGGCGCCCACGCCCCGCGAGATGGAGGAGGTGGCCCGCAAGATCCTCACCCCGCTGCAGCGAGAGAAGTTCGAGAGCACGCGGGAAGTCGATTTTGCATTTGGCGTTACCGGTCTTGCACGGTTCCGCGCCAACTTCTACGTGCAGAGAAGCTCGATCGTCATGGTGTTCCGGCATGTTCCGGTGAACATCAAAAAAGTCGAAGAGCTGGGGTTGCCCCAGATCATCTCCGAACTCGCGGTCAAGCCGCGCGGACTCATCCTTGTCACCGGCACGGTGGGCAGCGGCAAGTCGACCACCCTGGCCGCGATGCTCTCCACCATCAACCAGAACCTGAACGCGTCCATCATCACCATCGAGGACCCGATCGAGTTCCTGCACCGCGACGACAAGAGCATCGTCAACCAGCGCGAGGTGGGCAGCGACACCGCGTCCTTCCACGAGGCGCTGCGCCACATCCTGCGCCAGGATCCCAACTGCATCATGATCGGCGAGATTCGTGACGCCGAGACCATGGAAATCGCCCTCAAGGCCGCGGACACCGGGCACCTCGTGCTCAGCACGCTGCACACGGTGGACGCGCCCCAGACCATCAACCGCATCATCTCCTTCTTCCCGCCCCACCATCACCAGGAGATCCGGTATCTGCTGGCCTCGACGCTGCAGGCGGTCATTTCGCAGCGCCTGGTGCGCCGCGCCGACGGCGGCGGGCGCGTGGCCGCGGTGGAGGTGCTGGTCACCACCGGGACGGTGCGCGAGTGCATCATCAACCCCGAGAAGACCGCCCTTCTGACCCAGGCCATGCGCGAGGGTGTCACCACGCACCAGATGCAGACCTTCGACCAGGCGCTCATGAAGCTCTACCAGGACGGGATCATCACCCTGGACGACGCGCTGCGCGCAAGCTCCAAGCCGCACGAACTCACACTGCGCCTCAAGGGCATCCAGGCCACCAGCGACCAGTCGTGGAAGGGCTTCGAGCAGAAGCAGGAAGAGCCCGCCGGCACCGGCAAGACCTGACCGGGCGGCGGCCAAGATCCGCATTAACAAGACGTCCCGCGCTGTGGTACGTTTGAGCCCATGTTTACGAAGATTCTCGTCGCAAACCGGGGCGAGATTGCGCTGCGTATCATGCGCGCGTGTCACGAGTTGGGCATCCAGACGGTCGCCGTGCACAGCGAGACGGACATCGACTCGCTGCACGTCCGCTTTGCGGACGAGGCGGTCTGTATCGGGCCCAATCCCCCCGGGCAGAGCTACCTCAATCTGAATCGCATCATCTCCGCCGCCGAGATCACCAGCGCGGAGGCCATCCACCCCGGCTACGGGTTTCTCTCCGAGAACTCCGAGTTCGCCGAGGCGGTGGTCTCGTGCGGCATCGGCTGGATCGGCCCGTCGCCGTCGGCCATCGAACGCATGGGCAACAAGTCCCTGGCCAAGGAGATGATGAAGCAGGCGGGCGTGCCCGTCATTCCTGGTTCCGACGGCGCTGTGTCCGAGGAGGACGAGGCGCTGGCCATCGCCGCCGAGATCGGCTATCCGGTTATCGTGAAGGCGGCCGCGGGTGGGGGCGGGCGCGGCATGCGGGTGGCACGCGATGCCGATGATCTCGCCAACGCGCTGCTCATCGCCCGGGCGGAGGCGGAAAGTGCGTTCGGCAACCCGGCCGTCTACGTGGAGAAGTACCTTCCGGCGCCGCGCCACGTGGAGGTGCAGCTGCTGGCGGATACCCATGGCAACGTGGTGCACCTGGGGGAGCGCGAGTGTTCCATCCAGCGCCGCCATCAGAAGCTCATCGAGGAATCGCCCTGCATGGGACTGGCGCCACAGACGCGTGAGCGGCTGCTGTCAACGGCGGTGCAGGGCGCGGGCGCCATGGGCTATACCTCGGCCGGGACCATGGAGTTCCTGGTGCAGGGCAATGAGTTCTTCTTCATGGAGATGAACACGCGCATCCAGGTGGAGCACCCGGTCACCGAGATGGTCACCGGCCGCGATCTCATCAAGGAGATGATCGCCGTGGCCGCGGGGGAGGCGCTGTCGTTCTCCCAGAAGGATGTCCGCTTCGTGGGCCACGCCATCGAGTGCCGTATCAACGCCGAGGATCCGGTGAAGGATTTCATGCCCTGCCCGGGCCGCGTCGGTTTCGTGCACCTGCCCGGGGGCATGGGCGTGCGGGTGGATTCGCACGTCTACCAGGGCTACAACATATCGCCGTTCTACGACTCGATGATCGCCAAGGTCATCTGCCACGGCCTCAGCCGCGACGAAGCGGTGCGGCGAATGCTGCGCGCGCTGGAGGAGTGCGTGGTCGACGGCGTCAAGAGTACCATCGATTTCCAGAAGGCCATCCTGCGTGAGCCACGCTTCCAGCAGGGTGAGCTCAGCACGCGGTTCCTGGAGGGCTACCAGTGGGACGGACAGACGCTGACGCTGCAGGTGCCGGCGGAGGTCCGGTAGCCGCGTGCGAAAGTCCGACGTTTCCCGGGTGAATCTGGCCGTGACCGATCGCGCACGCGCATTCCTGACCATCGCATTGCTGGCCGTGGCGGTGTTCCTCGCGGTTGGCCTGGGCAGCGCCACGCCCTTCGACTGGCCGTTCGATTCCTCCGCGCCTGTTCTGCGGGTCGACAACCACACCGGACCCTTCGGCTCGGCGCTCGCGTTCCTGGTTGTGCGCCTGTTCGGCAGCCTGCTGGCGTGGTCCGTGCCCATACTGCTCGCCGGCCTCGCCATCGCACTGGCGCGCGACGCGGAAGCGCCGGTGCGCCGGGTGGCGCTGAAGGGCTTCGTGGCCGTCGTGCTGTTGAACGCGTTCTTCGCGGTCTCGCCGGTCACGCGCGACGCAATCTCCCTGCGCGGCTGGCTGGGGGACGGGGTGGCGGCGGGTTTGAGCGCGGTATTCGGCGAAGTGGGCGCGGCCATCGTGCTGGTCGCGACGGTGTTGCTACTGGCACTGGGAGAGGCGCACATCCTGAACTGGGTGGGCGCGGCTGCGCGCGGGTTGGCGCTGCGCTCGCGCGAGGCGTTTGAAGGCGCGCGCGCGGCCTTCGCGCGCCGGCGGGAAGTCATGCGCGACTACGTGAAGAGCGCGGTGGAGCGCTCTGCAGGCGATGAGGACGACGCGCCCGCGTTGCCGCAAGAGGCCGCCGCCGACCCCGCGCCGGTGCGCGGCGCCTCCACCGCCAGCCTGTGGGACGAGCCGGCGGAGGCGGTGAAGAAGCGGCGTCGTGAGCCCGACATTGCCATTGCGGAGCCCCCGCGGCCGGAGCCAAAGCCACGCGCCCGGCGGCGTGCCCCGGATGCGGACGGCGATGCGCCCACCACCCCCATCAGCGACGCGTCGCTGCCGCCGCTCTCGATCCTCGAACAACCCGTCGACACCGGCGCCACGTTCACCCGCGACGACCTGCGCAACTGGAGCGGTGTGCTGGAGGAGAAGCTCAACCAGTTCGGCGTGCAGGGCAAGGTGACCGCCGTGCACCACGGCCCTGTGGTGACGACGTTCGAGTTCGAGCCCGCGCCGGGCGTGCGCATCAAGGACATCGTGAGTCGCAGCGACGACCTCGCGCTTGCCATGCGCGCGCGCAGCATCCGGCTCATCGCACCCATCCCGGGGCGCGCGGTGGTCGGCATCGAGATGCCCAACCCGAAGGCGCGCACGGTATACCTGTACGAGGTGCTGAGCGAGGTCACCGAGACGCAGCGCCTCAAGGGTGTCATGATCGGCGTGGGGGTGGACGTGGTGGGCAAGCCGTTCCTGATGAATCTGTGCGAGGCGCCGCATCTTCTCATTGCCGGCACCACCGGATCCGGCAAGAGCGTGTGCCTCAACGCGCTGCTCGCCAGCATTCTGCTCCACTACCGTCCCAGCGACGTGCAACTGTTGCTGGTGGACCCCAAGATGGTGGAGATGTCGCAATACAACGGGATCCCGCACCTGCTCCACCCCGTGATCACCGACCCCAAGGAAGCGGCGCGCGTGCTCGAGTTCCTGGTTGCGGAGATGGGACGCCGCAACGAGTTGTTCCGTCGCCACGGCGTGCGCAACCTGGAGAGCTACAACGCCAAGATCGCCATGCTCAAGAGCGACGATCCCGCGCTGGAGCGGCTGCCGTACATCGTGCTGGTGGTGGACGAACTGGGCGACCTGGCGCTGGCCAAGGGGGTGGACATCGAGTCGCTGCTCACGCGCCTCGCGCAGATGGCGCGCGCCGCGGGTATCCACATGGTGCTCGCCACGCAGCGCCCTTCGGTGGATGTGATCGTGGGCAAGACCAAGGCGAACTTTCCCACCCGCATCGCGTTCCGCGTCGCCACCAAGGTGGACTCCCGCACCATCCTGGACACCATCGGTGCGGACAAGCTGCTGGGCAAGGGCGATATGCTCTACCTGGACGCGCACCACCCGCAGCCGGCACGCCTGCATGGCGCGTGGGTGTCGGAGCCTGAAATCGAACACCTCATCCAGCACTGGAAGGCATACCGCTTCGATCCATCGTCGCTGGATCTCTCCGACGGCCGCGCGGGTTCCGCGGAGGCGGGCGGCGATCTGGATCCGCTCTTCGACGACGCGCGCAACATCGTGGTCGCGTTCAAGCAAGGTTCGACGTCGCTGTTGCAGCGCAAGCTGCACGTCGGCTACTCGCGCGCGGCGCGACTGCTCGACCAGCTGGAGACGCAGGGAATCGTCGGACCGCCCGACGGCTCGAAGCCGCGCGAGGTGTACCAGGACGCGGCGCACCCGCATGACTAACCCCACCGGCGCGGTGATATCGTGAAGGCCTACATCGTCACCCTCGGTTGCCCCAAGAACCTCGTGGACAGCGAGGCCACGCACCACGTGTTGCGCGGCAGCGGCTGCGAGATCACCGCTGATCCCCGCGCGGCCGACGTGCTGATGGTGGGCGCGTGCTCGTTTCTGGACGCGTCGTGGCAGGAGACGGTGGAGGAGACGCGGCGTCTCGCGCGCTACAAGCGGGGGGCACGCCGGCCGCGGCTCATCCTGATGGGCTGCCTGCCGCGCCACCGCCAGGAGGACCTCGAGTCGACGCTGCCCTGGGTGGATCACTTCCTGCCCACCGGTGCGCACGGGCGCCTGCCCGAGTTGTTTGCGTCCTGGCAGACGGACGCTCCGCTCGCGCGCACCATCGCCCTGGGCGACGCGGACCGTTTTGCCGGCATGGAGGGACGCGAGCTTCTCACCCCGGCCCATACCGCTTACGTGAAGGTTGCCGAGGGCTGCAATCGCTCGTGCACCTTCTGCGCCATCCCCATCATCCGCGGGCGCCAGGTGTCGCGCAGCGCCGACGCCATCGTGCGCGAGGTAGACGGGCTGGTGGCGCGCGGCGTGCGAGAGGTGACGCTGCTGGCGCAGGACATCGTTTCGTACCGCGACGGCGCCACGCGTTTTGCGGACGTCGTGGACCGGCTCACCGGCACCGGCGTGGAGTGGATTCGCATCTTCTACCTGCACCCGGCGGGTGTCACCGTGGATCATATCGCACGCCTCTTCGAACACCCATCGGTGTGCCGCTACCTGGAGATGCCGGTACAGCACGCCTCGTCGCGCGTGCTGGAACTCATGAAGCGTTCCTACGACCGGCCGCACGTGGAGAAGCTGATCGGTGACATCCGCGCCGCCTTCCCGGACGCCGTCATTCGCAGCGAGGTAATCGCCGGTTTCCCCGGTGAAACCGAGACGGAGTTCGAGGAACTCAAGAACTTCCTCTCGGATTTCGAGTTTGATTCTCTGGGGGTGTTTCCTTATTCTCCGGAGCCGGGCACGGAGGCGGCACCCCTGGCCGCCGCGGACACCGCCGCCGTTGCGTCGGAGAGGGCCGCCGAACTGTCGGCGGTGCAGGAGGCGGCGTCCTTCGGGGCGCGTGCCCGATTCCGGGACAAGACCCTGCGCGTGCTGGTCGATCGGACGGTGGAGCCGGACGAGACCGAGTACGACGCCTGCACCCGGGCCGGGCGCTTCTACGGGCAGGCACTGGACATCGACGGCGAGGTCTACCTGGACGGTGACACTCCGCCGGGGGAATTCGTCGAGGTTCGCATTCAGGATACCGATGTGTTCGACCTGCGCGGTGAGGCCCTCCCCGCATCGATCAGTTAAGGAGTACCACGTGCGAGTTGCATCCAGGAACGGACTGTTGGGGGATATTGCCGGAGTTGCGGCCGTGTGCGCGCTGATTGCGGCGGTGGTTTGCGCGCGTGGAGTACGGGCGGCCGAGTCGGTGGCGAGCAACCTCGACCTGATGACGCAGCTCACCGCGGAGGTTGCCAGCGAACTGTACGGGAAATTCAGTTCCTCGGTGGGAGACCGCACACTGGAAGTGCGGCCGTTCGCAAACAGCGAGGACTACGTCTTCGTCGGCAACGTCTTTACCGACGAACTGCGTCGTGCCGGCGTGCGCACGGTGCTTGCGGCTCGTCCCGCGGCGCCCGGGAAAACCGGCAACGCAGCCCTGGACTCGCTCTCCACGCCGGACGGTACGATGCCGCCGCCCGCCCCCGGCTCGTTGGTGCTCCGCTTTCAGAACACGGCGTTCGAGATTGCGTACCCGGATGCGTATCGTTCCCACATGGTCGGCGGCCGGAAGATCCGCCGCACGGCGTCGGTGCGCGTGTTCGCAACCCTCAGCGACGGGGACAGCGGTGAGGTGCTGTGGACGGGTGAAGCGCAACGTTCGCACAGTGACGAATTCGACAAGGACGACGCCGCGCGCATCGAGAGTGGAACCTACGCGTTCGTCCGGCCCGCGCTGCCGCCCGGCGGGTGGGGAAAGTACGTCGAGCCGGTGTTTGTCACCGCCATCGTGGCGGGACTCATCTATCTGTTCTTCGCCAATCAGAGTGACAACTAGGCGGTCTGGCACACTCACGCTCCCGGAGGCGGGTTTGGCGCGCCGGCTGACGCTCGCCGTTGCCGCCCTGCTCGCGGTATCCGCGTGCGGCGGGGGCGGAACGGTGGGCAAGCTGAAGCAGGCGCGCGAGCGCGGCGACTACAAGGAGATGGTGGGGCTGAGCCGGCACGCGATCCGCACCGGCGACGACCGCCCTGTCATTCATTTCTACCACGGCGTGGGCCTGGTGGGCATCGGGCGCGACCGTGAGGGGTTCGCCGAGTTCGACCGTGCCGTCGACGGGGATGATGGGTTCGCGGATCAGGCGGCGCTGTTCCTGATGGAACAGGCCGAGGCAAAGCCGGGCACCTCCGACGCGGCGCGGCGCATGCGCAAGGCGAGCCAGTTCGATCCGGACGTCGACCTCGGGCGCCACCGCTTCGCGGTGGCCGACGTGTGCCTGGCGGACCGGGACTACGCCGGCGCCGCGCACCTCTACGAGGCGGCAATCGCGGCCTACCCGGACAGCTCGGCGTGCGAAGCCGCATACGCGCGCCTGGCCGAGTGCTGGGTGGAACTGAACGAACCGGAGAAGGCGCGCGCAACCATGGAGACGCTGGTGAAGAAGTTCCCGCGCGGAAGCGAGGCCGGCCGTGCGGGAGCGCGCCTCGACGACCTGTCGTTCGATCAGGCGCAGGCCGCGTACGATGCGGGCGAATACGCACAGTCCATCGAGCTGGCGACCGCGCTGGTGGAGTCGACCGCAAACCGGTCGCTCCAGCAGAAGGCGCGCTATCTTCTGGGCGAGGCCTGCGAGGCATCGGGTGACGCGGCGGGGGCTTACGCGGCGTACAACGAGATCATACGCAGTGATCGCGGCGATCCCGGCCGCGTGGTGGAGCGGGCCCGTGCGCGCATCGAGGCGCTGCAGGAGGCGGGGTTGCGATGACGCGACGCCGCATCCGTCTGCGCACTGCGGTGCTCTTCGCGGTTGCGCTGGCTGTCGTCTCCGGTTGCGTGGGCGGCATGCCCAAGGTTCCCGCCACCCCCGACGCGGTGCTGGAGCGCGCGCAGGACTACCAGACGCGGGGCAAGTACATCCAGGCCGCCGCGCTCTACCAGCAGTTCCTCGAGCGCTACGCGGGCCACGAGCGCGCGGACTTCGCGCAGTACATGCTGGCGGAGACGCACTTCGAAGACCGCGACTATTCGCTGGCGGCGGTCGAGTTCCAGGTGGTGATCAGCAACTACGGCTACAGCGAGTACGTTGACGACGCGCTCTTCAAGATCGGCGTGTGCTACTGGAATCAGGCGCCGCGCTCGCAGCGTGACCAGCAGAAGAGCTTCGACGCCCTGAGCCGCTTCAACCAGTACCGGCAGACGTTTCCCGAGGGGGAGTACGCGGACGAGGTGGAGAAGTATGTGCGCGAGATCAACGAGCGGCTGGCCCAGAAGGAGTACGCCGCCGCGCGCTGGTACTATCGCCAGAAGCACGGTGCCGCGGCGATGATCTACTGCGACAAGATCATCGAGAACTACCCCGACAACCGCTACTGGGCCCAGGCCCTGCTGCTCAAGGGAGACATCCTCCTGCGCCGCGGCGAGAACGAGGAGGCCATCCGCCAGTACACGCGCCTGCTGGAGTATCCCGGCGACGCGGGCATCCGCCAACAGGCGGAGACGAAGATCCGCGAGGCGCGCCGGTGAACCGCGCGGCCGGTGAGGACTGGCGCGGCGCGCGCATCGGCGTCCTGGGCGGCACCTTCGACCCTCCGCACCGCGGGCACGTGCGCATGGCGGCAGCGGCGCGCGAGGTGCTGGGCCTGGATCGAGTGTTCTTTTCGCCCGCACCGCATCCGCCCCACAAGCGGGACGAACCGCTGAGCGCGTGGACGCACCGGCGCGCCATGACCCTCGCCGCCATCCAGGGCGAGGACGGCCTCGCGCTGACCGGGATCGAGCTGGACAGCGCGCCTTCGTACACCGTGGATCTTCTCAGGGCGGCGTCCGCGCGGACCGGCGCGGACCTCTACTTCATCATGGGCGCCGACAGCCTCGCGGATCTGGCCGCGTGGCACCAGCCGCGGGAGATCCTGGGGCTGTGCACGCTGGTGGTGTTTCCGCGCGACGGTCGACCGGTGCGCGTGCCCGTCGACGGGCCCGCGGCACTGGTGGTCTTCGAATCGCCGCGCGTCGATGTCTCGTCGAGCGCGGTGCGCGCGGCCCTGGCTGAAGGCACCGCGCCCGGGGACGCGCTGCCCGCGGCCGTGTCCGCGTACATCGAACACAACCGGCTCTATCGCCGCTGCTGACGGCAACCCCGGGGGAACCGTGGCTCTCTTTCTCGTGGACGGACACGCACTCGCGTACCGGTCGTACTTTGCGTTCGCCGGCGCGCCGCTGCGCAACTCCCAGGGCGAGGAGACGGGCGCAGTGTATGGCTTTCTCAACACGCTGCTGACCCTGTTCTCGAAGTACTCGCCCGAGTACATCGCCGTGGCCTTCGACAGCCGCGAGGCCACCTTCCGCCACGAACAGTTCGAGGACTACAAGGCCCATCGCCCGGAGATGCCCGAGGGGCTGGTCGCGCAGCTGCCGGTCATGTTCGAGGCCCTCGACGCCATGGGACTGGCGTGGCTGCAGGCGCCCGGCTTCGAGGCGGACGACATCATCGCCACCCTCGCGCGACGCTGGCGTGACGACGTCGAGGTGAAGATCGTGTCCGGCGACAAGGACCTGCTGCAGCTCATCGACGACCGCGTGCACGTCATCCGCCCCGGCAAGGGGGTCGTCCTGGAGAACGAACTGGATGCGGCCGGATTGCTGCAACTCACCGGGCTGCGCCCGGAGCAATTCGTGGATTACCTGGCGCTCGTGGGTGACGCCAGCGACAACGTTCCCGGTGTGCGCGGCATCGGCGAGAAGACCGCCAACACGCTGCTGCAGCGCTTTGGATCGCTGGATGCGATCTACCAGCACCTCGACGACATCGAGAAACCATCTGTGCGCCGCCGCCTGCTGGAGGGGCGCGCGTCCGCGCTCGCTTCGCGCGACCTGGTGCGCCTGCGTGAGGATGTTCCCGTCGCGCTGGGACTGGAGGCGTTCGTGCGCGGTGAGCACCGCACACCGGCGCTCGAGCGGCTCATCGATCGCCTCGAGTTCAAACGCATGAAGGGGCAACTATTCGCTGCGGAAACGCGCGTGACGGCGGCGGATCCGCCGGCGCAGGAACCGGTGCGCGCGCAGACCGCGCCCGCCGCCCGGATTCCGGTTCGCTACAGGTGCGTGGATTCCGTGCTGGCGCTGGAAGCGCTGGCGTGCGACCTCGCCGGCCGCGAGGAGATCGTCATCGACGTGGAGACCTCCAGCCTCGATGCCATGCGCGCGGTTCTGGCCGGTATCGCGGTGGGGACGGCACCGGGAGAGGCCTGGTACGTGCCGCTCTGCAGCGACCTGGACGAACCCGGCACGCTGGGGCTGCTGCCGGCGGCGCGCGCGCCCGGCCTCGCCCCGGACGACGTGCGGCGCGTGCTGGGGCCGGTGCTGGCGGCCGAGCGGCCGGGCAAGATCGGGCAGAACATCAAGTACGACGCCATCGCGCTGGCGCGGGCGGGTCTGCCGCTGGGCGGCATTGTGTTCGACACCATGGTGGCGTCGTACACCCTGGATCCCGCGCGGCGCAGCCACGGGCTCAACGCACTGGCGAAGGAGGAACTCGGCCACGAGATGATTCCGTTCGAGGCACTCTTCGACCGGCGCACGCGCGAGAAGGACATTCGCCGCGTCGCACTCGACCGGGTGGTGGAGTACGCGTGTGAGGACGCCGACTACACCTGGCGCCTGAAGGAGACCTTTGCGCCGTTGATCGAGGCCTCGGAGGTGCGTTCGCTGTTCCACGACGTGGAGATGCCGCTCTCCGGACTCCTCACGCGCATGGAAATGACGGGAGTGCGCGTGGACGCGGCGTTCCTGGGGGAACTCGCCGAACGTTACGGTGCGCGCATCGCCGATCTCGAGGCGGCCGTGTACGCCAGTGTGGGCGAGCAGTTCAATATTGCGTCGACCGCGAAACTGCGTGAGGTGCTCTTCGAGCGGCTCAAGCTCAAGCCGGCCCGCCGCACCAAGACCGGATACTCGACCGACGCGGACGTGCTGGAAGGGCTTGCCGGACAACACCCGGTGGTCAATCTGCTGCTGGAGTGGCGCCAGCTCATCAAGCTCAAGGGCACGTACGTGGATGCACTGCCGCGCCTCATCCATCCGGAAACGGGGCGTGTGCACACCTCGTACAACCAGGCCGTGGCAACCACCGGGCGCCTGTCGAGTTCCGACCCCAACCTGCAGAACATTCCCATCCGCACCCCGGAAGGCCGGGAGATCCGGCGCGCCTTCGTGGCGCGGGAGGCCGGCTGGGTGCTGCTCGACGCCGACTACTCGCAGATCGAGCTGCGTATCCTCGCGCACCTGTCGGGCGATGCGGCGTTGCAACAGGCGTTCCGAGAGGGCGTGGACGTGCACCGCGCAACGGCGGCACGCGTGATGAAGGTGGCGCCGGAGCAGGTGACGGATGAAATGCGCGGGCATGCCAAGGTGGTCAACTTCGGCATCGTGTACGGGATGGGCGCACGCGGTCTCGCCCAGTCGCTCGGTATCGAGACCGCCGAGGCGCGCCAGTTCATCGACGACTATTTCCGTTCCTATCCAGGCGTGAAGCGCTTCATTGACGACACCATCGCTGCGGCGCGGCGCGACAAGGCGGTGACCACGCTGCTGGGCCGCATGCGCCGGCTGCCCGACATCGACAGCAGCAACCCGGGCGCGCGCGCCTTCAGCGAGCGCGTCGCGGTGAACACGCCCGTGCAGGGGACCGCGGCGGACATCATCAAGCTCGCCATGCTGGCGGTGGACCGCGAACTGCGCTTGCGTGGCCTGGGCGCGCGCCTCATCCTGCAGGTGCACGACGAACTGCTGCTGGACGTCCCCGCGGTTGAACTGGACGCGGTGAGCAAGCTGGTGCGCGAATGCATGGAGTCGGCCATGGACCTGGACGTCCCGCTGCGGGTAGACATGGGCAGCGGCGCCAACTGGCTCGAGGCACACTGATGGAGGACGCATGATCGTGGTCGGCATTGCCGGTGGCTCGGGGACGGGAAAGTCCACAATCGCGCGCTACCTCGCGGAACGCTTCCGGGGGGTGCACATCGACGCGGACCGGGTGGCCCACGCCGCACTGGCGGAGGACGCCGCGGTGCTGTCGCGGCTGCGCGAGGCGTTCGGCGAGGGCGTTTTCAACGCGGACGGGTCCGTGAACCGCCTGCGCCTGGGGCGCAGGGTGTTCGCCGACCCCGCCCTCCTGGCGCGGCTCAACGCCATCGTGCACCCGGCGGTCATGGCGCGCTGCGCGGTGGCGGTGGAGGCGGCCCGGGAGGCGGGCGCGCGGGTGGCGGTGGTCGACGCCGCGCTGCTGTTCGAGGTGGCGATGCCGTTCGACTTCGACATGCTGATCGGCCTGACCTGTGACCCGCAGATCCGCCTGGCCCGGATCATGGCCAAGGGGGGGTGGGTGGAGGCGGATGTGCGCGCACGACTCGCGCGACAGCAGGACATGGAAAAACATTTTTACAAAGCGGACGCGGTGGTCGATACTGGGCGGGATCTTTCCTCGGTCCTCAAGGATGTCGGCGACCGCGTGGCCGCCGCACTGGATGCGGAGTCCAATTCATGAAAGCTGCACACGAAGTCGTCGATCATCTGAATTCGCTGACCGAGCGAGCCCGCAAACTCAAGGAGTGTCTTTGACGCTCCTGTCCTTGAGGCGCGCCTGGCCGAGCTCACGGCGCGCATGAACGACCCCGATTTCTGGTCCGACAAGAAGACGTCCGATACCGCGGTGCGGGAGTCCAGGGAGTTGCGCACCCGTCTGGAACCACTGCAGAACATGGAGACGCGGCTGTCCGACGCCGCCGAACTGCTCAAGATGGCGCGCGACGAGGACGACGCCTCGGTGCTGGCCGACGTGGCGGCGGAACTGGAGGACCTGGAAGCGCTGGTGGCGGAGCAGGAAACCGCCATGCTGCTCTCCGGTCCCGACGACGCGCGCAACGCCATCGTCACCATCCACTCCGGTGCGGGCGGCACCGAGTCGATGGACTGGGCCGAGATCCTGCTGCGCATGTACACCAGGTTCTGCGAGCGCCACGGTTACAGCGTGGGTGTGCTGGACATGACGCCCGGCGAAGAGGCGGGTGTCAAGGGCGCGTCGCTGGAGATCAAGGGGCCCTTCGCGTTCGGGCGCATGAAGGCGGAATCGGGCGTGCACCGCCTGGTGCGCCTGTCACCCTTCGACGCGGCGCACCGCCGTCACACGTCGTTTGCCTCCGTGTTCGTGTATCCCGAGATCGAGGAGGAGATCGAGGTGGACATCCGCGACGAGGATCTTCGCATAGATACCTACCGTGCCAGCGGTGCGGGCGGGCAGCACGTCAACAAGACCGACAGCGCGGTGCGCATCACCCATATCCCCAGCGGCATCGTGGTGCAGTGCCAGAACGAACGCTCGCAGGGCAGGAATCGCGAAAACGCCATGAAGATCCTGCGCGCGCGCCTGTACGCGAAGAAGCAGGAGGAGGAGAAGGCGCGCATCAACAAGATGATGGAAGTGCAGAAGGAGATCGCGTGGGGCAGCCAGATTCGTTCCTACGTGCTACACCCCTACACGCTGGTCAAGGACCACCGCACCGATTTCCAGACCGGCAACACGCAGGCGGTGCTGGACGGCGACCTGGACGCGTTCATCGAGGCGTACCTGCACAAGTTCGCGGAGTAGAAGACGAGAGGTGACGGAGATGACAGAAGAACAGGAAGAGCGCGGGGTCAGCGGGTTCGAGAAGCTGCGCGCGGTGCGCGTGGAGAAGATGGCGGCGCTGCGTGATGCCGGTGTGAACCCGTACCCGTACCGCTTCGTCGTCAGCCATGCGGTGGCGGAGCTGTTTGCCGCCGAAGCCGCGCTAGCGGGGGCGGAAACGGAGGTGGCCGTCGCGGGACGCGTGATGGCCATGCGCGGGCACGGCAAGACGCTGTTCGGGCACGTGGAGGATTCCAGCGGGCGCATGCAGGTTTACGTGCGCAAGGACGAGCTGGGCGAGGAGGCGTTCGCGCGTTTCGAATCGTTGGACCTGGGTGACATTTTGGGCGTGCGCGGCGTGCTGTTTCGAACCCGCACGGGCGAACTCACCATCCGCGTGGTCTCCTACGAGGTGTTGTCCAAATCGTTGCGCCCGCTGCCGGAGAAGTGGCACGGGCTCACCGACAAGGAGATTCGCTACCGCCAGCGGTACGTCGACCTGGCGGTGAATCCGGAGGTGCGCGAGGTTTTCCGCAAGCGCAGCGTGCTGGTGGAAACGATGCGGCGCTTCCTGATCGGCAAGGGCTTTCTGGAGGTGGAGACACCCATCCTGCAGCCCCTGTACGGCGGCGCAGCGGCGCGACCCTTCACCACCCACCACAACGCGCTCGACATGACGCTGTACCTGCGCATCGCCAACGAGCTCTACCTGAAACGGCTGCTGGTGGGTGGCTTCGAGCGCGTGTTCGAGTTTGCCAAGGACTTCCGCAACGAGGGTATCGACCGCTCGCACAATCCCGAGTTCACCATGATGGAGTGCTACGCGGCCTACCTCGATTACAACGATTACATGGACATGGTGGAAGAGATGATGCGGGTGATCGCGCTGGCGCTCAGCGATGACGGCGTGGTCAAGTACGGGGAGCGCGTGCTCGACTTCACCAAACCGTGGAAGCGTCTGCGTTTCTTTGAAGCGTTGCAGGAGAAGACCGGCATGGACTTCAGGAACCAGACCGACGAGGTGCTGCTGGCGCAGGCGCGCAAGGCGGGCGTGGTGCTGGAGAAGGGCATCCCGGCGTCGCGCATCATCGACGAGGTCTTCGGCGCCACGGTGGAGCCGGACCTGCAGGAGCCGACCTTCATCTACGACTATCCCAGGGAGCTCTCACCCCTGGCCAAGGACCATCGCAGCGAGGCCGGGCTGGTGGAGCGCTTCGAAGCCTTCGTGGCGGGTTTCGAGGTGGGCAACGCCTTCTCCGAGCTCAACGATCCCATCGAGCAGCGCCGCCGCTTCGAGCAGCAGGCGGAGAACCGCGCGCGGGGCGACGACGAAGCCCACCAGCTGGACGAGGATTTCATCCGCGCGCTGGAGTACGGCATGCCGCCCGCCGCGGGGCTGGGCATGGGCATCGACCGGCTCACCATGGTCTTTACCGACAGCCACTCCATCCGCGACGTGATCTTCTTTCCGCACATGCGGCCCGAGGAAGGCCGATGAGTTACGCGCTCTTCATCGCGCGCCGCTACCTCCAGACCAAGAAACGATCCGCGCTCGTATCCCGCATCACCTCCATCGCGGTGGGCGGGGTATTCGTCGGCACGATGACGCTGGTCATCGTGCTGTCGGTGATCAATGGCTTCGAGACCGAGCTGCGCCAGCGCATCGTCGGTTTCAACACCCACGTGCTGGTGTTCGCGCGCTCTCCCGAGGCGTGGGCGGCAGTCGATACCGCGGTGGCGCGGCTGCACCGGGACCCGGACATCGTTGCCACCGCGCCCTTCATCCGCTCCGAGGCGCTCGCGGCCTACGAGGTCATCCCCGGCCGGCGCACCAAGCTGCGCGGTGTGGTGGTGAAGGGGATCGATCTGGCCCGGGAGCACACCGTCTCATCGGTGGTGGACAGCATCCGCCCCGTCATCGACTCGTTCGACACCAGTTCCTTCGAGGACGACCCGCCGCGCATGGGCGCGGTGCTGGGGCTCGACCTGGCCCTCGACCTGGGCATCGGGCTGGGGGAGGAGTTCAGCATCGTCACCGCGCCGGCCACGATCCGCGGTTCCGACGTCGAGCCGCAGAAGTTCCGCTGCCGCGCGCTGGGTTTCTTCAACAGTGGCATGTACGAGTTCGACTCGCGATTCGTCTACGTGGACATCCAGGATGCCGCCCTCATGTTCGACTTCGAGACGGGGTTGCGCGGGGTGAGCATTCAGACGCGCGACATGTACCGCGCCGAAGCGATCGACGGGCGCGTACAGGATATCCTCTCGATGCGCGACTACGGCACCAACAACTGGATACAGCTCAATCAGAACCTTTTCAGCTACATGAAGATCGAGAAGATCCTCATGTTCCTCATGCTCACCCTTATCATCCTGGTGGCCGCGTTCAACCTGGTGGGGATGCTCACCATGGTCATCATGGAGAAGCGGCGCGAGATCGGCATCCTGCGCTCCATCGGTGCTTCGGGCCGCCAGGTGATGTCCATTTTCATGCTGGAGGGGACCGCCATCGGGGTGCTGGGCACGGCGGGGGGGCTGGCGACCGGGCTTCTTGCATGCGCCGTTCTGGACCGCATACGCCTCCAGCTGCCCGGTGACGTGTACTTCATCAAGACCCTGCCCGTCCTGGTGCAGTGGCCGGACCTCCTGTTGATCGGGGCCAGCTCGGTGGTCATCTGCTTCCTGGCCACTGTCTACCCAAGCTGGGAGGCCAGCCGCCTGACCCCGGTGGAGGCCATTCGTGATCTGTAACACAATATATTGCAATATGTTATACTTTTGGCCGATATGCGCCGCGGGGTTGTTTTCCGCCCCGGATGGGGTTAGATTATGAGCGGCAGGCCGATTCTGGAGGCCCACGGCCTGAGCCGCCGCTACCGCGGAACCGGGGTGGAGGTGGACGTTCTCAGGGATGTCTCGCTGGAGGTGGCGGAAGGGCAAGTGGTTTGCATCGTCGGGGCATCGGGGGTTGGAAAGAGCACCCTGCTCCACATCCTGGGGTCCCTGGATCGCCCGGACGCGGGGCAGGTTGCCATCCGCGGCGAGAACATCCACCGGTTGCAGGGCCCCGCTCTGGACCGGCTCCGGAACGCGACCCTCGGGTTCGTGTTCCAGTTCCACTTTCTCCTGCCGGAGTTCACGGCGCTGGAGAACGTGATGATGCCGGGGCTGGTGGCCCGGCAGTCGACGGCGGAGGCCGCGCGCCGGGCGAGGCAGTGGCTGGAGCGGGTGGGGCTGGGGGCGCGACTCGCCCACCGGCCCGGGGAACTGTCCGGGGGCGAACAGCAGCGCGTGGCCATCGCGCGCGCGCTGGTCAACGAGCCGGCGGTGGTGCTGGCCGACGAGCCCACCGGGAACCTGGACGATGAAACCGGCGAGGGTATCCACCGCCTGATCCGGGAACTGGCCCGGGACGAGGCCAAGACCTTCGTGGTCGTCACGCACAAACGCCAGTTCGGTGTGTTCGCCGACCGGATGCTGGTGCTGGCCGAAGGACGACTTTCCGACGTGGAGCGTTGAGCATGGTGCTCTGTCAGAACTGCAAGAAAAACCCGGCCAAGGTTCACTACACGGAGATCGTGAACGAGAGCATGGTCGCGATGAACCTGTGTGTGGCGTGCGCGGAGGAGAAGGGTATCGACGTGCACAAAGCCGGGAACTACGGGCTGGGCGACCTGGTGGCCGGCCTCATCGACAGTGCCTCCGAGTCCGACGCGGACCGCATCTCACGCGTGCGCTGCTCAACCTGTGGCTACGAGTACTCGGACTTCAAGAAGGTGGGCAGGCTGGGGTGCCCGGACTGCTACGCGGCGTTCGAGGCGCAGCTCGTGGCGGTGCTGCGCCACGTGCACGGCAGCACCCAGCACGCGGGCAAGAAGGCGGTGCGCGTGAGCGAACGCGCAGCCATTCGTGAACGCGTGGCGGCGTTGCGCGAGGACCTGTCGCTGGCCATTCGCTCCGAGGAATACGAGCGCGCCGCCGCGCTGCGCGACGAGATCAAGGACCTGGAGGCGAAGGTCGAAGAGGAACGATGAGCTCGATCGACTGGAACGATATCATCGCCCGGCCGGGGGGGTGGCTGGATGGAGACGGCGAAGAGAACGAGATCGTGCTCTCCAGCCGGGTGCGCATCGCACGCAACCTCCATGGGCACCGATTCACCCATAACTGCGACAACGCGGAACTCAGCACCATCCTGCGGAAGTCGCTGGACGCCGCCCGCGCCACGCGGGCCTTTGCGCACGGCCGCTACGTGCCGATGGGCGAAATCTCCACGCTGGAACGGCAGCTGCTCGCCGAGCGCCACCTGATCAGCCGCGAATTCCTTGGCCAATCGGCCAATCGCGGGGTGCTTTTCGTGGAGGACGAGAGCGTCAGCCTGATGATCAACGAGGAGGATCACCTGCGCATCCAGGGGTTTGCGCCCGGCTTCGAGGTGGGAGACGCGTTCCGGCGTGCCAACGACCTGGACGACGAGATCGCGCCCGGGCTGGAGATTGCCTACAACGACCGGCTGGGCTTTCTGACCGCCTGCCCCACCAATCTGGGTACGGGCATGCGGGTTTCGGTGCTGATCCACCTGCCGGGCCTGGTGCACAGCAAGGAAATCCACAAATTGCTCGAGTCGCTGCGCAAGCTCAACCATTCCATACGCGGTTTCTTTGGGGAAGGATCGGAAGTGATGGGGAACTTCTTCCAGTTGTCCAACAGCGCGGCGCTGGGGACCCCGGAGGACGTGCTGGTGAAGAATCTGCGCGAGATGGTGACCAAGATCATCGTATACGAGCGCCGCTCCCGCGAGATGCTGTTCCGCAAGGCACAGAGCTTGCTCGAAGATAAGGTCTGGCGGGCCTATGGCCTTCTTCGTTATGCTCGTAGCGTAAATACCAAGGAGGCGTTGAGCCTGATCTCGGCCGTGCGGCTGGGGGTGGGGGTGGGGCTGGTGACAGACGTCCCGGTCCAGACGCTCAACGAACTTCTCGTTTACATCCAGCCGGCCCATCTGCAGCAGCACAGGGGCACGGCGATGGATGCGCATCAGCGGGACGTGGCCCGCGCACAGACCATTCGCGAGGCGCTTGCACGCGCCGCCCGCTGAGGGCAACCCGGAGGACGAAAGCACCCATGCAGGATCGATTTACCGACCGCGTTCGCAAGGTCATCTACTACGCCCGTGATGAGGCCAACCGCCTCCAGCACGACTACATCGGCACAGAGCACCTCCTGCTGGGCATTGTGCGCGAGGGAGAGGGCATCGCCGCCAAGGTGCTGGCCAAGCTGGAACTCGACTTCGAGCAGATCCAGCAGGCGGTGGAGAACATGGTCAAGAGCTCGGGCGGCACGCTGACCATCGGCGAGATTCCGTTTACGCCGCGCGCCAAGCGCGTGCTGGAACTGGCCATCGAAGAAGCGCGCCTGCTGGGGCACAACTACGTCGGCACCGAGCACCTCCTGCTCGGGTTGATCCGCGAGGGCGAGGGCGTGGCCGCGCAGGTGCTGGCCGAACTGGGCGTTGACCGCAAGCGCGTGCGCGAGGAAGTCTTGAAGCTGCTCGGCCCGACCACCAGTGTGAAGACGCGCAAGGCCAAAAAGGAAAAGAGCGACACGCCAAACCTGGACCAGTTCGGGCGCGACCTCACGCAGATGGCGCGCGAGAACAAGCTGGATCCCATCATCGGACGCGAGGCGGAGATCGAACGCGTGATCCAGGTACTGAGCCGCCGCAAGAAGAACAACCCCGTGCTCATCGGCGAGCCGGGTGTGGGCAAGACCGCCATCGCGGAGGGGCTCGCGCAGCGCATCGTCGACAACAAGGTGCCGGAGATCCTCAAGGACCGCCGCATCTGCACGCTGGACCTGGCCTCGGTGGTGGCGGGTACCAAGTACCGCGGCCAGTTCGAGGAGCGCCTCAAGTCGATCATCAACGAAATCCGCCAGGCGGAGGACGTGATCATTTTCATCGATGAGATCCACACCATCGTGGGCGCGGGCGGCGCGGAGGGGGCCATTGATGCCTCCAACATGCTCAAGCCGGCGCTGGCGCGCGGCGAGCTGCAGTGCATCGGCGCCACCACGCTCGACGAGTACCGCAAGTACATCGAAAAGGACGGGGCTCTGGAGCGGCGCTTCCAGCCCATCATGGTCAACCCGCCCACCGGCGACGAGACCATCCAGATCATCTTCGGGTTGCGCGACAAGTACGAGGCGCACCACCGCGTGAAGATCAGCGACGACGCCGTGCGCGCCGCGGTGTTCCTGTCCGAGCGCTACATCCACGAGCGCTTCCTGCCCGACAAGGCCATCGACGTGATCGACGAGGCCGGCTCGCGCGCGCGCCTCACCGTGGTCACCGCGCCCTCCGAGCTCACCGACATGGAACGCGAGATCGAGGAGGTGTCGCGCGAGAAGGAGTCCGCCATTCAGGCACAGGAGTTCGAGAAGGCGGCGCGCTACCGCGACCGCGAGAAGGAGCTGCGCAAGCAGCTCGACGATCTGCGCAAGACCTGGGCCGAGACCAAGCAGGCCACCGAGACGGTAGTTTCCGCCAAGGACATCTCCAAGGTGGTATCCGCCATGACCGGCATCCCGGTCACCGAGGTCGAGCGCGAGGAGACCGAGAAGCTGCTCCATCTGGAGGACGCGCTGCGCGCGCGTGTGATCGGGCAGGAGGAGGCGGTCAAGGCGGTGTCGCGGGCGGTCCGGCGCAATCGCGCAGGGCTGCGCGATCCCAAGCGGCCCATCGGCAGCTTCATATTCCTGGGACCCACCGGAGTGGGCAAGACCGAGCTGGCCAAGTCGCTGGCCGAGGTCCTGTTCGAATCCGAGGAGGCGCTGATTCGCGTCGACATGTCCGAATACATGGAGAAGTTCTCGGTGTCGCGCCTGATCGGTGCGCCTCCGGGATACGTCGGCTATGACGAGGGCGGCCAGCTCACCGAGAAGGTGCGACGCAAGCCGTACTCGGTGGTGCTGCTGGATGAGATCGAGAAGGCGCACCCGGACGTGTTCAACCTGCTCCTGCAGGTGATGGAAGAGGGGCAGCTGACCGACAACTACGGCCGGCGCGTCGACTTCCGCAACACGGTGCTCATCATGACCTCCAACGTGGGCGCCGCGGAGATCAAGACCGGCAAGACGCTTGGATTCGTCACCGAGGGCGGCGACTCGCAGTACCAGTCGGTGAAGTCCAAGCTGCTCGACCACCTCAAGAAGACGTTCAACCCGGAGTTCCTCAACCGGCTCGACGACACCATCGTGTTCCGCCAGCTGGAGAAGGAAGACATGAAGCAGATCGTAGAGGTCCTGCTGCGCAACTTCGTCCGGCGGCTGGATGTCCTGCAGGTCGAGGTGAAGTTCACCGACGAGGCGAAGGTGTTCCTCATCGAACACGGCTTCGACCCGGCCCTGGGCGCACGCCCGCTGCGGCGTGCCATCCAGCGCTACCTCGAGGACCCGCTGAGCGAACTGCTGCTGTCCCACGGCGTTTCCAAGGACGCCGAGATCCTCGTTGCGCCGGGGGCGGGGGAGCTCTCCTTCGCGGTGACACCGGCCCCGGAGGATGCGCCAAAAGGCTAGTCAGGACAAGGAGTTAGGTTGCACATTGAGATACCCCTGGCGCCCGCCGGGGGTATCTTTGTTTTTGTTTACACCCCCGGGGGCCTCTGATAGCATGCACCAGTTTGGGCAGGGGCTCGTAGGTTAATGAAAAATAAGGGACTAGGCGTTTTTTTCGCGACGCTGCTCTTCGCGGTGCTCGTCTGTGCCGCGGCGTATGCCCAGCGGCCCGTTTCCATTATCCAGAAGGTCGACGTCCGCGGTAACAAGCAGGTTTCCTCCTCCAAGATCACACGCGTGGTGGGCGTGAAGCCGGGCGACGGTTACGATGCCGAGCGCATCCGCCCGGGATTGAAGCGCCTCTTCGAGACGCGGCAGTTCAGCGACATCAGGGCCTACCGGATTGACGGCTCGTCGCGGGATTCGTGCGTGGTGGTGATCGAGGTGGTGGAGTATCCGCGCATCGACGCTGTTCGCTTCGAGGGCGACGATCACATCGGCAAGGACGATCTGGTCAAGGTGATCTCTGCCACCAAGGGCACCTTCGTGCGCCCCTCGGTGACCGAGAAGGATCGCGAGGCGATCTCGGAGCAGTACCGCGAGAAGGGCTACTACCGGGTGGGGGTCACCGACACCATTGTCACGGATGCGAAGTCGGGTTCGCGCGAGCTCGTGTATCGCATCACCGAGGGCAAGAAGGTCAAGATCAAGCATATCGACTTCATCGGGTCGCGGCTCATGGACACCGACGAGTTGCGTGGCGCCATGAAGAGCAAGCCGGACGGCTTCCTCAGCGGTGGTGATTTCAACCCCACCCAACTCGACGAGGACCGCGAGCGGATCATCCAACTCTACAAGAGCCGCGGCTACATCGACGTGACGGCGAGCGATCCGGAACTGGACTTCACGCCGGACGGCAGTGGCATCGATGTCTACTTCACCATCGGTGAGGGCCGACAGTACTTCGTGGGAAAGATCACGTGGAGCGGAAACGAACTGTTTCCGGATACCACCATTGCCGGCCGCATCACACTGGAGAAGGGTGAGCCGCTGGACGACATCGAACTGTCGATGATCCAGTTCAACATCGCCAACCTGTACGGCGACCGCGGCTACATCTACGCCACGGTGACGCCGGTCAAGAGCATCACCGGCAGTGTGGTGGATCTGAACTTCGAGATCGACCAGGGCAACCTGGCCCACGTTCATGAGATCAACATCGCGGGCAACGAAAAGACCTGGGACGAGGTGATCCGCCGCGAGCTGGTGCTGATGCCCGGAGACGTGTTCTCCAGCAATCGCCTGCGGCGCTCGCGGCGGGAGGTATTCAACCTGGGCTTCTTTGCGGGACCGCCCGAGCCGCAGGTGACGCAGGCCAACGAGGAAGGCGACATCAACCTGACGCTGCGCGTGGAGGAGAAGTCGGCGGGGCAGTTCCGGGTGGGCGCCGGGTTCTCGCAGCTCAACCGGGTGAGCGGTTTCATCGGGGTCACGGAGCCGAACTTCCTCGGGCGCGGCTACCGGGTGGGCGTGAACTGGGAGTTCGCGCGTTCGCGCCAGGACATCAGCTTGAATTTCACCCAGCCGTGGGCATTCGGAACCCCGACCGAGCTGAGCTTCCAGCTATTTGCGGCCAACCAGGACAAGGTGTCGGCGCAGTTCTATTCCGACCGGCGCACGGGTTTTTCGGTGCGTGTCGGGCGCCCGCTGCCGTGGCTGGACTATACTTCCGTGTCGGTGCGCTACAGCCTGGAGGAGGTGGAGTTGTCCAACTTCTCGCCGGGCTACGTGGGTCCGTTGATCAATACCGGCTGGCCCCAGACCACGAGTTCGATGGGGTTGACGTTGTTCCGCAACTCCACCGACAACCCGTTCCATCCCACACTGGGGACGCGCACCACCTTGAACACGCGCTGGACGGGTGGATTGATGGGCGGGGACGTGAACCTGCAACGCTATGACGTCGAAGTCTCGTGGTTTCAATCCCTGTTGTGGAAGTTTGTGCTGCAATTGAGTCAGGGGTTCGGCGTGGTCGATGGATACACGAGTTCGTTGCAGGTGCCGGACTACGAGCGTTTCCGGCTGGGCGGAAACCGCAAGCTCGGTGTGCGCGGTTATGATTTCTACGAAATCGTTCCGCTGGGCAACAACACCTATACCGGCGGCCGTGCATACTCGATCACCGTCGCCGCAATCGAGTTTCCCATCGTGCCGCCCACCGTGTACGGACATTTCTTTCTGGACATGGGTGGCACGTGGAACAGCTTCGCGTCTGCGGAGTTCAGTGATGTCAGAAAGGGCGCCGGTTTCGGCATCGTCATCGAGCTGCCGATGATCGGCCTCTTTGGCTTCGACTACGCGTATGGCTTCGATCGATTCGGCGGCGGCAGATGGCAGTCGCATATCAACTTCGGGTCCACGTTCTGATGCGGGCCCGCTGTACCCAAGGAGGGTGTAACTGATGGTCAAGAAACTCGTTGCGGGTGCGCTTATGGCGGTGGCGGTGCTGGCGGGAGGGGCCATTTCGGCGCTTGCCCAGGATGTAAAGATTGGATACATTGACTCGATAAAGATCTTCGCGGAGAACAAGGAAACCCAGGAAGCGGAGCGCCTGTATCGACGCGACGTCGAGCAGTGGGAGGCGCAGAAGCAGCGCATGGAGCAGGAACTCATGCGCATGGGTGAAGAGTTGAACGCGCAGAGCGCGATGCTCTCGGAAGAGAAGAAAGCCGAACGGCGCCTGGAAGTGCAGCGCAAGAGCGATGAGTACAAGCGCTTCATGGAGGAGACGTTCGGCGACAACGGACTGGCGGCCAGACGAAACAAGGAACTGACCCAGCCCATCGTCGACAAGATAAATCGCGTCATCGAGAGAATTGCGGAAGAACAGGGCTACTCGATGGTTTTCGACGTGGCGAATGCGAACATCGTTTTCGCGGCCAAGACGCTCGATATAACCGAGCTGGTTCTGACCGCTCTGTCATCGCAGCAGTAGGCGCGCTCGTTTCGCGTGCGACGAAGGATCAAGATTGGGAACTCGTTCCTACAGGCTCTGTGAGCTCGCGGACATCGTGGGCGGAAAAGTCGTCGGCGACGGTGACGTGGAGATTTGCGGCGTAGCCGGAATCCGCGAGGCGATGCCGGGTGACATCACCTTCATCGCCAATCCGCGCTACGCCGAGTTCCTTTCCAATACCCGGGCGTCGGCGGTGATCGGGGGAGACGATCTCTCGCCGCTCAAACCCCTCATTCGCATCGGGAACCCGTACTATGCCTTTCTGCAGGTGCTGAATCTGTTTGCGGTCGAGCGCGCGGTACGCTACGCGCGCGGTGTGCATGAGAGCGCGGTGGTGCACGCGGATGTGGTGCTGGGTGACGACGTTTCCATCGGCGCCTTCTGCCAGATCTCGGCCGGCGCCCGCATCGGGGACCGCACCACCATCCTGCCCGGGACCTTCGTGGGCGAGGGGTGCGTGATCGGGCCGGATTGCCTCATCTACCCCAACGTGACCATTCGCGAGGGGAGCGAGATCGGGCAGCGCGTGATCCTGCAGCCTGGGGTGGTGGTGGGTTCGGACGGCTTCGGCTACGCAAAAAATGGCGTCTCCCACCACAAGGTGCCCCAGATTGGCCGCGTGGTGATCGAGGACGACGTGGAAATCGGAGCCAATTCGTGCGTGGACCGGGCCACCACCGGAGAAACCCGTATTCGGCGTGGAAGCAAGATCGATAATCTGGTACAGATCGCCCACAATGTGGTCCTCGGCGAGGACTCGGTGCTGGCCGCGCAGGTTGGCATCTCCGGCAGCACCGAGGTGGGCCGTGGCGCGGTGATCGGTGGGCAGGCCGGCCTCGCCGGGCACCTCACCATCGGGGACGGTGTGACCGTGGGGGGACAGGCGGGCGTGACCAAGTCGGTTCCGTCCGGCAAGGTGGTTTCCGGCTACCCGGCGCGCGACCACAGCGTGGCGCGGCGCCTGGCCGCATGCAACGCCATGCTGCCCGCGTTGTTCGAGCGCGTAAAGATCCTCGAACAACGACTTCGGGAACTGGAGAAGGGAGGCGTGCATGATCCGTCAGCAAAGAACGATCGCTAGGGAGTTTGTCCTGGATGGCCAGGGGCTCCACACCGGCGGCAACGTGACCATGCGCGTCAAGCCGGCGCCGGTGGGTACGGGGATCAGGTTCCTGCGCGTGGACATGTCGCCGCCGGTGGAGATTCCCGCGGTGGTGACCAGTATCGCGGAGGATGGTGCCGCACACCGCAACACCTCCATTTCCTCCGGCGCGGCCGAAATCCACACGGTGGAGCACGTGCTCGCCACCTGTTACGGAATGCAGATCGACAACCTGCTGATCGAGATTGACGGCAACGAGCCGCCGGAGCCGACCTCGGGCACCTACGCCGGTTACGTGCGCGCGTTCGATGAGGCCGGGCTCGTCAACCAGGGCGCGCCGGCGGATATCCTGACCATCGACCGCCCCATCACCCTCAAGGAGAACGGCATTGAGATCAACGCCGTTCCCGCCGACGACTTCCGCGTGAGCTTTACCATCCAGTACGCCAACCCGCAAATTGGCACGCAGTACGCGAGTTTCGCGGTTTCGCCGGAAGTGTTCGAAAAGGAAATCGCCCCCGCGCGCACCTTCGTGCTCTACGACGACGTGGAGCGTCTGCGCAGCATGGGGCTGATCAAGGGTGGCAACCTGAAGAACGCCGTGGTCTTTACCAACGACGGCGTCATGAACGAAGAGTCGCTGCGCTTTCCGGATGAGTGCGTGCGCCACAAGATTCTCGACCTGATTGGCGACCTGTCACTGCTGGGTGCGCCCATAAAGGGCCATGTGCACGCGGTGAAGTCCGGCCACGCCGCCAACGTGCGTTTCGTGCGCAAGCTGTACGAACTGCACCAGGGCCGCAAGCGCGCCAGCGCCGAGACCGCTGCCGGCGTATGGGACATCAACCTCATCCAGCAGATCATGCCGCACCGCTATCCGTTCCTGCTCGTGGACCGCATCCTCGAGCTGGAGGACCGCAAGCGCGTTGTGGGCATCAAGAACGTTACCATCAACGAGCCTTTTTTCAATGGACACTTCCCGGGGCATCCCATCATGCCCGCCGTTCTCATCATCGAGGCGATGGCCCAGACCGGGGGGGTCATGCTTCTGAACACGGTGGATGACCCGAAGAAGTACCTGGTCTATTTCACACGCGTGGACAAGGCAAAGTTCCGGCGGCCGGTTGTGCCCGGGGACCAGCTGCGCTTCGAGCTGGAGATGCGGAGTCTGCGCCGCGGAATGTGTACGATGCAGGGCTACGCGTACGTGGACGGAAAACTGGCGGCAGAGGCCGAACTATCGTCCGTGATCGTGGAACGCTAGAGAATTCACTCCAACAAACTATCTACTTATAGAAGAGGAAGGGGGCCGACTGGTGAGGGGTTACAATCTGCGCAAGACGGAGATACACCCGACTGCGGTCATTCACCCGTGGGCGCGTATCGGAGAGGGTGTCAAGATCGGGCCGTACACGGTGATCGGTGAGAACGTGGAGATTGGTGACGATTGCGAAATCGGCTCCAACGTCCTCATCGAGGGCGCCACGCGTATCGGACGCGGCAACCGCATTTTCCACGGCGCCAGCGTCGGTACCGCGCCCCAGGATCTGAAGTACGCTGGTGAACGCACGTTCCTGACCATCGGGGACGAGAACGTGCTGCGTGAGTTCGTTACCCTCAATGTCGCCACCGGCGAGGGCGACAGCACGGTGGTGGGGAGCCGCTGCCTGCTGATGGCCTACGCGCACGTGGCCCACAACTGTGTCATTGGCAATGAGGTCATCCTCGCCAATGCCGTCAACCTGGCCGGGCACGTCTTCATCGACGACTTCGTCACCATCGGCGGGCTCACGCCGGTGCACCAGTTCGTGCGCGTGGGCAAGTACGCGTTCATCGGCGGCGGGAGCCGCGTAGAGCGCGACGTGCCGCCCTTTGTCAAGCTGGCGGGCAACCCCATCCAGCTCTACGGACTCAATTCCATTGGGCTGGAGCGCCGCGGCTTCGACGCCGAGCGGCGCGCGCACGTGAAGCGGATTTACAAGCTCCTGTATCGCAGCGATCTCAACGTGGCCCAGGTGCTGGAGATCCTGGACGGCGACGACTGGGACAGCGCCGACGCGGCGGAGATGGCGGAGTTCCTGCGCCACTCCGAGCGCGGCATAACCAAGTAGCGGCGCGTGGGACTCCGCATCGGCGTCGCTGGAACCGGGCGCCTGGGGCGTGCCCACGTCCGGGTGCTGCGCTCCCTTGCGGGCGTGGACTTCGTGGGCTGCTACGACCTCGACGCGGCGCGCGCGCGTGAGGCAGCGACCGAATTCGGCGCCACCGCCTTCGCGTCGCTGGGCGCGCTGCTCGCGGAGGTGGACGCGCTCAGCGTCGTGACCAGCACGTCGGCCCACGCCGACGTGGCGCTGGAAGCCGTGGCCGCCGGCCGCGACCTCTTCATCGAAAAACCCATCGCAGCCACCGTGGCCCAGGGCGACGCGGTGGTGCGTGCGGCGCGCGACGCGGGGCGCATTCTGCAGGTGGGGCACATCGAGCGTTTCAACGGCGCCCTCGAGGCGGTGCTGCCGCGCATCGGGCAGCCCATGTTCATCGAGGTCCACCGCCTGGCCCCGTTCACACCGCGTGGCACCGACGTGTCGGTGGTCATGGATCTTATGATCCACGACCTCGACCTGCTCGGCTTGCTGGTGGGTGGGACACCGGTCGACATTCGCGCCAAGGGCGCGGCGTTGTTGACCCGCGAACCGGACATCGTCAACGCCCGCCTGGAGTACGCGGATGGTTGCGTGGCCAACGTGACCGCCAGCCGCATCACCGCCTCGCCCATGCGCAAGGTGCGCGTCTTCTCCACCACCGGTTACTATTCCATCGACCTGCTCGGCGCCGCGGTGACGCACTACCGCAAGAGCGACGGCTTTGCCGACCGCATGGCCGCCCTTCAGGCGGGTTCGCTGCCGGCACCCCCGTCGCTGGCGGATTTCGTGGCGGTGGAGCGCTTCCGCGGCGACGGCGCCGAGCCGCTGGCCAAGGAACTGGAGGCGTTCCGGCGTTCGGTGGCGGATCGTTCCACGCCCCCGGTGACGGGGGAGGCGGGGGTGGCCGCGTTGCGGCTGGCCTCGGAGATCCTCGAGCGCGTCGGCACGGCACGGATGTAACGTGGCTCAGCCGGCGCCCCGCAGCATCGTTCTGTCCGCGGGAGAACTGTCCGGCGATATGCACGCGGCGCATCTCGTCGCCGCGCTGCGGGACGCCCTGCCCGGGTTCGCGGTGACGGGGATGGCGGGTGACCGCTCGCGCGACGCGGGCATGGCCGTGCGCTTCCACCACCGCGACTACGCCGTCATTGGCTTCACCGGCGTGCTGGCCAGCCTGCCGCGTTTCTGGCGCCTTGAGCGTGACATACGCCGCCTCATCGACCGCGCCGAACTATTCATTCCCGTCGACTATCCCGGCCTGAATCTGCGCCTGTGCGCCTACGCGCGCGCGCGTGGCGTGCCCGTGCTCTACTATATATCGCCGCAGATATGGGCGTGGGGCGCCGGGCGCATGGATAAGATCAGGGCGCACGTCGATCGCATGGCCGTGGTGTTGCCGTTCGAGGCGGAGCTCTACCGCCAGGCGGGTGTGGCGGCGGAATTCGTGGGACACCCGTTCGTGGTTGACCACGAGCTGCCGGCTCCGGCCGCGACGGAGGTGCGCCGGCACGTGGCGCTGCTGCCGGGCAGCCGCGCGTCGGAGGTGCACCACATGCTGCCACTGATGATCGCGGCCGCGAAGGTGCTCGCGGCGCGCGCGCCGGGTGTGTCCTTCCGCGTTGCGCGCAGCCCGGTGGTGGATGCGGCGCTGTATGAACGCATCATCGGGCAGCCCGGGATCGACGTCACCACCGACGCGGATGCGGTGGCGGTGCTGTCGGGTGCGCGTGCCGCCCTGGTGGCGTCGGGAACGGCAACGCTGCAGGCGGCGTTGCTGGAGACACCGCTGGTCATCGTGTACCGCACCACACCGCTCAATTTTGCCCTGGCGCGGCGGCTGGTGAAGATACCCCACGTCGGGCTGGTCAACGTGCTGCTGGGCGAGAAGGTGGCGCCGGAGTTCGTGCAGGCGGACGCGCAGCCTGCGGCCCTTGCCACCGCCCTGCACGCGCTCCTGAGCGACGATGCGGTGCGTGCCGGCATGCTGGAACGCTTCCGTTCGTTGCGTGCGCAACTCGGCGGCTGCCGGGGGACGGTGCGTGTGGCGGAGATCGCCCGGGAGCTGGTGACGGGGAAGCAGCCATGAGTGTGCGCATGACGCTGATGCCGGTGCTGGGTGCGGGGGTGATTCGCGCGCTGGGCGCGAGCTGGAGAATCCGGACCGGCGGCGAGGAGCATCTGGCGGCGGCGCGCCGGCATTCGCCCTTCCTCATTTTCGCCTTCTGGCACGACCGTCTGCTCCCGCTGGTTCACGCCTATCGCGGACGCCGCGCAGCCATCCTGGCCAGCCAGCACGCCGACGGCGAACTGCTGGGGCGAACCCTGCAGCGCCTCGGCTATGGTCACGTGCGCGGTTCCAGCACGCGCGGGGGGGCGCGCGCGGTCATGGAACTGGTGAATGTGATCCGCGGCGGGCAGGACATCGGCATCACCGTGGACGGTCCGCGTGGCCCGCGCCACGTCGTCAAGCCGGGGGCGGTGCAGATTGCCAGGATCACCGGCAGCGCCATCATCCCCTTTACCTCGGCGTCACGACACCACAAGACGTTCGCCTCGTGGGACCGGTTTCAGCTGCCCTACCCGGGGACGCGGGTAATGCTCCGCTACGGGACCCCGGTGGTGGTGCCGGCGGACGCCGGCGATGCGATGCTGGAAGCGAAGTGCCTCGAGGTGGGGAGCATTCTCGACCGCATCACCCAGGAGGCCGACCGCGATGTTGGCGCGTGACGCGGGCGCGCGTCTGCGGGCGGGTGTTCCCGCGCTGGCGCCGTTGGCGGCGCTCTACGGCGCCGGGCTCGCGTTGTCGCGCGTGCTGGGCTTGCGGCGGCGCACGGAGGGACCCGCCGCGGCGCGGGTCATCGTGGTGGGCAATCTCGAGGTGGGGGGGAGCGGGAAGACACCGCTCGCCATGCACCTGCTTGAGGGCGCGTCGGCGGCAGGCCGCAGGGTAGCGTACGTGAGCCGTGGCTACGGTTGCGCCGCAGCGCGCGGACCCCACGTCACCGTGGTCCCGGCCCACGACGACACCTTTCCTGAGGGCAGCGGTGGCGTGCGCATACTCGATCGCAAGGGGTCGCCGGCGATTGAACGCGAGATCGGTGACGAGGCGGCGCTGGTGGCTATGCGCGTGCCGGCGGCGATCATCGCGGTGGGGGGCGACAAGCGGCGCGCGGTGGACACGGTGGCCCGCATGGGTGCGGACGTGGTGGTGGTGGACGACGCCTTCCAGTCGTGGTCGCTCGCGCGCAGTCTCGACATGGTGCTGCTGGACGCGGAGCGGCCGCTCGGCAGCGGGCGCCTGCTGCCCGCGGGGAGCCTGCGCGAACGGCCGGACGCCCTGCGGCGGGCGGACGTGGTGGTCTTCAACGGCGCCGACGATGAGGCGGCGGTGGACGCGGCACGGTCGCGCGTGGCGCGCTGGCTTTCTCCACAAACGGTGGCGCTGGGCATGCGCCGGCAAATCGGACTCGAGCGGGTCGCGGGCGATGCGGTGCTCGCCGGGGCACGCCTGCTGGTCGTGTGCGGGGTGGCGCGGCCGGAGCGGGTGCGGGCAGATGTTGCCGCGCAGGGAATGACCATCGCCGGCGAGATGTGTTTTGCCGATCACCACCCCTATCGCGCCGCCGACGTGGCGCGTATTCACGCGGCGGCGGCCGGGGCCGGCGCGGACGGCGTGGTGGTCACAGAAAAGGACTGGGTCAAGCTGCGGCGCTTCGAGTGGGGGATTGCGGTGTGGGTGGCCCGGCTGCACGTGTCCGTGACCGGAGCGGACGAGGGTCTGTGGCAACGTGTCGTGCGATGAGGGTTGTGGCCGGGAGATTGTCCCCGAGCGGATCGTATCCGCCCCATCCCGCTCCGAGCGGTCGTTAGAAGGCGTAGGTCAGTTCATGGGCCCGGTTGACCCGCAGCGCCCGGGTTTCCACACGCCGAC
>Ga0224510_10000279_pt1 | contig 42173 bp, 41 predicted proteins | sample SF_May12_sed_USG_FD_170161 | JGI IMG/M metagenome (GOLD analysis project Ga0224510, IMG submission 170161) | Sediment microbial communities from San Francisco Bay, California, United States - SF_May12_sed_USGS_4_1 | ecosystem: Environmental > Aquatic > Marine > Sediment | place: USA: California... | reverse complement strand
AATCCCAAAGTTCAACGCTTTACTCGAAAAGCTTCGTTTTTCTTCGAAAAACTCCGTGAATGGCTAGCAGGGTCACCGTTAGTGACCCTGCTAGCCACTTTTCGATCGCATTGAACTTTCTCATCTTACTCAGAAAGCTTTTTGGCGCACAGGCTCCTGATGTCCGAACTTTAGTCGGAACATCAGATATATACATTGACGGTATAAAAGGATTTTTGAAAAGTTTAACCTGTGTCGAATATCCGGATAGTTAAAAACGAAATACCGAAAAAGTGCCAGGTTTGCAACGGCGAAGGCTACTTGTTTCGCCCGTCGGGGCGCGAAAAATCACTGGATTTTTTTGAGGTTTGCAGGTGCATTGAGGAAGTATGCGTTTGCGACAAGAAACCGCCCTACATGTTCCTAAACGACGAACTGCGGGTTCTTTCAAACTGCCCCTGCCGGGAGACACGGTTAAAAATTGAGCATATTAAAAAAATCATGCGCAATTCAAATATTCCTTATAAGTACCAGTACAAACGCCTGCCGGATTTTGCCATCAACATGGCCGATGAAAACGCCTCCCGGAACATGGCGATTGCCGTCGACGAGGCGCGCCATTTTATTGAGATATTTGACTCTCGCAATCCCGGCAAGCAAAAAGGAATGTATTTTTTCGGCCCCCCCGGAACCGGAAAGACCATGCTCGCCTGCATCATCGCCAACGAGCTGATATTGAAATACAATACAACCGTGACCTATGCGAAAATCTCGCGCGACTTTTTTAACCGCATCAAGTCGTCTTACAACACCGAGTCAAACATCTACGGGCGCGGCGAAGACATCTTCCAGCGATTTGTTGTCGCCAACCTGTTGATCCTGGACGATTTTGGGGTTCAGGCCGACAGCGAATGGGAAAAGCGAACCCTCTACGACCTCATCGACGCGCGTTATGAAAACCAGAAACCCGTACTGATCACCTCAAATGTCACCCCGGAAGACTGGAAAAATCTGTTTAATGGAAGAATATATTCCCGGCTAATGGAAATGACCGGTTTTGTGGAAATGATCGCAGACGATTACCGAAATAATTTTACAACAAGGTAAGTTGGAGCTCTTACCCCGCACGAAAAGGTTTTTTCAAAGCGGGGCGCTTAAACCGGGATCAATACTCGTTAAAATATATTCGAAGAATACTTCTTACGACATCCGAATTGGTTTTGGCAAGTTTTTCCTTGTCAATTTTGGTATAAATTTCTTTGTACGTAAAGGACGGGTTTTTGGACTTAATGTCAAGCACCAGGTCGACGATGTGGCTGTCTACCAGGCGGTTCCCGTTGGCTTCGGCAAGGGCGGCGCTTCGAAGGCGTTGAAACTCAACGTTAAGTTTATCGAGTCTTTCCACCAGGTATTCCGGGTCGCGCGCGTTTATATACGTAATAGGATCTTTAATGGCGCTGAGGATTTTATCGCTAAACGACTTTTCATCGATATAAATTCCCCTGATCGGCACAAATAACTTTTCCACCATGATGCGGAAATTGTACATCAGGTTTACTTTATAGGTAAACGATATTCCTGTGGGCAGGTAGTCCATAATATTGGTTTCATTGTAAACATAGTTTTCGGGCGAAACAAAAACCTGGATTTCGTCGTTGGCCACGCCGAACTTGATGGATTTCACCTTCATCGATGTCCATGATCGAAAATCATTGTTGTACTTTTCAATGACCCGAATGTTGCGGTCAGACAATTCGCCCGTGTAAGTAACCATTACTTCGTTGTTATTTTTGTCTTGAAGCGTGTCGGTCGTAACCCCCGGCGAATCGCTTTTGGAGTTCACGAGGGAAAACCCGGCTGACGACCAGTCGGCGGCCGACAAGGAAGCCGACAAAGAGGCCGAAAGGCCAAGCAAGATAAGGATAAATGTTTTTAATAAGTTACTTTGTTTCATTGGAGGGTACCCCGTTTTTGTCCTGTACTGGTTGCGCCTGGTTGCCGTTTGTCGCCCCGTTATTGCCCGGCGCTACGGCGGCTGATTTTTTTTTAACGAAAATTTTATCCAAAGGAAGCATCTTTTGATCGGCTGCCATATCCGTAATTTTGGCAAGGACCTTTCCGTACTTCATTTCAAATGTAATTGTACCTATATATTCGTCGGCTTTTCGAAACACCAGCCCGACATCGCCGTCTTCAACGGCAACGACCGGCTTTAACGAATAGATCACATCGGTAGAATTATTCGCATCGATAATGATGCCGTTGTCTACGGAAAATTCCGTGATCTGGTTAAAAGCATGCTGGTACTTCTGGAGTATTTCCAGGTTCTTGAGCATCTTTACCATGATTCGTTCGTATTCGCTGATTAAAAAATACGTATCGTTTTGCATCAACTTTATGGCCGGGTCGACGCTGTTTACGTACGGTATTTTCTTCATTCTGTCGATTACCTTCTGGTAATTTTCGATTTTGCTTCGAATTGATTTATATTCAGACTCGGTAATCACCCGGTTTTTGGTAAGCCCTTCGATATTCTCCAGCATGGGTTTGTCTAAAGGTTTCGTCTTGCCGGCCGAACGAATGATTTCTTTCAAGTCGGCTTCCGTAAAATTCGGGTTGTACCTCAACTTCAAATTCTCCATGGCCTCGTCATGTTCCTGGTTCAACTTGTCGATTTGCAGTTGCTGCAGTCGTTTATAGTTGTTAACAATCTTGTCGGCTTTGTTGATGTCGGCTTCCAGTTTGGCCTTTTTTGAGGCAAATTCGCTTTCGGCCTTTTCGAGGTTATTTTCTTCCTGGGCTATTTTCGGCGCATATTCGGCGTTGATTTTTTTCACATCCTCGTCTTTTGTCGCCCTCAGGTTTTGAATTTTTTCGTTTGCCTCGGCCGGGTTTGCGGTACTTTTACCAATGGCTTCAATGGCCTGCGTATATTTTTCTTCGACCGCCTTTATCTTGTCTGCCCTTTCCTTAACGATATTACTATATTTTTCTTTCGCCAGATTTACGTTCTTCTCTTCTCTCTTGGTCGAAGTTATCTGCTCCTGCAAATTGATATCTTCAATATTAAACGAAAATTGAGTTTTTTGATTTTGTATTTCTACGTAGGTTGTCGTAACAAAAGTTCCGCCAATTACGACCAATAAAAACACCACCAGAATCGAATAAAACTTCCAGTCAAAGGCTTTTTTGGTTTTGGCAAATTCCCTGTCCAGGGAATATTCCAGAGCCTTTTGTTCCTGATCGACGACTTCCTTGGGAAGAAATCGATCTTTGGAAATCTGAATCAGATCTTCTACTTTGTCGTCATCTGCCATATGCCATCCCAGCCTTTAGGAGCTTTATTTGTCGCCGTTCTCATTTGAAACTCTTTGGCGACTGTAAGGCTGCACTTGTTAAATTCTACGTGCGCTTTTTTCCAGTCTCCGTCATAGTAATGCTTCAGGCCGACCGAAAATGTTTTCACTTCTTTTTTTAGTTTTGTAGTATAATGTTCTTCGAGTATCGGCCAGTATATTTTCTTGCCGGTAGTCTTGCCCTTTACCTGAACCGTGTCTATTTCCATGAAGTACATCGGCAGACCCTCGACATGACTTTCGATGTCGTCCTTGACGTATTCGGAACAAATCACCGGAAGCTGGTAAATTCGCGTCAAACCTTCAAGCCGGGAAGCCGCGTTTACGTTGTCGCCAATAACGGTATTTGTCATGCGAACGTAAGAGCCGATGGTACCATAAAATACATGGCCCCCGTCAAGACCCACGCCGACCTCAAGGAGTACCGCCCGGTAGACCTTCTCTTCTTCCTTGCTGAGTTTCTTCTTATGCTTTATAAGTTCGTCGCGCTTGGCCGTCATGGTATCGCGAAGGTTTTTGGCAAGCTCCTGGATCTTGTACGAGGCGACAACGGCCTGGTACGACTTGTTTTTACCGGCGCTTTCAAGATCGTCCATCGCGCCAAACACGGCCAAAAGGGCGTCGCCAATGATGGCCCCGATCACGCCGTCCTCGCGAACAACTTCGCGAATGGCATTATCATAGTGGAGATTCAACAGCTTGATGATGTCGGTACCCAGGGTCTCGGTGATGAACGTAAAACTCTTGATGTCGGAAAACATGATCGTGAGTTCTTTTTGAACGCCCTCAAGTTTTACCTCCCTGTCGCGGTAGGCCTTGATCACAATATCCCGGTTGGCAAATTTCCTGAAAATATTAATCAGGTTGTCGATGGTACTCGAAAGGGAGTTAAAGGCAAAGCCCAGGTACGAAACGTCGTCATTGGTGGCCTTCGACATATCGATTAATTCGAGATTCTGGGTCTCCACCATGTGCATGATATTTTTCGTCAGGGCCCCGATCAAACTCAGGATCTTGTTGAGAAGTATGATACCTATCCAGGCGCTGCCTGTGGTGATGACTAAAATCAAAAAACTAATGATGACAAAGTTTCTTCGCTGGGCCCAAAAAAACTCATCGGACTCCTCGCCGCGAATAAGATAGACATCCCAGTTTTTATTGTACTTGTAGGCGGCCAGGTACTGGTTGTTGTTAAAACTCAGGGTAATAAAACCCTCGGCCTGCCTTTCCTGTTCGACCTTGCCGTCAACCTCTACGTCAACCATTCGACTGCTCTCGATGATGGTCTGTAACGACTTTTCGTCGGCAAGTTTCTCGAAGCGTTTATCCATTTTGCTCGACTGGAATAAAATTTTACTGTCGGGTTTTACCCCGATCATGATCGACTTTGAATTTTTCAACTCGTTGATACCCTTTCGCTCGATCTCTGAAATGGCCTCGTCGATGTTGCCGTTCATCTTGTAGATCTCGTGCTGGATATTCGTAAAGGTATAGATATCTTTCAGATCCTTGGCGAGAAGCTGTTTCATCAGCTTCACAAGTTCGGTCCTGTTAAATATAAGATTTATATAGTTCGAAGATAAATTGGAAACCAGGATGATGATCGTAAAGACCACAGTGATCTTGGTTTTTACCGGGATCACGCGCACCCCGGCAATCTTTGGCCCCAAGACAGATTCCATAAACTTTTTCATAATTATAACAATTATTCCCTAACCCTAAATGTGTCCGTGAATTAATCTGTCAACCACATTAGAATATTTCAATACAATATTATACGTTTCGGATAAACTTTCGGCTTTATGCGCCGCTTGAAATAACGAAACGGCATACGCATAACTGCTTTTACACAAAGGAACCTTGCGCCGGGATAAGGGAGCCGCCTGGCGCCTTTCAACAGGAATCACGAAGGCTTTTAGAAATGGTGTGCAATATATTCTGCATTTCCAATCTGGATGTATGCTCGCATATTTAATACAGATTTTTTTCTACCGTTTTGTACAGATAATTTTATTCAAACTTATGTATTCAAGCGCGTTTCAGGTTTACGTGATCGCTATCGACCGGCAGCGAACTTTTTTTCAGCTCCTGCAGTTTCTTATGGTTTTCATCGTTCAGCTATCCATGTTCACACTGCTCCTAAAGAAGGTTTATTTTAAAAAATACCTACGGTGGTTAATTGGGCTTCGCCAGACAATAAATCCATTTGTGGGAATCCTGGTCGTCATGATACCCATTGCCTTGTACGCGTACTACTACAACCGGTACCCGGGGGAATTTCTCGAATATGCCGACGAAGCCCTGGCCCTGTTCATCGTATTTTTCTTTCTCGGGGCTTTGACAGAAGAGCTTATTTTCAGGGGATACTTTTACCGGCTGATGATTATTAAAAACCGGAAACATGCCCTTTACCTGGTTGTCTTTCAGGCCTTTTTGTTTACCATCATGCACTTTAACAATCCCTCGCATACGTACACCCGAATCGGTATCTTGTTTATAGCCGGCTTGTTTCTCGGTATCATAGCCCTGCGGGGTTTTATATATGCCGTATTGTTTCATTTTCTTTGGAATTTTTTACAGGCCTATATGCTGGGTATCAACGTTTCAGGTTACCGGTTCACAGGTAGTTTGACATCGTACCCGGGCGCCCCGGCATGGGAAAACAACATCTACTCGGGGGCCTTTCTTGCCCTCGCCGGGCTGGTGATTGTCGCCCTTCATTACTGGTCACGGCGCACACCTGGCCGAAAACTGACCCGTAATTTGACCCGTAATTTGATATGAGACTTGGCGCGGTACAATTCTTAAACGCCTACCCTCTATACTGGGGTTTGAAATATACCCCCAACGTAGTCGTTAAAAAAGATATTCCATCGAGGCTTGCCGATGACCTGTTCCGGCATGACCTCGACGTCGCCATCATCTCTTCTATCGAATTTCACCGTCACCGGGATCTTTTTGAGTTCTACCCCGACCTCTGCATCTCGGCACGCGGGCCAGTCGAGTCGATTCGGCTCTACCTGAACCCGGCGCTTGTGTCCTCAGCCGAACCCCCGATGGAGGCCCTGGCCAATCGCCTAAAGGATCGGGGAACTTTACGCATCTACTACGATGTGGCCACTCGCAGCTCGCTATCAATGCTCAAGGTTTTGCTGGGCGAACTTTGCCCGGGTTGCCGCCCCCGGGATATCGAGTTTATCCAGGTTGGGCCGCCATTTGACAAGATCATTGGAGAGCTCGGCGAAGACGAGTTGGTTTTGCTCATTGGCGATTCGGCCCTGCGTTTAAAAGATCTGCCCTCGATCGACATGGGGGAATTTTACCTCAAGGTATTTAACCGGGCCTTTGTGTACGCCGTCTGGGTTTACCGACGCGACACCGGCGGCGGCGCCAGGGAGTTGCTGTTAAATGCCTACGATATTGGCCAGAAAAACCTGGACGAGATGATTGGCGACGCTGTCGCCGAGTTTGGCTTCTCCGAAACCTTTACAAGAAGGTACCTCACACAGATAGTCCGGTATGAGTTTACTGATGAGCTAAAAGACGATATGAAATTTTTCTTTCAGAAATCGGACCTCTCTAAAATTATCTGAACCAGCAAATTTCAAGGTTTTAAATTAAAGAATTCTCGAAAACTTCTGAAGTTGGGCATTTTTGATTAGTGGGCTTTGCCCCACTAATCAAAAAAAATTTCAATATTTTTCAACATTGCCTTGAAAAATGCTGAAGTCAGTCGTTTTCTTCGTGGTAGACGTCTTCAACGGCATCTATGGCCAGATCAAGCTCTTCCATGATTCTTGCGAAGGTGCTTTTGATATTGGTGCCGGTAAAAGACTCATAGGTTATCCCGGAGATATTTTGAAATTCTTTTATAGTATCCTGCTTCAGCACCAGAACGTTTTCAATGCCGAATTTGCCCTGCAAAAACCCGATCTCGTATAAAAGACTGCTTTTTGATCGTCCTGTGGGGTCTAACTCTTCGTCTTCTGCGGTCATCACGACGATGCCAAAAAAGCAGTCGTTGGTTTCATCGTCGAGTTTTTCAATCGGAAATCTGCCCGGGTCTTCAACATCCGATAAAACCAGGGTGGGCAGGTCGAGTTCATCCTGGATGTATTTTTCAACACTTTTCCAGAGGCTGCTTTTTCCATGAGATATAAATACACTCAACTCCACATCTTCGCCATCATTTTCCTCTAAATCGTCGTATACTTCGTTTTCGTGCATATTATCTTCCTTACTTTATGAATATTATGGACAGCCGATCTGCGCTCCATGAACTTATATCTGTCTTTTTTCCGGGGGGCATCCTGTAAATCGAAATACCCGATTAAACCTGCTCTTTCAATTTCAAATCGCAGGTGACAGCATAGTGGACCAGGAGTTTGGCCAGCTCTTCGTGTTCGTCAATGATATAATAGTTTCGGTACTTTTTAAGAAGGTCGAAGGCCTGCCGGTGTGACGACTTAACCACGATATTGATATCCGGGTCAATCGAGACGATTCTCTGACTGATCAGGATCGCCTTTTTTTCGTCTTCGATGGAAATGATCACCGACAGGGCATCCCGGATTCCGGCCTTCTTTAAAATCGATTTTTGCCCGGCGTTGCCAAACAAAACCTCGTGACCGCGGCGCCGGGCAAGCTCAACCAGGGATCGCTGGAACTCGATCACGATATAGGGCATGTTTTGTTCCACCAGCCTGTCGACTATCTTTTGCCCGTAGTAACCGTAGCCGCATACGATGATGTGATTATCAAGCCTTGTCTTTTCGCCTTCCTCGACAACCCTCCCGGTGCCTGGCATGTCCTCTTCCTCCGGGATTTCGTCCATTGCCCTGCCCGACCTTTGTCGGCGCAGCCGTTCGATCACAAAATCCATGAAGAGCAAAACCAGGGGAGTTAAAAACATGGAAATCGTGACGACGATAATCATCATCTGGGCATGATCGCGACTGATCATATGGGCCGACGAAATTTCCTCAAAAATTACAAACGAAAATTCGCCAACCTGTGAAAGGGCCACCGCCGTTTTGATCGACGTGTTTTTCGAACGCTTGAAAATTAAAATCAGAAAAATAATCAGGGCCTTGACCGACATCACGCCGATGACCATTACTAAGATGACCCCGAACCTGCCAAAAAGGGCGACCAGGTTGATCTGCATACCAACCGAGACAAAAAATACCCCCAGGAGAAGGTCCCTAAAGGGCGCAAGGTCTGCCTCAACCTGGTACTTGTAGTGGGTCTCGGCAATCATCATACCCGCCAGGAAAGCCCCCAGGGCAAACGAAAAACCAAAGGCATGGGCCAGAACCGAGGCCCCGACAAGGATCAGGAGTATCGCGGTCAAAAACAGCTCATGCGAATGAGTCTCGGCGATCCACCCGAGAAAGCGGTTAAGCACATAACGGCCCGCAAAGAAGATCAGGAAAAAAACAAAGAGAGCGCCGAAAAAGGTATTGAGCAATAAACCCCCCAGGGAGTCCCCGGCTTTGGTAAAGATGCCCGCCATGATTAAAATGGCAATGACGGCGAGGTCCTGGAAAATTAAAATCCCGACCGCCTCCCGGGCATAGGGGCGATCCATCTCGCGTTTATCGGTAAAGTATTTTAAAACAATCGCTGTTGACGATAGAGCCATGGCCGCCCCGGTCAATATCGACCCTTTAAGGGAAATCTGGAAAACATAGAAAGCCAGAAGCGTAAAAAAACCCGATGTGATGACCAGTTGCAGAAGGCCGTTGAAAAGAACTTCGGCGAGCAACCTCTTGAAATTCGAGAGAGAAAATTCCAGGCCGACGGTAAAAAGCATAAAGACGATGCCAAACTCGGCGATCTCGTGCAGGGTATGCTGGTTGAAAGCCGGCAGGTTAAAAAGATGACTGATGATGATTCCCGAGACAATGTAACCAAGCACCGGCGAAATTCCAAGGCGCTTTAACGAAACATTGAAAATCATCGCAAAAACAGCCGCCGTCGAAATGATCCACAGCACATGCTCCATCGTCATCGTGATCGCCTTTGTTTCCACAGGACATGATTTAAATTTATTAAGATGGCAGCCACAATTTTATTTTTATAAAATTTATTAAATAAGTTTTCTGGGGACAGTTATGATGTCGCAGGAACCTGTATTAACGGACCCCTGCGACTTGCGACCACCCTACGACAAAAATCCCAGGGTGTCTAAAATCGCGTCGCGTGAAGAAGGGTAGATCGAATCCAGCGGAAGACCCCGTTCAAACTCCAGGGTGATGGTCGGTATATGACGTTCCCAGCCGGCATAGGTGCCCAGAGAACCCGGGGTAGGGTAACCGATGTCCTCGACAATCTCCATGTTGATCTTCTTCTGCATGACCTCGGCGAAAGGTCTTGCCGGGCCGTTGATATTGATCATCGGCTTCCAGGAATGAAACGAGATGATAAAATCGGGGTTGAATTCTCTTACCAGTTTCATCATAACGGAAGTCTCGGGCTCGCTGCAGGCACGGCTTCCGGGAAAGTACTTTGGTTCGCTAAAGGTATCAGACCAGTCTTTCGTCGGCATGTTCCGGTTCAGGTCGACGCCATTGGCATTACCCCGCTTGAAAGCCAGAAATCCGTCAGGATTAAACACCGGAACCACATAGACCGAAGACGCCACCGGCGAATGGGTTTTACCCAGGGCAAACTCCCGGACAAAATCTTCCATGAACCGAACCCCCTCGGTTTCGTTGCCGTGTACGCCGCCAATCAGCAGGGCCCGTTTTCCGCCTTGCTGCCCCGAAAGGAGTTTGCCGACAATGTCCTTACCGCCCGCGCTGGTACCGATGCATTCCCATTCCGGGCCGGTAAAAATCGCCCGGCTGGTATCGCCGTAGGGGAGAGATTCTTTGAGAGCGTTTACGTCTTCTGCCATAACTATTCTGAGATTTCCAATAACGGGTTCTACCGGCCTTCACGGCGGAGGGCGTTATGGTAGGTATTGTACATCAGCATGGCGATGGTCATCGGCCCGACCCCGCCGGGAACCGGGGTGATATACAGGGCCTTGTCTTTTAACCGTTTGTAGTCAAGGTCGCCGCAGACGCCCGTCTCGGCCCGGTGCATACCGACATCGATGATGATGGCGCCCGGTTTCACATGTTCGTTATTTAAAATATTTCGTACGCCCATGGCCGAAACAATGATGTCGGCATCTTTAATGAAGCTGTCGATATTATGGGTTTTCGAATGGCAGATGGTCACTGTGGCCTGACCATAGTCCATCAAGAGCTGGGCCATCGGCTTGCCGACGATATTCGACCTGCCAAGGACGACGGCATTTTTACCCGTCAGCTTTAAACCAAGTTCCTGGAGCATCACCATGACACCCAGTGGCGTACAGGGAATGGTTCCTTCAACCTTGGCCTGCAGCCGACCGATGTTTTCATAATGAAACCCGTCAACATCCTTCTCGGGACGAATCGATTGCAGGATCTTTCTCTCGTTCAGTTGCTGTGGCAACGGTAACTGAACCAGAATACCATGTACCGTAGCGTCGGCGTTCCAGGCGTCAATAATACCCAGCACTTCGGCCTCGGTTGCCGTTGCCGGGAGCCTTTTGACGATCGAATGAAAACCCACCTCGTTGGCCGACTTTTCTTTATTGGCCACATAAATCTTGCTGCCCTCGTCTTCCCCGACAAGCAAAACGGCAAGACCCGGTTTTTCGGCAAGGCCCTTGACATCTTCGGCAAGTTTTTTGCGAATTTCCTGGGCAAGTTTTTTTCCCCAGAGAATATTACCCTCGACCCATGTATCTTTTTCAATTTTAAACGACGGAATGTGAATCATGTTTGTACCCTGCTTAGCGTACCCATAACCAGGTTGATGATCAGGATAAGTACGCTGTAAATATTTATTCCTATAAAGATTTTTTTGTATTGTAAATTTTTACCGGCAATCAAAAGACCCCGCGACATAAACAGGAGGACCAGGGAAAGCAAGGCGGTAACCGCGTAACCATAGACATCTTTGTACTGGCCAAAGAACGTCACCGAAAAGGCCGAGACGATGGTAAGAAGGATGCCGCCGAAGGTCCATAACTGAAGGGCTCGCTCCGAAATGATCTTTGTAAGAGTCGGCAGCCCGGCCCCGTGGTAGTCGTTGCCGTATAAAAACAGTAAAAGCCAGAAGTGGGGTACCTGCCAGATGATCATGAAAAGGCAGATCGATAAAATATAAGGGTCGCTGATATCCCCTCCGGCCGCCGCCCAGCCGACCGCCGGCGGAACCCCGCCAATGACAGACCCCGGAATGACGGCAATCGGCGAAACTCGTTTCAGGTAAGTATAGATGCCGTTATACCAGACATAGGCCGAAAGCCCCAGTAAACCCGCAATGACGTTGGTCTTGAAAAACAGAATACAGATGCCTATCGTGAAGTAGATCAAGACAAATCCCCAGGCAAAGCCCACCGATACCCGGCCCGACGGCAGGGGGCGCCCCATCGTCCGCTTCATTTTCAGGTCCAGGTTTCGATCCTGGATCTGGTTCAAGGCGGCCGAACTCAGGCCGATGAGCAAGATCCCGATAACCGGCCAGGCAAGGTTTGACATCCAGGGCTGCGGGGCCAGGAGATAACCCACCGTCGTTGTGACGGTCACAGAAAATGTAATTTTTATCTTACCCAGTTCGAGAGTAATTAAAAACCATTTCCAAAACTTTTTCATTTCATTTCACCTGTCATGGACTGTGTATCCGCAAAATCCAACCTATTCCATGGTATTAAATAAATCGAGGATTAACGCGCCAAGTGAAAAACAAAACGAGGATAATTATTCAACAATGAGGCTGGTTTTCTCTATACATGACTTTAAATCATACAAAGCAGGGCATTACTTTTGCATACAAACATTATGACATGTACTACCGAAATATTAAAGAATCCTTGCACTAGTGATTTACGGGAACTCGACGGATTTTTTTTATGTCATAATGGATAGTTTTTTAAAGGAGTTTTTATGAACCATAGCGAATTACCTGCTTTTTTTTCGGCCCTGAACGCATTTAGTTTTATTGCCATCGTCACCGCCTTCCTTTTGATAAAGGCGAAGAATAAAACCGGGCACCGTATTTTTATGGCCCTGGCCCTGTTGGCTTCGACGGCCTTTCTGGGCTTGTATCTGTACTACCACTTCACAACCTCGGAACCTGTGCGATACCAGGGCCAGGGATTGATTCGGTATGTATATTTTACCATTCTCATTACCCATACAATCCTGGCTGTAGTAATCGTTCCATTTATTCTCAAAACGGTTTACCATGCCATCAAGGAACAACATGAAAAGCACAAGGCGCTGGCGCGCTGGGTTTTCCCCGTTTGGAGTTACGTATCCTTTACCGGGGTTGTAATTTATTTCATGCTGTTTAAATTCTAGACGGGCATTTCTGCAAAAAAAAAGGGCGGTCGATGTATTCACATCGCCGCCCCCTTTTTTATAAGGACAGGTTTCCCTGTCACACAATTTCTAATTAGTTACTTGTAGATTTTGATTGCTTGTAAACAATGAAAATGATTAACGAAATAAACGACAAGGGCAAAATGCCCATTAGAATTGTCGTATCAAAGTAAGCGTCAATCTTTTCTTTTGAAAACGAAACAACCGTATTGCATGAAGAACAGGCGCTCAAAGGCCCGTTTGCATACAAATACCCGGCCAACAATACCAATGAATAAATTGTTTTTCTTAATTTCATTTTAATCACCATTTTAATTTTTTGACGGCAGTACATATACCAGGAGGTAAAGTAGCGGCCAAAGAAGAACTACAAAGTACCAGAAAATACTCAATGGTTTCATCATTGATATTTTCAAATTAAAATCCGAAATTTTAATAATTTTTAATGATACGTAAAATAAATATATCAGACCGCCGACCGCATGAAGGCCGTGAGCGCCGATAATCGTGTAAAAAAAAGCGCCAAACAAACTTGAGCTTGAAGTTAAACCGCCGGCAATGAGTTGCACCCATTCGATCCCTTGTAAAACAACAAAGGCTCCGCCAAGCAGCATGGTTAATTTTAAATATCTTGAACCAAGTTTTTGACTGTCGTCATTTTGACCCTTTGTTTTACGCACTGCAAGAAACAAGGTAACTGCGCTGGCAAGTAATAACAAGGTATTAAAGGCAGTACTTTCAACCGGTAATCTTGGTTGCCATTTCGGAGGCCACGACCCGGCATTGTCTGATGCATTTACCACAAAGGCGCTGATCAAACCACTAAAGAACATGATTTCGGTAGCAACGAATAGTATCATGCCCAGAGCACCGTTCGTAAGAACGGTGCTCCGGTTAGTAGTTTTTTTATTTTCTGTTATTGAAACCATTACTCAGTAATTTGTAACGGGATCAAGAGAGTATCTGGTGCTACACCAAGTATCAAAAGAACAATAAACACTACAGACAAATAGGTAACCAGGTTTATCAATGCCGGCTCATATTTCAAATGCATCAAATTTGCCAACACGATATAAAACTGGACTGCACCCAGAGCTGAAATCGCCAGAACTTTAGGAGAACCGGTCATTCCGCTCATGGATATGCCGACCATGGCGATTACGAGAATCGCAATGGTACCTAGAAGCATCACATAGTTTTGTTTGCCATGATAATCTTTTTCATCTGCCATATTTTTCTCCTTTACTTAATAAGGTAAAACATTGGAAAAAGAATAACCCAGACCAACTCTACCAGGTGCCAGTAAGCGCCTGCCAGTTCTACTCTGTGCAAATTTTCTCCGCCGCTGCAGCTAATATAAACGCCAAGAATCACCAAGCTACCAACAACTATGTGCAGACCGTGAAAACCGGTCATCAGGAAGTAGTAAGACCAGAATAAACTGACCTTCATCACTTCACCGCCGGGTTCGGCGCCTGCAATAGCTTTAGCGCTTGATATTGTATGGCCTTCATGAAAGTCAGCCGGCCACTCGTAGCCAAGTTTGATTCCAAGGAATACCAAACCCAGTACAAGAGTGTACAGCATGAAGCTTTTCATTTTAGCTACATTTTTTTCCAAAGCCGCTTCGTGTGCGACCACCATAGTCCAGTTACTAATTAAAAGAATCATTGTGTTGATTGTTCCAACTATTGGGTTTAGTGCGCCAGCCGCTTCTTTAGAACCGAATTCAGGGTACTCTAAACGTGCAAGTATATAGGCTGCGATAAAACCGCCGAAAATTACTAATTCGCCGGCAATCAGGAACCATACTCCGAGTCTACCTTTAGGTACTCTTTCTAATGTTACATCACTCATTTCTCACCTTCCTTAATCTCAGCAATTACTGCTCATTTTGAGGCCAGAAGTCTGAACCACTTCGCTTCGGATTACTGTACTCATAGGGGCCTCTATAGCAAGCAGGCGGAGTAGTAAAGTTTCCGTGAGGCGGAGGAGAATCTGCAACCCACTCAAGGGTATTACATTTCCATGGGTTTTTTCCAGCTTTTTCACCGTTCATTGCGCTTAAAATAATGTTCAAGAAGAAAATTAATTGTGCAGCCGCAATGATAATGGCGCCATAGGTCGCAACGTGACGAATCTGGAGAATCCAGTCTGCCATCAATGGATCGTATGAAGCATAGCTGAAAATTCTTCTGTGCTCACCGAACAAACCTGAAAAAAACAATGGAAAAGCAAACATGTTTAAACCGATTGCTGTGGTCCAGAAGTGCAACTTTCCAAGAGTTTCGTTCAGCATTCTTCCAGTAGACTTTGGAAACCAAAAGTAAAAACCTGCCAAACCGGCAAAGAATACAATTGGAATCAATGTGTAATGAAAGTGAGCAACAACGAAGTACGTATCGTGTGCATACATATCAAAACCGGCTGAACCGAGGAAAATACCAGTAACGCCACCAACAAAGAAGAAGACAATAAATCCTATTGCCCACAACATTGGGATTTTAATTTCAATTTGTCCGCCGAAGAATGTCGCGATTACCGCAAACATAATAAAGGCGAATGGAATTGAAATAATGATGGTTGTTATACTGAAAAATTCCGCCATTCTTGGGTCAATACCCGCAACGAATTGATGGTGAGCCCATACAATCATCGCAATGAAAGCGGAAGATACAGCCATAATGATGATCCATTTGCTGGCAAAAAGTGGTTTTCTTGTAAATGCAGGTACTATTTCAGAAACAATACCTATCGCCGGTAATAATACTACGTATACTTCCGGGTGTCCGAAAAACCAAAATAAATGTTGGAATAAAATTGGATCCCCGCCTCGAGCCGGGTCATAGAATCCAGTGTTAAAAATCCTGTCAAACAGAAGCATTACTGCTCCGGCGATAAGAGGACCTACTGAAAACATGAAGTCAACTGTAGCAAGATTCAACATCCAAACTACGGCTGGAACATCCATTAATTTCATTCCTTTTGCTCTCATATTGATAGAAGTTACCAGGAAGTTGATACCGCCCAGCAACATAGAAGCAAATTCAAGAGCTACGGCCAGAATCAAAAGCGAACCGCCTGTCCACAAATTTACAAGGAAATTTGAATCAGGGTCAACGCCTTGAGTAGCTGCAAGAGGCGGATACATTGTCCAACCTGTAGCAGCGCCGCCGCCTGGGGCCATAAATGAAAGGATCAGAACCAATGCGCTTACAAGAAATATCCAATATGAAAGCATATTGAGTAATGGAAACGCCATATCGTCTGCGCCAAGCATCAATGGAATAACAAAATTTCCAAGACCGGCCAAAAGAATTGGCATCGCGGCCCAGAAAAACATGATCATCGCGTGATTGGTTACCAGCATGTTGTACTTGGTTCCGTCAAGAACCCCAACGATCGGGACATCTATTCCCGGCCAGGCCAATTGCATACGAAAAGCTACCGCAAAAAGACCGCCGATAAAGGCAAATACTACGCCCGTAAGGGTGTACTGTTTAGCGATATACTTATGATCAGTTGAAAACACATATTTTGATAAAAAACTTTGTTCGTGATGTGCACTCATTTCAACCTCCTATTTTTTTTCAGTAGCCATTGCTACCGAACCTGAATTAAGATTTTTAATAAAAGAATCAAATTCTTCTACAGATACAATCTTGATCCAGTTTCTCATTGTTCCATGGTTAGAACCGCAGATTTCGGCACAAAGAAGTTCAGTTCGACCTTCTTTAATAGGCTGCACCCATCTTGTCAGAATTCGACCTGGAATTACGTCTTGCTTAAATCCGAACTCTCTTACAAAGAACGAATGTAATACATCCGCAGCAGTTAGATGCAACTTTGTTACCTTGTTTACAGGTAAAACAAGTTCGCCATCATTACCGTCTGCGATCTGCACATCATCCTCGGTAAAGAGTTTTCCATCTGGTCCCGGATAAGTAAATTCCCACTGAAATTGACGACCTACGATTTTTACTTCGTAATCGCTTTGTGGCATTGCCTCAGCAATCTCTACTTTTGTCCAAACCTTGGCTGTTTCGATGTCGACCCAAAAATCGCAAAGAACAACCAAAACCAGCGGGATCCAAATCCACTTGGATTGAGCCCAGTCATCACCGGTCAAATATTTTGCCTTACCACCCTGCTTTTTCAGAGAGGTAAAGATACCATAAAACAATGCGCCGATTGAAACAGTAAACCAAAATGATGTTAAAAATAAAATCACTTTGAACAAACCAAAAACATCACCAGCAACACTACTATACGCTTCGGGTAAAAAGCTCATACTTCCTCCTTAAGAAATTTTTTAAAACCTCCACAGGATAAACCTGTGAAAATTCGAATTTATATCCGAATATAGGCAAATACATTTATACATCTTCTACGTCAAACTTTTTTTCGTTTTGGCGTTGATTTGGAAAATTATCTAAGAGCTTTGGCCGGAACTCGCCTGTTTTCCAGGTTCATAAACAAACGACCGGGATCTGCCGGTCTTTTTCCGGGGTTGTTTGTACAAATTTGAAAAATGCTTTTACAGGCTGCCGGGTTTTTTTTGAGGTTCAGTATGTTTTGCGCCATGTCAAAAATCTATGCCATCGCCGACTACGAAACCTGTTTAAAAAACAACATCGATGTGGTTGACTTCGTCAAGGCCGTTACCGCCGGCGGCGTTAGAATCGTTCAGTACCGCGACAAGGTAAGAGACGTAGAATCCGTCGACAGGGAATTTGGCCGACTTCTGCGGCTGGTTGACCCAGAGGTAACCCTGGTCATCAACGACCATGCCGGCATCGCCGCCAGGTATGGCGCGATGCTGCACCTCGGGCAAACCGATAGTTATCACCCACCGGCCGGACCCTTCGGACGATCAACGCATTCGATTTCAGAAGTCAAACAGGCTATAGCAGAAAACCCGCAGCCGGACTATATCGGTTTTGGGGCGATGTTTTCAAGCCCGACGAAACCCGAAATTGCCGAAAACCGGAACCAGGTAAGCGAAGTTCTGGCGCTGTGGTCAAAAGACATTGTCCTGATTGGGGGCATCAACCGGGAAACCCTTCCCCTGTTGCCGACTGACGAGCGAATCTACTATGCCATCATCAGCGATTTTTTTGCCCTCGGGAATACCCCGCGGGATATTGAAAAACGGGCCTCAGGCTATGGAAATCCATAACAAAATTTTAGACGAATTGTTTGAGAAACTGTTTCCACCAATGCAGGGATTTTTTCGAGGTCTTGCCAGGATTGCCAGGATTAACTAAATCTTTCTGCGCTTCGATGATGTTTTCAATCACGCCACCAACGTTGAGAATCTTAACGTCTTCTTTAGATTTAAAAATATACGGGTTTCGGGTCACCACGCTGTTTTTGGTCCAGAAGAGTTCTTCTTTAAGTTTTTCGCCGGGCCGTATACCGACAAACTGAATGTCGATATCTTTATACGGAACCAGACCCGAAAGTAAAATCAAGCGCTCGGCCATGTTTAAGATCTTCACCGGTTTGCCCATATCGAGGGCCAGAATCGAGCCGCCGGAGGCTTCCAGCAGGCCGTGAAGAACCAGGTTCACCGCCTCGGGTACGGTCATGAAAAATCGCTCCATGTCGGGGTGGGTCACGGTCAAAGGTCCCCCGTTTTGAATTTGTTCCCAGAAGAGGGGAACGACCGAACCGGACGAACTTAGAACATTACCGAACCTTACCGAAACCGTTTTGAGCCTGCCTCCGTTGCCCTTTTCTTTACCCGGGTTTTTCTTCGAAGTTTTTCCCGGCAAAGCCATGTTATACACCAGAAGTTCGGAAATCCTCTTCGTAAGACCCATGATGTTTTCGGGCGATACCGCCTTGTCGGTCGATATGTTGATCAACCGTATTTCAGGCGCCTTAGGGTTATCCTCCAGGTATTCTTTTGTGCAGGCCAGCAGGTTGTGCGTACCCAGGATGTTTGTATTGATCGCCTCGATGAAGTTTTTCTCCATCAGGGGAACGTGTTTGTACGCCGCGGCATGAAAAATGATATGGGGTTTTTCTGACGAGATGATGTCCTTCATCCGTTTCCTGTTGCGAATGTCGGCGATCAGGCAGATGGTATTTCTGGCACCCGCAAATTCCTTTTCCAGGTCGTAGATTCCCCGTTCGTTCTGGTCGAGAAGAACCAGCCTCTGGGTATCAAAGGGCTGTAACTGGCGGGCAATCTCCGAACCGATCGAACCGGCTGCCCCGGTGATCAGGATACGCCTGCCCTTGAAGATCTTCTCCAGCGGCTGATGCGAAAGACGAATTTCAGGGCGGTGAATCAAATCTTCAATGCGGACCCCGCGAATATCCGGAATGATGTGATCAAATCGCCTCGGCACGACCTTGTACATTACCGCGAGGTTTTTTAGTTTGCCAAAGACATCGTCCATGATGGCCGAGTTTACGGGCATCGTCAGCCAGATTTCCTTGATACGGTGTTTTTCAACCAGCGAGAGAATCTCGGCGGCGTCCTGAATTTTGTACGGGCCAAGACGGCTGCCAATTTTATCAGGATTATTGTCTATAATAGAAACAATGTGGTACTTGCCGATCAGGTCCCCGGTACGCAGGTCCTCCAGCAGGTGCATGGTAACCGACCCGGCCCCGTAGATGATCACCGAAGTTTCGCCGGTTTTCTTTCGCAGACTCTCCGGGTTGAAATAAAAATACCAGAAAACCCGGTGGGCAAACAAGACAAACCCGAGACTCATATAACCCGAAGATACCGTTAAAATGTACCTGGGGTCGACCGCCGGGCGGTCAAAAAACAGTACGGCGGCAACGATCAACCCCGCATTGACCAACCCCAGGGATATATAATGATAAAAGTTCACGTACTGCCAGTCTATCTTGTAGACCCCCAGGGCGACATAGGCCAAAACCGTTAGCATGGCCAGGGCAAACGACAACAAGAGTACCTCAAAAACCGTTCCGGGGTTTTGAAAAACCCCGGACACTTCGGCAAATAAAAACCAGAAGACAAAAATCAGGGCCAGGTCAAGGATTTCACGAAGATGATAACGAACATTCATTGAGTATTTTCCATATAGGGTTCAAAGGCAGCCCTCAATATTTCGGGAACCCGGATGGGTTTGGAACGTGACAGGGCGACTGCTAAAAATTCCCCCTCGGTTCGCAGGATCCGGTCGCCGAAGCCTTTACCGGAATCTTTAAAGATCTCCTGGCGAATGTAAATTCTGACCTTGTCAACCCGGCTGATCCAGGTATAGACCTTTAGAGGATCATTTAAACCAACCTCGCCGTAGTAGCAATATATACCGTTGATCCAGAAAAGCGACAGGTCGTTCCTGAGAAGCTCCCCAAAAGAAACCCCGACATCTTCCAGCAGCCTCCACCGGGCCTCTTCATTGAGGCGCCAGAGAACGATGTCGGAACACTGGTTAAAGCCGTCGAGGTCGATGTGACGAACCCGGTAGTCCATTTCGGAACGTTTACAGGTATTCGTAAAATTTTGCCGGATATCCCACGTAAGAAGGGGCTCGGGAAATTCCTCATCACACAGGGAAATCTTATCAAGAAGATTTTCATCGACCGACATCAGGGTCGTAAGGTGCGCCGAAAGCTCGCCGGAATCCCGGTTAACTATTTGCTGATCCCAGTAGATGCTGTTACTCATACGCCAGGCATTGGACCGAACCTCCAACGGCACATGGGCAGCCAGTTGGCGAAGGTATTGAACATGAATCAATTCCGGTTTAAGATAGATACCGTGCCGGGTAAAGTAGGGCGTGTCGTAGCCAAGATTATGTAAAAAATCAAATTGCCCCTGGCGAACATACGAGAGGTAAGTCGCGCTGTTGACATGACGCTGCGAATCGAGATCGAAAAACCGGGTGGTAGTAAAAGACGTCTGGTAATTTTCCATGGCAGTTTAAAACGATTTCTCGATAACGGCAAAATGTTGAATCCGTTTTGTTGGTCAAGATAATATTAAAATGAAAATTATTTTTAAAAGGGTTGTCCTTTAACCCCATACGTTTTTTATCCCGGGCGAGATTTTCGCGATATAAGAAAGTCGCATACCAACGCGACCTGTAGATATGACAAAATGTTTTAAAATATAAGATTTTTTCCTGTTTTTTATCTTCCCGGTGAAAAAAAGTATCCAAAAAATTAATATATAGGCAGACGGGGGTCGGGCGACTTTATTGAAAAATAAACCCTCCGCCGCAACCCCCCTCACGGAATTACTAAAAACCATAATAAAGGGGACACTATATGAATCAAAGAAAAAAACTTAGTCTTGTGAGTAACGTTCATCTCTCGGTGCATGACAGAAGATCGGCGATGAAGAACAACCCGAACCAGGTTATTCGACATACGATCCGGGGCTACTATAAAAATCAAAACTGGGACGCCCTGTTAAAATACCTTCTTCTCCTGGAGGAGCGAAAACAGCTACCGCAGTCATGGCGGTGGCAGATCGGGCAGTTGTACATTTACAACAACGAATCAAGCAGGGGGCTTGATTACCTGTACAACCTGCACCGGCAGGATCCACAGCACCCCGACGTGCAGCTCACCATTTTTGACGCCTTGCGATCGATGGGAAAAAGCGAATATTCATTTAACTGGATTAAAAAACCGCAGATCAAAACCATCGACAGAAACATACTACAGACCTGCTTCAATGAAATCCGGCAAAAGAAAAATGCGATACCGCTTTTTATCCTGTACGCAGTTTTGAAGGAGCTTCATAGCGAGATCTTTGACGAATTTGACCTTCTCTTCGGGTTAAAGAAAGACAACCGGTTCTCGGTATTTAACGATACCTGCTTCTTTCGTTTTTCAAAAATCGATATACGGGTAGAGGTCGAAATCCTCAGGCATGCGGCCTGAAAAAACCGATAAGCGGGGTTAGTCTGTTGACAAACCCCGCTTATGCTCTTTTTATTTTTTATTGAACGTATCTCTTCTTGAATTCCTGGCGTTCTTTTTGACGGGCCGCTTTTTCCTGCGGGCTTTGCTTGCCAATAAACCACTTGTGCATTGGGCTGTTTAAAACCGCCTGGAGTTTGGCGTTTAACCTTTCGGCCCCTTCGGCCCTGGCCCCGCCCATGGCGCGATTTCGGGCAATGACCTCGCGCAACTGCGGAATAAACTTCTGGTAAAAATTATCGGCGACCTCAAACATTCCATGCCACTGGGTGTAGTCGGGGCCCATCATCGAGGCGCCGTGGCGGGCTCTTCTGCCCTCGTGGTGCCAGAGATAAAAGTAGGTAAATTCAATCTCATCGTCGAAGGTGGTATCCGAAGTGATCAGATTTTCGCTTCGCATCAAGTTGTACAACTCGGTGGCCGGCCGGGCAAATTTCTCATTATAGGTGTCGATCAGGTTATCGTACTGGTTGTACCAGTTGCCGATCCATCCCGGCGAGTGGCAACTTTCGCAGACAACTTGCATATCCTTACGGCGATCTTGCCAGGATTTTGTGGGTATGTTTTTAGCCTTGTCGGCTGCGTCGATCTTTTCCGAAATCGGGGGTCGAAGGTTCCACGAAATCCGGCTGCCCACATCGTGGGTAATTTCCAGGTCGCGGGTGGCGCCCATATGGCAGGTAGCGCATGTCGGCCCGCTTTCAAAATCAACCCCGGGTATCCACTTCAGGTTTTCCATTTCTTTTGAAAATTTTTCCCGGTTGGCGACAAACGATATGCCGTGCTTTGATTCCATATAAATTTCCAGGTGCGGGTGATCCGGGCCCATGTGGCATTTACCGCAAACCTCGGGCTGCCGGGCCTGGGCGATGGAAAAATTATGCCGAAGGTGGCAAGACGAGCAGGAGCCCTTTGAACCATCCGGGTTTATTCGGCCGATTCCGGTATTTGGCCAGGTATCGGGGTCCAGTCTGCCGCCTTCAAGAACCTTGACTTCCGAACCATGGCACTGAAGACATCCCGAAACGGCCACGGCGGAATTTTTTGTCTTCACCCCGTTAGCGTCAAACGTGACATGACCCTCGACAACCTCCGCCAGTTCGTTATCGAGGCTTCCTAAAATCGCGCCGCCCTGGGCATGGTGGCTGTTGGTATATTCTTGAAATTGTTTTTCGTGACAAACCGAACAGTCTTTTGGCGAGACAATTGTCGAAATATTCAAACCATTATAATGAGCGATGAGATCTTTATCGCCGTCTTTTGCCTGGTGACAGTCGAAACAGCCGATACCGCTATGGGAATGCTTGCTTTCTTTCCACTGCTTCACGATACCGGGCGTGGTATTCTGGTGGCAATTCACGCATTCTTTGTTGGTGCCGGTAACCACGGCTTCGGGGTACTGTAACACACGTTTTCTGCCACCCTCGATCCAGGCCACTATCAACAGGGAGATAAAAAATACAACCGAAAGAAAGGCAATAATGACCTTCTTTGAGTTTAAAGAAATCTCCTGTTCGCCTTTAAACGCATCGGCAAATTCTTTAATGACTTTTATAAATCGATCCTTGACAGAGCCCTCCGGTTTTACCGGCTTTATATCAAAAGGATCTTTTTTCTTTCTCGGCGGCATTATGGTCTCCTTTCCTCTTTACTTCTCTATATTATTATTTTTTTTAATTTCAATATTATTTCAATGACTTAAAAACAGCGCGAAGCATTCCCAGAGGGTAAGCGCGCACAGTAAAAATACGGCCGCGATGCCAATGTAGGTGCTGGCCTCGCTTGTCTTTTTCTTTTTCAAAAGTTTGGCGTCGATAAAGGGCCATAACAGCAAAACGAAAAACGCGGCGCCCATGATCAATACGGCCGCAGAAATGGAAGTGATCTTCAGGATTCGAAACGTAAAGTAAAAATACCACTCCGGTTTTATGTGGGCCGGCGTGATCAACGGGTTGGCCTTCTCTTCCAGACCCGCCGGAAAAACAATCGCCATAAAGGTCAACAATATCATCAAGACAATCGCGATAATGATTTCGGTAAACAAATGATCGGGAATAAACGGGAAGGTTTTTCTCCTGGTCTTCTCGTTAAAAAAGAATGTGGTTATACCCAGCAGGTGCATCAGGGCGACATGTACCACAAGAAGAAGGATCAAAAAAACGGGTAAAATGGCTGCATGAAAGACATACATACGGCTTAAGGTAAACTGTGAAATGGCATCGCCGTCTTTGATAAAACTGGAAAGTACCGAACCTATCAAAGGTACCGCGTTTAGCAGGTTACCCGCAACGGTCAGTCCCCAATACGAGAGTTGCTCATAGATCAACGAATACCCCGAAAAGCCGATTAAAAGGGTAATGACGAAAAGAAACGTTCCCACCATCCAGTTGACTTCCCTGGGTTTTCGGTAACTTCCGGTGATAAAAACGCGTATCATGTGCAAAATAACCGAGGCGATCATAAAATTCGCCGACCATTTATGCATGCTCCGGATATACCAGCCGAAGTTGACATTTTCGGTAATATTTTTTACGCTATCGTAGGCATGGTCAACCGAGGGAATGTAATAAATGGCAAGTAAAATACCGGTAACGATTTGAACCATGAAAAGGTACATGGGTGTACCGCCAAGGCACCACCACCAGTGCCGCAGGTGATCCGGTACGGGCTCGCTGCTGAAGGCCTTGAAAAATTCCGGGTCAATAGGCACTCTTTCGTTAAACCATTTTTTAAAACTCATTATAAATACTCCTACGATTTACCAACAAGCGCATAGATGGCATTATCAACAACGTGCAATTCGCATTTCTTCAAGGTTTGTTTTGCCTTGAAGGGAGGCCCGGCAATGGCAACGCCGTTATCATTAAAGATACCGCCATGGCAGGGGCAAAAAAATCTCGACTTGTCAGCCTCCCATTTTACCTTGCAGCCAAGGTGGGGGCAACGGTTTGAGAAGGCAAAAAATTCATTCTTGCCCTCAACCTCGCGACTGGAAAGTAAATAGCTTTCGCCAGAAGGCGTCGAAAAGGTGAGGGTCTGACCGGCAGATACTCCCGAAGCATAGGCAATAAATATCTTTTGTTTTTCATCCTTTCGCCACGGCATGAGGTATTTTAAAACAAATCCCCCGAATGTTCCGTAACTAACGAACAACCCGCCGACGGCAAAAGCCGACCTCAAGAAACCTTTTCGACTAACCCTTCTTTCGTCCATGATTTTTTCGTATTACTTCAAAACGTTTTGAATAGCTTTGATTTCGTCTTCTTTCAAATTAACCTTCGGCATGGTAAACTGGTACTTGCCCTTTAATTCCGCGTCGTAAATACTTTTAAATTTTGACCTGGCTTCGGCCGGGTTTTTCAAATAGGCGTCGAGATAGCCGTCGGGTCTTTTCAAGGCGGCAAAGCCGGACAAATCCGGGCCCTGGGCGCCTTTTGCATCCGGGTTAAATTTATGGCAGGCTCCGCACTTTGATTTGAATACTTTCATGTCGTCGGCAAATACGGCTGAGGCAGACAGGGTCGCCAAAACTAAAATTACAGTTTTCTTAAAATTCATACAAATCTCCAGTAGATAAATTTCCAGGGCAGAAATTGCCGTTAAAACAATTTCTGATAGTTTCCTGACATAAATGTAAAACAACGACTACCTTTAGCCTGTCAAACAAATTTTACAATTCCGGGTAAAATGACCCTGAATGTTGAATTGCGGGGGAAAATTCAGGTTTCCCCCGTATGAAATCCGGGTGATCAGGCAGAAGACAGGTTCATACCTGCGACAACCCGGATACAAGAAGTAAAACCCTATTTCCCGGATTCCAGGTAATCAATGATCTTGCGCGGGTTTGTCTCCTCTTCGGCAATGAAGACATGACAAAGAGTACAGTCCGATCGTATGGAGGCCCCTGCCGAATCTCCCGTACCTGTCAGGGTATCGTTATGACAGCGAAAACACCCCGGCGCCGCCATGTGGCCGGCGTTACTGGCGTAGGTATCCCAGGTGACCTGCATAAACGGGAAGACATTGGCGGCATGGATTTCTGAAATCGCCTCGGCGGCCTGGGCGATGGAAGCTGACCACTGGTCAACCTTCGCAGGGTATTTTTCCTTGTAAAAGGCGGTCAAAAAAGATTGAGCCTGGCTTCGAAGATCAACACCCGGGGTATGCCCGGCGGTTAAAAACTCCAGCCCCTGCCGTTTGATCCAGGGCAGCGAGAGGGGAACCAGCCCCTTTGTAATGGCCTCGTCGAGAGCCTTGTCGGGCGACTTTGCCGGGTGGGCCACCCGGTTATGGCAGTCGCTGCAACTGACTTCTTTTATCGGGCGATTTTTGTCGGCATAAGTAGTCGCATAGTCGGCAGTCGCAAAGGTAGTCTTTTTACCGGTTTTTTCGTTTAGTTCTTCAATCCAGACCACCTCGGAATCATCTTTACCGGTTTTATATCGAACCTTGAGAGCGTCATCGGTATGCCAATGTATTCCCCTTGAGGTCTGGTCAATACCCGACTTGCCGCCAATTCGCAGAAGCATGGCGCTGTACAAAGCCCGGCTGTCTTCACGGGACTCGTCATAGCGGATGTGGGTATAGAGCCTGTCCCCCGATAGCTTGCTTGTCCAGTGACAGTTTTCACAGGCCGAACGCGCAGGGTGCAGGGGCCGCAAAATCTGAATCGGTTTATTCTGGGTATTGGTGACAACCTTGAAGGCCCTGGAGATTCCCGAAAGCTTGGCGTGAAAAAACGAAGAAGTACCCGCGGCAATATGACATTCAACACATTTCACCCTGGCATGCGAAGAATTAAGATGAGTCACGGCCTCCGGTTGCATGGTATCATGACACGCCGTGGTACAAAAACGATTCGATTCGGTATACTCCAGAACCGACGAACTCGACAAGACGGCAAAGATGAAGGCCAGGCCGATAAAAACCGCGACACCGATAACCCTCAACCTGACGGCGGCGTCTTGAAGACGGATCGGCCCGATTGTGGGTACATTTTCCGGGTCCTTTCGAAAACGGCCAATGGCAACCAGGCAAAGACCAACGCCCACCATAAACGAGGCAGCCCCGATGAGGATAAAAAATATTTCCATGTACTCGGTCGTCAGGCCAAATATATTTATAACCAGAAAAAACGGAACCGACAAGAAGGCTATCAAAGCGATGATGATGCCGATTAAACCCGTCCACGTGGCCGACCATTGCGGCAGACCCGCGAGAATTTTTTTAAGCAGCCTGTACATTTACCTCTCCTTAAAAACAAAAAACCGTCATTTTTCTTTTTATAAATATAATCCGGCGACGATTTACCTGTTCTTCTAGGTAAGAATTTAATCAAAAGAAGTTACGAGTTCATTTTTATTTGAAAGATTTGAAATTTTCAGAATTTAAAGGGGAAAAGCCTTTCCCCTATGCGGCACACGGTTGCCGCCTACCCCAAACGTTTGGTTGGCGCGCAAGGCGGGGCGCGAAAATGGCAGGCTCGCGGGTTAATCCAGGTAGAGACTAATGCCAAATAGTATTTGAATATCGCTTTGTCTTATTGACTGCATGTGAAGATCTTTCGAGAGTTCGTTCACTCCCCAAAGGTACCAGCAGTCCGCCATAAAGCCTATCGGTAAAGAAGGCAGTTTATACCTGAAACCGGCCGTTGCAACAAGTCCGAAGTTTCCATTCCTGATCAGTTTCTGGTCAAAAGTAGAGATCGTCGTACCCGCGCTGTTTGCCTCGGTAATTTTATCTTTAAATGGGAAGGTATAAAAAACCCCGCCGCCAACCGAAAAAAACCAAAACTCATACCTCGCCGTCATCGGCAGAAAAAACTGCTCATAAGTCACCTTCGTACTCGGGTCAACGCTTGAATTTTGAAAGTTCATGCTAAAAACGCTTTGTTTATATAAAAAGCCAAGATCAAATTTAACAAAAGAAATAAAGTCTGCGGTAAACAAGACACCGTAGGTCAGGGCAGGTTCTGATTTAAGCGTGGAACCGGTGGGCATAGGCGATATTTTCAGTTGCGCCAGGTTTAAACCGCCAAGGGCCGTAATTCTCACGTTAGCCGCCCTGGTAGCCGTTGATCCCCATAGTAAAATCGACAAAACAATGAGTGGTTTTATATTTTTCATTCCTCTTCCTCTTGCTTTCAAAGCAAATCAAACGACGGCAAGTAATACGGATTTAGTAAAATTTGGCCAATTATCCTGTCAAACAAAAACTGACCACAGGCTTATTAAGTTGGAAAATGCGGGTATTTTGAAAAAGACGTTAGGAACAACGGGGTTCAGGGGAGTTGTTTTCCCCCGAACCCAAAAACCGGGATTACCGTTAGCCGTTAGCCCCTTAAAGATACAAACTTACTCCAAGTAAAATCTGAAGATCGCCCTGTTTTATGGAAGCAGTTGTGGTAGAAAGTTCCGAAAGACCATGCAGGTACCAGACATCCGCCATTAAACCAATTGGAATCAGGGGAAGTTTAAATCTTAAACCAAGCGTACCCATAACACCAAAGTTGGAACCGCTTAAATTGCTGTTTGCAAACGTCGCGGTAGAAGAACTTTTAACCGGTAAATTCGTAGACACCGTTACTTCGTCTTTAAGCGGCATCGCGTAATAAAAACCGGCGCCAATTGAAAAAAACAAGAGTTCAAGACGAGCCGTAACCGGAACAAAAAGTTGCTCATAACTCATCTTTGTTTCAATGACGGGAAGGCTTGTCGTTGACATGGAAAAACCTGTTTTCTTATACAACAAACCGGCATCGAATTTTAATATGGGTAAAAAATCAGCCGTGACCAAACCGCCTATGGCAAGGCCAAAATCAGGTACAATCAGGGTTTTCGCGGGTAGAGGATCTAAAAACATCATTGGCGCCGATACCCCGCCAAGAGCGGTAATACGCAAACTTCCCGCCGAAACGGCAGTTGTACTTAAAAATAAACCCGAAATTACAGCTAAAATAATTTTTCTCTTCAAAATTGTCATACTATCTCCTTTTCGTTGATGTCTGCCAACCCCAGTAAGATCCCGCGTAAACAGGGAAATCACTACAGTTGAATATACCAGCAATTCGAATCAACGAAGAATATTATTAAAAAGATCATATATTGAATACTATTTTTTTTGCTATTTTGTTTGACGCACAAAGTACCATAAAAAATATTATGACCTTATCAACGATCAGGGTAAAATACATTCCATTTTCAGGCTGCTACAGGAGCATTACGGGTTGCCCGAGACGCCGCTCAAACATGCCACAAACGAGCAGTTGGCCATAGCGGTGGTCCTGTCGGCGCAAACAACCGACGAGCAGGTCAACAAAATCACCCCGGAACTTTTCAGAAGATTCCCCGATATGGCCTCCCTGGCGCGGGGCGATTTAAAAGAAATCGAAAAACTGGTGTTTTCAACCGGGTTTTATAAAAACAAGGCCCGAAACATTAAAAACCTTGCCATCAAGGTCTGTGAAAACTTTAACGGTAAAATCCCCAATGACTTTGAAGCCCTGCTGACGTTACCCGGTATCGGGCGAAAAACCGCCAACGTCGTCATGGACTGCGCCTTCAACACCTCGGTCGGTTTCGTCGTCGACACCCACGTCAAGAGGCTCTCGCGCCGCCTCGGCTGGACAACTTCTGAGAACCCCGAAAAAATCGAGAAGGATCTCATGATCGCTATCCCCAGGCAATACTGGAAAGACCTGTCGCTGTATCTCATTTACCATGGGCGTAAGTTTTGCATGGCAAAAAAACCGGATTGTAAAGGATGCTTTTTAAATCAGATTTGCCCAAGACTTTACATTTGACCAATATAACATTAGATCATGCCTTAAAAACCGATCCTCCGTTTTTTATCTTGAATTTGATTTCCATACAATTCATCAATTACGTGAAAAATCATTTGAATGTCTTTTTCGTTTTTATTCCCCTGCTTTGCAATAGTTTCAATTTTCCTGTATAACTCCGCCTGGTCTTGCAAAAGTTCGCTGGTTCTGGCAAAAACCCGCATAATGCGAATATTTACCTCGATAGCTTTTCCGCTTGAAAGAACCGAAGACAACATGGAGATTCCAAATTGTGTAAATGCATAGGGTAAATATTTTGTATGCTTACCTCTTTCGTCTAAGGTCACAAATTGTGACCTTAGAGATAACCACTCATCCATATTAAGCTGAAACATGAAATCATCCGGAAAACGCTCCATGTTTCTTTTTACCGCCTGGTTTAATACCTTCGTCTCAACCCCATACAGTTTAGCCAAATCTTTATCGAGCATAACATGCATTTTTCGAAGGACGAAAATTTTGCTTTGAATGATTTCAATGTCTGTTTTTTCCATAAATACCCGCCAACGTATATATTCTGTTTCAATATATTCATTGAATTTTTCGTGGAAATTTTACAGGCAAACGTAACTTTTTTGAAAATTGGGGAAATACAAAATTGTGTATAAAAAAACCCGCGTTGGCAACGGATCGTTACCAACGCGGGTTTTCAAAATTATCCCGGTTTTATGCAAACAGGGAATTACATTAAAGTGGTTTTTTTAACGCGAGTTCGCCGTTTTTAGAAATGAAAAGAATGTTCAATCTTCTTGATTCTTCATTTACAAAGGCGAGATACTCAAGGTTGCTCTCGTTTCGTTGCTCAATGGCCTCCGAAACGGATAATATAGAAAGAGGATACAATGAAAAAGCAATATCCTTCAATGTATTGTCTTTCACCTTCACAATTTTTTCTTCGTATTGCCCAAGCTCCTTGGTCGGTGAAATTAATGAATAATTACCGTCTGGGCGGGCAAACACCATGGAGTATCTTTTTTCTTCGGCATGGTGGTACATATGAAACTTGAACTTTTCACTTTGCAGTTGCAATATCGCCTCAAGATCGGTCATTGGCTTTACTGCCGCCTCGTAAACATGAATGGTATGATCCTCTTTTTCAAGCGGGTTTTCTCTTGTCGGCATGATCTCCATGGCGGTACTTTTTTCGCCGATCTTCTTGTGGTACTTGTCAATTTGAATGTTCAAGATGTCTACGGTAGCGTCGATTGCGGCGTATAAATCCTTGTCCTGTTTCTGAACATGAAATACGGTAGCATCGGCATGCACGGTTACCTCGCAGACCTGGTTTTGCCTGAGAAGTTTAAATCTCACATCAACGGCTTCAATATGGTGAAGACGGTCTTGAATTTTACTGATTTTTTCTTTGCAGTACTCTTTTATGGCATCTGTTGGTTCCAGATTCTTAAAATAAAATGCGACGTTCATAAATTTTCTTCCTTATAGGTTTAGTATATTAAAGGTAATCTTTAATAGCTCATTTTTTTTATTGAGGAGAATTCGATGTTTACATCAAATCTCTCAATCTGCAATTTCACTATTTAACCGTTCTTTGCTTTGCAGATGGGATGTGTAGTAATTTTCTATATTTTGTAACCGTTCTTCGTCGAATATTGATATTATATTCCTGGAGTTTTTCGGCAATCTGGATGTCCGTCAGGGGGCTTCGATGGTTTTCCTGGTCGACAACAAACCTGAGGGCTTTTTTTAAGTCTTCGACGCCAATATTTTCATCGTCCATACTTTTGATCTTTTTCATTAAAAAATAGGAAAGGGGAAATACGCCATAGGGGGTCATACAATACTTGTGCCTCATGACCCGCGATACGGTCGAGATGTTCAACCCGGCAATTTCGGCGATATCTTTTAAAATCATCGGTTTGAGATACTTTTCTCCTTTGAGAAAATACAGTCGTTGTTTGTCGGCAATGATCCTGGCGATCTTCATCATGGAGTTTTTTCGGTACTCAATACTCTTCAAGAGGTTCTGGGCCTCGTGAAACATACCCCGCCATACCTTGATATTCTTGTCTTTGGCCAGGCCGGTCAGAAGATCCGCATTGAGATTGAAGTCGGGTAAGAGAGGGTTAGAAAAATTGATCTGGATATTGTGTCCCTTGACCACATAAAAGATCTCGGGTATTATATAGTTCTGCTCGGGAACGCTGTACCTTCCGGCCGGGTTCACCTCCAGGGATTTTAATTTGATCAGGGCCTCGCCGATTATTTTCTCTTCAATGTTAAGGTAGTTCTTCAAAGCTTCGACAGTACTATCGTCAAGCTCGGCAATTTCCTTCTGCCCCTGCTGAAAGATCGAGATGATATCCATTAAAGACTGATCATCAGGATATTTTACCCTGGCCTGCCACTCAAGACACTGCCAGGTATTCCGGGCGCAAACCCCGAGAGGTTCCAGCTGCATGAAAAAATCAAGGACCGCTGCCAGCTCCCTCCTGGAAAACCCGTTTTTAAGGGCAAGAACCTCGTGATCTTCCTCAATAAAACCGTGTTTATCAATCGAGGTGATGAAGATCCTTGCAAGTTCTTTGGGCCGCCCGCCAAGATCCGAGACGTCAAGCTGCTCCAGGAGATGGTCCTGAAGACTCCCCTGCCGGTAGTTAAACGACTCCGGGTCGGCGCCGCCTTCTTTGGCAGCCATCTTGTACTGAAGAATAAAATCGTCGAGAGATATCTCGGCGGGCCGAACCTCTTCGAGAAAGATATTCTCCGAGAGACTTTTTTGAAGGTTCTGAACAAGCTCAACGGTATTCAAACCGAGAATTTCCAGGGACCTTTTCAGGTTCAGCGAAATGCCCGTTCGCAGGCGTACCGAGGGGGTTTGTCGAAGCTTGACCATGCCCACTAAAGTTTGAAATCGTCGCCCAGGTAAATCTCCCGGGCCTTCTTGTCTTTGATGAGTTTGGCCGCACTGCCCTCGATCAAGACCTCGCCGTTAAACATAATGTAGGCCCTGTCGGTAATCTTGAGGGTTTCCCGCACGTTGTGATCGGTAATTAAAACCCCGAGATTTTTTTCTTTCAGTTTAAAAATAATTTTTTGAATGTCCTTGACGGCAATGGGGTCGACACCCGCAAAGGGCTCGTCAAGAAGTATGAATTTGGGGTCTGAAGCCAGGCAACGGGCAATCTCAACCCGGCGTCGCTCGCCACCTGAAAGAGTCATACCGGCCTGCGTCTGCACGTGACCGATTTCAAGATCCTTTAAAAGTTCGTCGGTCTTGGCGTGAATCTGGTCCCGGGAAAATTTTCGAATCTCCAGGATAGCCTCGATGTTTTCGCGAACGGTGAGTTTGCGAAAGATGGACTCTTCCTGGGGCAGGTAGCCGATACCGTGACGGGCCCGAAGGTACATCGGCATGGTCGAGATTTCCTGGTCGCCGAGAAAGACCCTGCCGGAGGTTTGCCGAACCAGCCCCATGGTCATGTAAAACGAGGTCGTCTTGCCGGCGCCGTTTGGCCCCAGCAGGCCGACAACCTCGCCCTGTTTGATTTGAAACGAAACGTCGCTGACGACCACCCGCTTGCCGTATTTTTTACGCAAATTTTCGACCCTCAGGATAATGCTTTGACCCCGGTAATTATGGTCCACAACTTGATGGCCGTGGCGATTTCGAAACGACTTCAGGTAACCCTTAACCTTGTCCACGGATCTCTTGACAGAACTTTTCACTTAAACCAAAAGAAAAGTTAAATGAGAATCAGTCTGTCAAGTAACTTGTTCGGGAGCCTGTGCCTCGGGCGTCAGAAAAAGCTGTTGACAGTTTGTACCGTTTCGCTAAATTTAGATTGGTTATCAAAATGCCAGAGCTCATTCGAGAAAATATACTCTATGTGACCCTGTTTCTTTGTTACCTGGTCGGGTCTTTGCCAACGGCCTACCTTGTAGGTAAACTTCGTCATATCGACATTCGAAAAGTTGGTTCGGGCAATGTCGGGGCCACCAATACGGCCAGAATTCTGGGTAAAAAATGGGCCGTTCTTGTTCTTGTTTTCGACATCGGCAAGGGCATAGTGGCCATATCCATCGCCAGGGGTTTGATTGACAATGTAAATCCCTACGGCAGCGAGATTCTGGCGGCGGGGATTTTCTCTGTTCTGGGGCATATATTCCCGGTCTGGCTGCACTTTAAAGGCGGTAAGGGAGTGGCGACCGTCTGCGGTATCGTGATTGCGTCGTCGCCCTACCAGGCGCTGATCGCGTTTAGCATCTTCATGATAACTATCTATACGTCAAAATTTGTATCGCTGTCATCGCTATTGGGCGCCTGGAGCCTTCCGGTTTCATATTTTTTCTTCTTTGATTTTAACCAGAACCCCATCATGTTGTATTTTTTTACCGCTCTTGCGACGATGATCTCGGTAATGCACCTGAAAAATATAAAACGATTGATCAGCGGAACCGAGTCAAAAATTTCAAGCTTCGCCAAATAAACTCTAAAAGACCTTTTGCGTGCGCCTTTATTACCCATCTCTGGGCTTCTAAAAAAGTTAAGAATCGCTAACAAGGCACAAATTATTTGCAAAAAAACTTGCCGGTTAACCCAATATTTATTAATATAAGTATAATAATGCAGAACTTAAATGATCTGCTAATAAGTTGAAGCGTCAGTGCAACACTGACAACTCTCCTTCCTCCTTTCTCAACACACTGCTAAACCCGGAACCAAAATTCCGGGTTTTTTTTGGTGTTTTACCCGATCGGCATCTTAAAATATAAAGACTTTTTTTATTAAAGGGGTTGTCTAAAAAGTCACGAAATTTATTTAAAAAGGGGAGCGCAAGCTCCCCTGGCCTCAACCATGTACCGCAGGCGGCACTTGTTTTCGGCCACCCCTCAGATAGACTCGCTAATTAGAAACTTTGCGTAAAGATTCTCCGTGTCGTACCGATAACTGGTCTTACATTTTTATAACGACTTTCCCCTGGGCGTGGGTATGTAACATGTACTCAAACGCCTCGACGGTTTTTGCAAGAGGGTAAATTTTATCAAGAGAAGGCTTGATTTTTCCGGCGGCGAGAAGGTCGGCCAGGTACGCCAGGTCTTTCTGGTTTGCCGTAGAGACGCCCATAAACCCCAGTTTTTGCTTTGAAAATAGAGATAGAAGCGGCCCCATAAAAATGGCCTGCATGATCTGCCGAATTTCACCCCCGATGGCCACGTAGGTACCCTTATCTGCAAGGCATCGCCTGTAATCGCCAATGGGGTGAAAGCCGTTGACCGCAACAATTATGTCATACTTTTGGGGCTGCTTTGTAAAATCCGTCTGGGCATAGTCGATCACATGATCGGCGCCGAACGATTTGGCCTTCTTTAAATTTGCCTTACTACAGACGGCGGTAACCTCGGCGCCCCAGTGTTTGGCCAGTTGAACCGCAAAGGAGCCGACGCCACCCGAGGCCCCGTTGATTAAAATACGTTCGCCGGGCTGAATCTGCCTTTTGTTTCGCATCGCCTGAAGGGCGGTACTGGCCGCCACCGGAACAGCCGCCGCCTCTTCAAAAGAAACCCCCGGGGATTTCAGGGCAAGGGTATCTTCCTTGGCGCAGGCATATTCGGCAAAGCCGCCCCGGGTGTTGCCGGTAAACCCAAACACCTCGTCGCCCTTCTTGAACCGGGTTACGTTTTTACCGGTTTCCTGGACAACCCCCGAAATATCAGCCCCGGGAACCTTACCGATATTTTTAAACGCATGGGTTTCCATGAATTTGCCGGCGCCGGAAAGTTTCTCAAACCTCCGGTAGTCAAGGGCATTCAAAGAGGCGGCTTTGACTTTAACCAACACCTGGTTGTCGGAAGGTTTTGGCGTATCTATTTCTGTAACCTCTAAGGCCTCTCGCGGCGGCCCATATTTTTGAAATACAATTGTCTTCATAGTATTACCTCATATATTTTATTTTTTAACTTTTATATATTTTTCTCATCAGACAAGATAACCGGTTTTTGTTTTACCAGGGCAACCCCCAAGGTCGGCGTTACGTAATAATTAAAACATGCCCTGAATTTTTTTATACGTTTAAACTACTCACATTTAAAGGTATTCGTCTATGAATTTTATTTAAAATAAATTGTCCATAATGGCGACATGTTGAACCATCTGTTGGGGGGTAGCCCAGCACCACTTTTACGATCGCTATTATATAAAAAAGATATTTATCGTAAAAGTGGTGCTGGGCCAGGGGGGTTTGGGATTTTACCGTAGGGACGCGATTAATCGCTTCCCTACGGTACCGGCGGTTGCGGTCACTGAGCGAAGTCGAAGCGCGGCCCCCCTTTTTTTCCAGAAACATTTGACGGTTACAGTGAATTTTAGTTTAGGTACGCGCAGCCCGGAAAAATATGAAAAATATTTTACTCGTATGTTTAACCCTTTTTTATGCCTTCGGGTTGTTTGCAGGTAATTCGTTTGAAAAGGATAAATCGTATTCTGCCTATTGCGGTAAATTCTTATCTGCCAAGCCTGTCTCAAAAAGTGCCGGCGCAAACCAGGGCGTTGAGGTTCTGTCGGTTTTCAAGTTCCTGGTTGAGGGCGAAGATTCGGCTTTGGTAAAATCCCTCGGCGATTTTCAATACCACCCGTTTTCAAACCGGTTTTCGACCCTGAAACCCAGAATTACCGCAATCTACGTTTCATTTCTACACACCATACCCGACTCACTTCCTTCGGCAACTCCGTTTATACCTTCTTGAAGTAACCATTTCGCCAGGGCCTGAACACCTCGGCAAACTCTAACCTATACACATACCGGCTTAACCGGAATACTTTACCAAGGAAGGACTATGTTACAACTTATATCCACAAAATTACCGGGCCTGTCGACCAGGCTCCTGTTTACTTTCGCCTTGACCGTCGCTCTGTTGGCAACGACTCAAAATTGCGCCGCCATCAAAGACGCCGCCATCGCCCAGGATTCGGGAACGTCTCAGTGCATGACCTGCCACAGCGGCACCACCGACATCGGCAAAAAAATTCTCTCGGCCGATCTCACCTACCACGGCGGGGTCGAGGCCAACGGCCAGCGGGTACCCGTCATCAATACCTGGTACACCTGGGATTCTGCCACCTCGACGAACGTAAAAAACGAGGCGATCAGCAACGCCTGGTACTGGGCCGGCTCGGTCTCGACCTACGCCAACGGCAGCAACTGCCAGCAGTGCCACACCCACGAGGGCTTCGTGAGCCAGGTAACCGGGGTCTATGCCTCTAAAGCGGCCGCGCAAAACAAGACCATCGACCAGGTTCGCGCCGAAGAGCTGCTGGCGATGCCTTCGGCCCCGGGCTGCTTTACCTGCCACAACCCCCATGAAAACGGCAACCTGTCGCTGCGCGTAGCCAATGGCACCAGGATCACGACCCAGAGCGGGGTCACCTACGCGAAGTCTCGCGGCAACACCTGCGTGTCGTGTCACGAGGCGCGCCTGACCAAGGGAAGAACCGACCACTGCACCTCTTCCGATACCCGAATCGCCTCGCAGATAACGCCCTTAAACGCCGACGGTACGCCCGATCTGGTTACCAAATTCATGGCGATGGCCAGTTTTGGCCCCCACTATGGAGCCGAGTCAGATGTCAGCATCGGGGTACAGGCAGACCCAAATTCCGTAACAGGTTATAAAGGGGCCGGGGCGATGTATGTCGGCAAGCTCTACTCCAACAGCCAGCATTCCAAACTTGACGGGGCCAACTGCGTGTCGTGCCACATGACGCTCAGAACCGACATGATGTCGCACATGTCAAACTACATCGCGGGTCACTCGTGGCAGATAACGGGTCCGGTTCAGGACGCCAAACGGGCCAACCTGGGCGGCTGCTCGGGCTGCCATAACTTTGTGGCCCCCAACCCCGTCACGGTATCGGCGGCCCTCCCGACGCTGGCCTCCGAGACCACAGGGTATAAACGCTCCGACCGTTTTTATTTCACCTCAAACATGACCGGCGCTCCTGTAAAACCCGCCGACAAGATGGACGCGATCCTGGTAAAACTGGCCAACCCCGCGACGGCCTGTACCGGCCTGATCAAGACCGCCTACGGCCTGTTGACCGCCGCCTCGGTCGCCAATGGGGGAACCGCAGGGGCGATCACGTTCAATAACACCCTGGTGAAAAAATGCAACATCAAGTCGTATTCGGGAACCGTACCGACCGTCAACGACGCGGTGAATTCCCCCGGCATGATCCGGTTGCTCCAGGCGATCTGGAATTTCGAACTGCTATCAAATTCAGACCAGAGCATGGGCGTGCACAACATGAACTACTCGCTGCAGTTGCTCTACGACAGTTGTGAGGACCTGCACAACCTCGCCGTCGCCATCGACCCGGCCGGCTACGGGGCCTCGGGAACAACCCTCGACATGGCCTGCAACGTACCAGGTACAAACCGCCCGACAGGCGTCTTACCCGGCGCGCTGTAAGATTTGGGATTTTTTGTGCCCGGTAGGGACGCTGCATGCAACGTCCCTACCGGTGACTAATCAATTTTGACAGGATGAACATGATTTACGGGATTTAGAAAACCTTTAACACCATTTATCTTGTTAATCCTGTTCATCATGATAATCCTGTCTAATAATTTCAAGAATATTTAGGGGTGGTAGGCATACCCCCTCGCTTTAAAAATAAAAATGTGAATACAACTCTACGTACCAGATCCTGGCAGGCTGTAAAAATATGCCTTCAGAAGATAAAGTATTATTTGTTGAAGTATTAGCCCAACCCACGTTCATAAGTTCATAAGAATTGATGGCCACATTCGAGACTCTTGCACCGATATCGATGTGCTCTTTATACATATAAAATATTTTAGCAGTCAGGGTATCCACCAAACGTGGTTGATAGGCGCCAGAAAATTCCCCGGTAGAATAAATCAATAGAAATTCGTTTTTAAGCCCCAGATGAAAGTCATATAATGGATTGATGTCAAGTTCTTGCCGAAGATATAAACCAGCTTTTTCACCGCGGTTAAAATAAAAGTTAAACGGCTGGTTGTTATATTTTTGATCTATCGACGGATCCCGGTAATAATTAAAGTAGCCAAAAAACTGAGATTGAATAAAATAAAAATCAGAATGCTCTTTCCCATAATACCGCACTTGATTTACAAGTACACCCTTTAAATTTAAAAATCCCGGAAACGAAAAATTCCAGTCAATGCCCAGCAAACCTGCTATTGTGTTTCGATTCAAACCAAAAGTTTCTTGAAACGATGAATTAAAAGAATTAAGCAAATTATAATAATTTAATTCGTCATACGTTTGATTATAAACATAGGCCGCCCCAGCCTCGCCATATAATTTCAATTGATTAAACAAAATAATTTCAAGGTTAATAACTGGCATTAACCGATCGCCCATAGATCCCATTTTTTCCCAGATTAGACCGATGCCAAAGTATTTTTTATACGGGAAAAAATTAACAGTTAAAAGATCGTCTTGTGCCCAATAACCGTTTCCTAATAAATTTAGTTCGAAAGAAGTATTATGAAAACCAAGATCAACATGAGTACCAAGCCCGGTCATCTGTGAAAAGAAGAGACCCTTACCATATGTCAAATCGCCTATAGTTCCAACATTTATATTCATATCAAGTTTGTTTAAATCGCCGTCGGAAGTTAAACTTTTTTCATCAGTATGTTTGTTTGAATAGGTAAGCTGGGGAAATATTTTAAAACCAAAGGGAACATTTGCAAAAGATTCCGAAATGGATGTCCTGTAAATTGACACCCAGGAAGATATCCAGAAATTTTCTGCAATCTCATAACCGCCGGTCAGGTGAGTCCAGAAATAGCTATGGCGATTTGGTATTAATTTGTCATCTGAAACTATAGTGTGATTTACATCGCCGTCCAGGTGAAAATAAAATTTATCATCATCTGGTTTTGGGTTGAGAGTCGCCCATCCGAGAGAATATACATTTGAAGTACATAGTACTAAAAATAGAAAAAGAAGTCTGCTTTTATCCTTCATTTTTAAACTCAAAATTATTAATTTTACCGGAGTGTAATACTGGATTACAAAGTAAAATCATTAAAACGGTGGTGTATGCAGCGCACATTCTTCATGTGATGGTATGTTTATTGTTGAATAACATACTCCTTGATCGTGACACCAGAAATAACAATCAGGGGTACCATCGAACCAATTGAACCAACAACCCGGCGTTTTCATTCTATACGAATATCCCGGGACAGTTGTACAAATCGATACGGGATCGGGTAAAGGAGTAACTGGCATGGCTGTGTATTGAAGGCTTTGAATGGCAGCTCCTGAACCGGCACAACTTGCTGGATTAAGAACCTGACCTGTTATACTATCGCAAGCGCAAGTAGTTAAGGTATTTGTACTAGTGGCACAATCATAGGTAAACGGTGAAACTGTATCCGCTGGATCTTGAATGCAACCGTATACGCAGTATTTTGGCAAAGTAACTACATTACCACCATTGTAGGGTGTAGAAAAATTAACTATTTGAACACCTAAACCATCACATTCCCAATAAGTTGAATCAGCGCTTAATGACGAGTAGAGAATACTAGGCCCAGTTAGTTGATTACCATCTCGCCACCAACCATTATGATCAAGGTAAATCTGGTAATCCCGGCTTGCATCAAAATCTCTTAACATATACGACTTATTATAGGTTAGATTACTGGCAAAAACAAGATGTAAAAATCCTTTTGGGGAACCTTTGTTACCGTCCACATTCGAAATATCAATATAAACCGGCAATTCCCCTTGTTGGCCCACTGGAAAATCAATTTGTTTATAAGTATATCTATTAGTATCGGCTTGCGCCATTGCCAAGGTTACCGCTTGAGCTGTGCTATAATTATCATAAACAAGATAAGCTTTACATACTGAACCCACTTGTATTGGCATAGTATCGTACCTAAATGTTAAATCTATTCTTTGAATTAATTTTTTATTTATTGGCAAGCAGTTCAAAACCATTATAATCGTATAAAACCCTAGAAAAAAAGTGGTTTTCAATTTTTTTATAAATAATTTCATATATTTTCCTTTTTACAAATTTATTTGTAATTGATCGCGCTTTTTAAAATTTTAGCGCTTTTATTGATTTCAAGCGTATAAATTTTTAACGAAGCATCCGAAGGTAATGCTCCACCGGATTGTGGATAAACGACCAAATCGTTTGCAGTATCGAAAATCATAGGTCGACAATAAAAACTTTTTTTCAACAAGTTACCAAACTCATTATTATTAATAACAAAAGTAATTACCGCTTTTTGACTTGCAATTTTTTGAATTCCGATTTTCATATTGGCTTCGCCAATGGGCAATAACTGCACCCCACCGATCTTTCCATTGAAACTGGCATCAGGGTAATTTACCGTAACTTCAACAGTTGTGAATATCGCATAGTTTGTGATATTCATGGTGGTATTTTTAGTAAAAGTAACCGGTAACAATTTAACGCCGAAAATATCGACAACGTTACCCTCAATTAAATTCGGCCCCCAGGAATTGACTTGAATTTGATTCGGTATGCCGGTAACCCAAATTTTATCTTTTGGTATAACCATGTCACCGCAGACCTGACAGGTTGCCGATGATATGCTTAGTGACATCAATTTGGTTTGTAAGTTAAAAAAATAAATACCATGTAAGACAACCCTCGGGTCCTGTGTGGTGATTATATCAAAACTGCCATCAGGTTTCATATTCATTAAAGATATTATATTTGTAGTTCCATTAGTAATTAAACCATCTGCACGAAATGGCCCGCTTATGAGTGAGGTATTTGTAATTTCCATAACCGGCGTTAAAAGATAGGTTCCGGCTCCGGGGTGGTACTGAATTGATTTGTTCGGATCAAAATGTACATCCATTGAATAAAACAAACCTGCGGTGTAATCGAAGGCGCCGTTGAGTTTGTAGCCGCTTTGCTGCGAGCTCGGCATTTGTAGTGGGTAGGTAATACCATTGACATCAATTGTATTATTATTTGAAAGAACAAATCTGATCTGGGTGTATCTGCCGCTTGGTATGTCACCCGAAAATAACTCTAGTGGGTTTGACACAGTAAATGACAAAAGATCAAATTTTTGTAATTGCTTTGAAATTGTAATAACCTGACCGGTTTCTTGAATAAGGTCAATTTGTTGAATTTCTAAATTAATATGGTTAATGCTACCGTTTACGGGCGCGTCGTGCATTTTCAAGTGAAATGTCCCAGGCCGAGCCTGGTAACTTGTGACAGAATCATTGGATAAGTTTCCGTTTTTGCAAGTTACAATAAATAAAACCGGCAATAATAAAAAAATTTTATCAAATTTCATGGCTTCCTCACAAATCCGGGTAAACTGGCTGACCGAAAATTCGTACCAAAACCAACCTCTCAGGATTTTATTAATTTTAAGATTATGAACACGATCAACAATTTATAACGACATTACAAATTACACAATTAGAATGTCAATATATATTATAAAAATTAATATATATGGTACTTTAATTTTTAATCACTCTTCGTACATATTTTAGAGTTTTTATATCTATTAACACCCGTATTTTATATAGACAGATTCTTGCTAAATTTTATCATGGTCTATGGGTAATCCAGCAGGAGTCAAAAGAGATTTTCCAAAAATGGAGAAACGGAGATTGGCGGCGGTCAAATTA
>Ga0224510_10000278_pt1 | contig 42440 bp, 40 predicted proteins | sample SF_May12_sed_USG_FD_170161 | JGI IMG/M metagenome (GOLD analysis project Ga0224510, IMG submission 170161) | Sediment microbial communities from San Francisco Bay, California, United States - SF_May12_sed_USGS_4_1 | ecosystem: Environmental > Aquatic > Marine > Sediment | place: USA: California... | reverse complement strand
GTGCCGGCGCAACTGCCGGCGGGTCCGGCAAGACCTTTTTCAGCTCTTTCAAGGCGTTTTCCGGGGCGGTGTAAGTGGTTCCCTCCAGGATTGCCAGGTCATGGTTGCTGTTGGCAAGGAAGGCGTTTTTGAGATTGGCCCCCTTGAGAAAGGCGCCGGTGAGATCGGCCTTGTAGAAGTCAGCCTCCCCCAGGTTGGCGTCAATCAGGTTAGCGCCCCGAAGGTCAACGGCCTTGAGATTTGCCCCCTCCAGGTCGGCTCCCGCCAGGTTTGCCCGAGAAAGATTGGCCCGTTCCAGATGGGCGCCGGCAAGCTTTGCCCGGCGCAGATCGGCTCCGGAAAGATCGCATTCCACACAGCGGTTGGTGGCGGTCAGGGTTTCAAGATCTTTTTGGGTGTAAGCGGTTGCCTGGCGGGGTAAGGCCGTGAGGCAGAGAGAGCAGAGCAGCAGGGCGGTCGCAGGTGTTTTTCTGATTGAATGTGCCAACGTTTCGTGATCCCCCGGCCATCTTCCTGATGGCGCATTGTTCCCAGCCTTCACCAGAATCTGATTACAACCCCGGGACGGACTTTGTCAAGTCAAGATGAGATCCTGTTTTGTCCGGCTTGCGATCCCCGACGGCGTATTTGTCGACAACCGTGTTTTTTTTTCGATCGCCGTGAATTTATCGAGCAATCAGTGGGTAAAGTCGTTGAAATCGCTAAAAAGACGCGATTATAACAGTTATTGCTTGGTAACTCTTTGATTTTGTGTTACGGACATGTGGTCGTCTTCCCTTGTGCGAGTTCGTTAACTGTGGGAGATGGTTGATTCTTTTACTATTTGAAATTTTTACCAAAACAACGGGTTAGAGAGACGATGCTGGTTAGAGACATACTTGAAAAAAACCGGATTTCCTTCAGTTTTGAATTTTTCCCGCCCAAGGATGAGCCTGGCTGGGAAAATCTTTTTGCCAATATCTCCGACCTGATGCCCCTTAAGCCTGCCTATGTGAGTGTAACCTACGGGGCGGGCGGCTCGACCCGGGACCGGACCCATAAGCTGATTGTCAGGATCCAGCAGGAGACCAACCTCACCGTTGTCTCCCATCTTACCTGCGTTGGCTCGAGCCGGGCGGAAACAGGGGAAATTCTTCGCAATTATACCGAGAGCGGCGTTGAGAATATTCTCGCCCTTCGCGGCGATCCTCCCAAGGGCCAGACGGATTTCGTGCAGCCTCAGGATGGGTTTGCCTATGCCGCCGATCTGGTCGCTTTTATCAAAAAGAATTTCCCCCGGATCGGCGTAGGTGTTGCCGGATTTCCGGAGGGGCATCCCGCCACCCCCAACCGCTTGCTTGAGATGGATTATCTCAAGGCCAAGGTTGATGCGGGTGCGGACTATATTGTTACCCAGCTATTTTTCGACAACCGCGACTTTTATGATTTTCGTGATCGTTGTACACTGGCCGGCATTACGGTGCCCATCATTGCCGGGCTGATGCCCATCACCACCAAGAGCGGCATGGTGCGGATGGCGGAACTTGCCGCCGGGGCAAGGATTCCGGCATCGTTGCTGCGTGCGCTGGATCGGGCCAGAAGCGACGAACAGGTGGAAAAGGTCGGTGTGCACTGGGCCAGCGAGCAGGTTCGCGATCTGATCGACAACGAGGTGCGGGGTATCCATTTTTATACCCTGAATCACTCCCGGGAGGCCCTGGATATTTACCAATCTCTCGGGGTGGAGGATTCCGTTCAACTGGGAGGTTGAGCAGAGGTTTTATTCTTTTTCCGTGTGGTGGGACCGGTTGGGCCACCATTTGAAGATGCCGTAAACGGAGAGTACCAGATAGACGGAGAAGAGAAAGGCCTCGGCCATCATCCCCTTATGGGAAAAGGCGGCAATCCAGCCAAGATTGGCGATGCTCCAGATCACCCAGCCTGCAACGCGTTTCTGCAGGTTGTAGATGGTTCCCAGGATGCTGAGTCCTGTGAGAATCCATTCGAACATGAATAAGTCCTTTGCTGCCGCCGCGGCGCTGCTGTTTGAAGAGAATAAGTAGGGCCCCAGCTTAAAGCCAAAGAAGGGCCTCGGCAAGTAGCATTCTTTAAAAAAATGCGGGGCACCATGTTGGTCAATATTGTAACGCTTTGATTTTATTAAGATAAAATCCCGCTCAGGGAGAAGACAAAAAGGAGAAAGATATGTCACAGGCCAAAAAAGGAGATAGCGTCAAGATCCATTATACCGGCACGCTGGAGGATGGGACTGTTTTTGATTCCTCTGCCGGGCGCGACCCTCTTGGCTTTACCCTTGGCAGCGGCCAGGTAATCGTGGGTTTTGAGGAAGCTGTCCTTGGAATGGCCATCGGCGATAAGAAAAAAGTCACCATCCCCGCGCACAAGGCCTATGGCGAAAAGAATGAAGCGATGGTCATTGAGGTGCCGCGGGAGCAGGTTCCCCCGGATCTCAATCCGGAGGTTGACCAGAAACTGCAGATGGGCGGACCCAACGGCGAACTGGTTGTGGTCACCGTCGTGGCGGTCAGTGACGAGGCTGTCATTCTGGACGCCAATCCGCCTCTGGCAGGCAAGGATCTCACCTTTGATCTGGAATTGGTGGCGATTTCCTGATTCGGGGAAAAATGATTGTGTCGGGATGCCCTGGTAATTTTTTTGCTGGGGCATTTTTTTTACGCCGGGTCCGCTTGCCTGTATCCGAGGTGCAAAGGGGTATGGTATATTCGGCCTGAAAGGACCTGGGTATGCCCGCAATCACTTCGAGTACAAGGATCAGGTTGGCCATGCAGAAAATCATTGACCAATGGGTGGTTTTTTTCGCGAGACAAAGGGTGCTCGTCGTTTTACTGGTCGTGGCCCTTTTTCTGTTGCCGGGGTGCGCCTCAATGGTCATCCCGCCGATGATCGGTCCGGTGGTTAAAAATCTCAACCGCCAGGCAGACCTGGAGCTGGTCTGCGATGGCGTGCCCTCCTACCTGCTGATGCTTGACAGTCTGCTGGTTTCCGATCCGGACAATGCCCGGCTGCTGGCGTATGGCACCCAAGCATATACTGCTTACGCGAGTCTCTCGCCGGAATGTGGCCGTCCGCAACGGGCGGCGATGCTTGGGGAAAGGGCCAGGGAATACGGCTTGCGCCTGCTTGGTACGCATAAAGGCCTCGCCGGAGCAGAGCAAATTCCCCTTGCCGGTTTCAGCGAGGCGGTGCAGTCCGTGGGGTCCGGGGAGGTGGAAAAACTGTTTTGGGGTGGTTACGGTTGGGCCACCTGGATCGGTTTCAGCAAGGGCGCACCTGCGGCGCTCGCCGACCTGCCCAAGATTGAACAGCTGATGCTGCGGGTGCTGGCCCTGGATGAAGGGTTTTATCATGGCGGCGCCCATCTTTTTCTCGGCATCTATTATGGTTCCCGCCCGGTGATGCTGGGCGGCAGACCGGACGTGAGCCGGGCCCATTTTGAAAGAGCCCTTGTCCTTGGTCATCGGCGGTTTCTGCCGACTCTGGTGGCCTATGCCGAATATTATGCCCGGCAAACTTTTGATCGGGAGCTTTTTGTCCGTCTTCTGGAGGAGGCGCTTGCCTTTGATCTTGCCCAGGCGCCGGATCTGACCCTGCCCAATGTACTGGCCCGGCGGCGGGCCCAGAAACTGCTGGCCCAGGTCGATGATTTTTTGTAATAATTCACCAGAGTCACGCCTGCCTGGTCATCGGCACTGCTTAACAGTTAATTTTTCCGGGGGTTTCGTCCAGTGTTGACCTCAAACTGGTTAATTAGATTTTTTTGGGAGTGACGCGATGAATCGTCTGCTGCGCACGGTCTGCTTGGTTATTGTTTCTCTGGCGGTCATGGCCCCTTCTGGCGCACAAGCCGCGCCCCGCTATCTGTTCAAGATTGCCTCTCTTGCCCCGGAAGGCAGCGTCTGGGCCAAGCGGTTTCAGGATTTCCAGGAAGAAGTGAGCAGCAAGAGCAATGGCGAGATCGGGTTTAAGTTCTACATGGGCGGGGTGATGGGTGACGACCGGACCATGTACCGGAAGATGCGGATCGGTCAGCTCCAGGGCGGTGGTTTTACCATGACCGGGATAAGCGAGACCGTGCCGGATTTTCGGGTCATGGCCATCCCTTTTCTTTTCAGGTCCTATGCCGAGGTGGACCGGGTAGCCGAGGGACTGTTCCCGCTGTTTCAAAAGGCTTTTCTGGAAAAGGATCTGGTGCTGCTGGCCATGACCGAGGTCGGTTTTGTCTACACCATGTCGGGCGAGCCGATCACGACGGTGGCCCAGTTGCGGACGAGCAAGTGTTGGGCGCCGGAGAATGATCCCCTGAGCCGCTCTTTTCTTGAGGATGTTGGGGTCACTCCCATTCCCCTTTCCATTCCGGACGTGCTGTCCTCCCTGCAAACCGGCATGATCAACACGGTGTTCAACGGATTTTACGGTTCCATCGTTCTCCAGTGGTTTACCCGGACCAAATATATTACCGACACGCCCTTTGGTTACGCCTATGGCGGTCTGGTCTTTTCCAAAAACGCCTTTGACAAGCTCCCACCCCACCATGCCGCCATGATGGCGGCTGCCGCGAAAAAGCATTTCGCGGGACTGTTGATCGACACCCGGAGCAGCAACGACGAGGCTCTGGCGACCCTGAAAAATAACGGCATCCGGCTGGTGGCGGCGGAGAAGGAAACCCTGCGGCAACTGATGGCGGTGCGCGACCAGAAAACCGTGCCGCGTCTGGTCGGTACGGCCTTTTCCCGTGAAATATACGAGGCGGCGACCCGTTTGCTTGCCGATTTCCGGGCAAAACCCGCCGGTGGGGCTGGTGCGAAATGATGGGCCTCGGGACCTGGCTTTCCGGGAGCTTTCAGCTGATAAGCCGGTTGCTGGAGCGGCTTGAGGAGGCGGTTCTTCTTCTGCTTCTTGCAGCCATGATTGTTCTGGCCTGTGCGCAGATCGTGCTGCGCGACGTGTGGGGCGGGGGGCTGTCTTGGGCCGATCCGCTCCTGCGGGTGATGGTTTTATGGGCCGGGCTTCTCGGGGCCGTGGTGGCCACCAAAATGGACAAGCATATCTCCATTGATCTTACCTCCCATCTTTTGCCCAAATCGATTTTTTGCTGGCTGCGGGTGGTGCGGCATGTTTTTGCCACGGGCGTCTGTGTGATCCTTGCCTGGCAGGCTGTTGTTTTTGTCCGCCAGGAGGCGCTCCAGAGCGGCGGACAAGAGATAGCCGGGATTGCCTCCTGGCAGCTCAACCTGATTTTTCCCATTGCCTTTGCCGCGATAGCCCTTCGTTTCCTGATCCGCGGCGTGCGCAGTGTTATCGTCGCCTTTGGGAAAGGAGCCGTATCTTCTTGAGAAGATGGATGAGATTCTGATATGCAGCTTCTGCAACTGATCATTATCGGGCTGGCCGTATTGGGCAGCCCGTTGTTCGTGGTGATGGCCGCCTTGGCCCTGCTCGCCTTTCATGGCGCAGGCGTCGATCCTTCCGTGGTGGTCATCGAGATGTCCCGGCTGGCCGATACCCCGCTTTTGCTCTCCCTTCCCCTGTTTATCCTCGCCGGGACCGTGCTTTCCGAAAGCAAGGCCCCGGTGCGGTTGCTGGATCTGTCCAACGTGCTCCTGGGCTGGATGCCGGGAGGGCTTGCGGTGATCACCCTGGTGGTGTGTTCGGTTTTCACCGCTTTTACCGGAGCTTCCGGAGTGACCATCTTTGCCTTGGGCGGCCTGTTGTTTCCGGTCATGCTCAAGGATCGTTATCCGGAAAAGTTTTCCCTCGGTCTTATCACCACTTCCGGCAGCTTGGGTCTGTTGTTCCCGCCCAGCCTTCCCCTTATCCTTTACGGGGTTATCGCCGAGACCCGGATCGACCATCTTTTTTTGGCCGGGATTCTCCCCGGCCTGTTGATGCTGGCTCTGCTGGGTGCGTACAGCATCAGGAAGGGCGCGGCCACGCGGGGTCCCCGGCAGCCGCTGTCGGCCGGCGCCATGGGGCGAGCCCTCCGTGCCGCAGCCTGGGAGCTGCCGTTGCCGGTCATTGTTCTTGGGGGGATCTACGGCGGCTTTTTTGTCGTGGGCGAGGCTGCGGCGGTAACGGCCCTCTACGTTCTGTTCGTGGAGGTTTGCGTCCATCGGGACATCACTCCGGCGCGGTTGCCGGCGATAGTGGTGCGGAGCATGGCTCTGTTCGGAGGGATTTTCGTGGTGCTGGCCGCTTCCATGGCTTCCACCAGTTTTTTGATCGATCAGGAGATTCCTGCCCGGATCTTTGCCCTGATCCGGGAGCATATCTCAAGCAAGTACACCTTTCTTTTGCTGCTGAACATCTTTCTGCTCATTGTCGGCGCCTTGCTCGATATCTTTTCAGCCCTGGTGCTGGTGGTGCCGCTTATCGTGCCCATTGCCCAGGGTTATGGGGTCGATCTCACCCACCTGGGGATCATCTTTTTGACGAACCTGCAGATCGGCTACTGCACCCCGCCGGTGGGTCTCGATCTTTTTCTGGCCAGCTATCGTTTTGAGCGGCCAATCGCCGAATTGTACACCGCCACCCTGCCATTTTTGGCGATACTGTTTGTCACCCTGGGCATCATTACCTATTTCCCGTTGTTGAGTCTTTTTTTGGTCGGGCTATTCGGGTAACGGTTTTGTCTCCGGGGTTGTCCCTCAGGTCTCCACCTGCCCGGTGAAAGGGACAAAGGCCACGGAAAGAATGCTCTGCCGGCTGATCCTGTTGCCGAATTTCTGCACCAGCACCAGGTCCTGGGGTTGATGGGGCGGACCCACCGGAATGACCAGTCTGCCGGAAGGCGCCAACTGCTCGACAAGGGCCTCGGGGATTCTCGGCGCCGCGGCAGTGACGATGATTCCGTCATATGGGGCATGCTCCGGCAACCCGGAAGAGCCGTCGGAGGCAATGACCTCCACCGTGTCGTAACCCAGTTTATGTAAGCGCTGGGCCGCCTGTTTGGCCAGTTCAGGGATGATCTCAAGGCTGTATACCCGTTTGACCAGTTGCGAGAGAACAGCGGCCTGGTAACCCGAGCCGGTGCCGATTTCCAGGATAATGTCGTTGGGCTCCGGTTCCAGCAGGTCGGTCATCAGCGCGACGATAAAGGGCTGGGAGATGGTTTGGCCGTTGCCGATTGGCAGCGGGGTGTTGTCATAGGCGTAGGGCTTGCACTCGTCCGGAACGAATTTCTCGCGCCGCACCGCGGCCATGGCGTCAAATACCTCTTGGCGGAGAACATAGCGGCCGGTGAGTCCGCCGGTAAAGCGGAATTCCTCTTCAATGGTGCGGAGCATAGCCTGGATCATTTCCGCGCTCATGATCACCTCCGAGCCAAACAGGATGGGATTGACTGCTTAAGAACAGCTCCTGTTCTCATGATTGCCCATCCGGTCGGCGCAAGTCAAAGATTTTCTTGGACGGATGGTGGAATGAACCGTTATTATGGAGAAACGGCACAAACTTTCAGCAAAAGTTTGTGCCGCCCCCAAATACAGATTAGAAAAAAAGAGAGCGGAATCATCCCAATGTTATGAGAAGGTGACGGGCAGTATGGATTTCATCATGTTACGGGCCGGTTTTCTTTTCGACTGGATTGAGCTGCATCTGGAAAGCAAGGCGGGCCTCAAATTTTTTGCCACGGTGCTGGTGAGTTTTTTTGTCGCCGCCATTGTCGTCATCGAATTGAACCGGCGGCATCTTGTGCCCGAGCCCTTTGCCTCGCATTTTTCCCTTTCCCACCTCGCCGCCATTGAGCAGGCCTTCAACCTGCTGCTGGGTCTTGAGGTGGTGAGTCTTATTCTCAGTCTGTCCCATTCGGTGACCAAGTCGGTGGGCAAACAGTTTGAGATCCTTTCCTTGATTCTCCTGCGGGATACCTTCAAGGAGTTTTCCCATTTCGGCGAACCGCTGGTCTGGGCGGAAATTGCGCCATCCCTGGCCAGTATCGTCGCCTCCGCAGTGGGAGCCCTGCTTATCTTTGTTGTCCTTGGTTTTTTTTACAAGGCGCAGCGCTCCCATCCCATCAGCGCAGATGAGAAAATCCGCAGCCACTTCATCCTGGCTAAAAAAATGATCGCCCTGCTGCTGCTGTTTTCCTTCGCGGGTATCTGCGTGGTTGACCTCTGGGGCTATTTTGCCTTTGGGCTGCCGGAAAACGCCTTTGCCTCCTTTTATACCCTGCTTGTTTTCAGTGATGTGCTGGTGGTCCTCATTTCGCTTCGCTACAGCGCGCAATATCAGGTATCCTTTCGTAATTCCGGGTATGCGGTGGCCACGGTCCTTATCAGGCTGGCCCTGATTGCACCAATCACCCTCGGCGCCGTAATCGGGGTGGGTACCACCCTGTTTGCCCTGGGAATCAGTCTGGCTTATAATGCCTTCGCCCCAAGACAGGAAGAGCTTGTCGGTAAAAACTAAAAGACAACGCAGAGACGTCACGCTTTAAACGTTTTCTTACAAAATGTTGTCGTTGCTTATTCGCGACTTGGCGTTATACTTTTCCTTTTTGCGAGGGTGTCAAATTTTACTGCGGGAAGTTTTCGACTACTGTATATGACCAAGGAATATAATGTGATTTTTCCTGGTTTTTCTGGTGAGCAAAGGGAGTGTCATGGGTATCTGTCGTATAGTGCTGGCTGATGATCATGCCCTGATTCGACATGGGGTCAAAAAAATGATTGAAGAGGACCCCGCCCTCAAGGTGGTCGGTGAAGCAGCCGATGGCCTGGAGCTCATTGAGCTGCTGAAAACCACGCCTGCGGATCTCGCCATCCTCGACATCTCCATGCCGAATCTGCGCGGGATTGAGGCAATCCGAGAGGTGCGCAAGATCTGTCCTGCGATCAAGGTTCTCATGCTGACCATGCACAAGGGCGAACAGTACCTCTGTTCTTCCTTCGCTTCCGGGGCGGACGGCTATCTGCTCAAGGAAGATTCAGACACCGAGCTGCTCCCGGCCATCGCCAGGATTCGCAAGGGCGAATTTTATATCTCGCCCAATCTCTCCAGTGAATTTCCGGAAGAGATCATCGCCTCCTGCACACGTCGAGGTGAGGCGGGAGGCGAGATTCTCACGCCGAGGGAAAGGCAGATCCTGCAACTGGTGGCCGAGGGGGTTACCAGCAGGGATATTGCAGACAAACTCGACATCAGCAAGCGGACCGTTGAGCACCATCGGGCCAATATGATGAAGAAGCTCAACATTAAACGCGTCGCCGACCTCATTAAGTATGCCATCGGCAGGGGGCTTTCCGACACGTTGCCCGAGTAAGGGCTGCATTCGCGGTTGGTTCATCCGTCATTTCGTTCTTGAAAAATCTCGCAGGATCATTGTTTCTTGCGGCGTTGTCCGTATCCGTCTCAGGAGGAACATCATGAAAAAAATCGTTTATGTTCTCTGTTTGTTGTTGGCCGTTTTTACGTGGGTGGATCGGAGTTTGGCCCTTGATGATCTTGAGGTCCAGACTCTCCGCCAGCCGGCGAAACTGAGTTTTCAACCCATTGAGGAGGGTAAGGTGCAGGTTTCGGTCCTGGATAAGGACGGGGAGGCCATCCTCGGTTTGAAAAAAGAGGATTTTTCGATCAAAAGAGGAATGAAAACAGCGAAAATTCTTTCCGTGGAAGATATTCAGGAGCAAAGGAACATCGGCCTTAATATCGTGCTGGTGGTGGATAATTCCTATTCCATGGAACAGCGGAAGGCGGTCGAGCCCCTGCTGGCCGCCATGGACAGCTTCCTCGCCCTTGTCCGGCCCATTGACAATATCCATGTCGTCACCTTTGTCGATCCCGGAAGCGGGTCCGGCGAGCAGGACGCCAAGCAGTCCAGGATTTCCACCCGGACGTTTCAATCAAACGAGGTTTCGGCTGTAAGTCAATTTCTCCGGGGCAGTTTTTTCCCTGCCACGACCGACGGCACCTACCTCTATGACGGTATGCAAAAGGGGCTGGAGATCATCGGCCGGATGCCTGCGGAAAGTCAGAAGTTCATGATCATTTTTTCAGACGGAGAAGACATCAACAGTAAGGTGAAGTCCGAGGAGGTGGCATTGTCTGCCAAGTGTGTGACCAACTTCGCCGCCTATGCCGTGGACTATATGGACAAGCCCGGTCTGGACCGCTTCCTGACCTCCTTTGCCCAAGGGCATGGCGGCATGATCCGCAAGGCCACCTCGGCCAACGATTTTTTGCCCATTCTCAAGAAATTCTCCACCACCATCTTTCACCGTTATCTGGTCACCTACCGTTTTCTTAATCCGCCGACCGGAACGCTGGCCAACGCGCCTTCCTCCGTGAATATCGAAGAGGTCACCATGGTGGACAGCTCGCCCTTGCTGAATCACATCTATTTCGATACCGGAAAAAGCAACATCCCCGACCGATACGTTGCCTTGTCCACCCCGGAGGAGACCAAGGCATTTTCAGAGGAAAAACTTAGGGACACCATGGAGAAGTATCACCATGTCTTGAATGTGATCGGCAAACGGTTGCTTGCCAACCCCGAGGCCCGTTTGACCTTGGTGGGTTGCAATTCCAATACCGGTGTGGAAAAAGGGAAGATCGCCCTGGCCAAAAGTCGGGCCGAGGCGGTTTCCGCCTATTTCCAGTCCGTGTGGGGTATTGATCCGGCCCGCATGGAAATCAAGGCGCGTAATCTTCCCGTTGTACCCAGTTCAAGCCGGGTGCCGGAAGGGATCGTTGAAAATCAACGGGTAGAGATACTGGCCAGTCATCCTGCCATCCTCGACACCATCAAAAGCACTTATCTGCTGGAACAAAGCGATACCAAGGAAATCCGGATTACTCCCTCCCTGCAAGCCGAAAGCGAGATTGAGCACTGGCAGCTCAGGCTGCTGGGCGGGGACAAGGTGCTGGAGACCAAGGAAGGCGCGGGGAAGCCCCCTGCGGAATTTATTTTTGCGCTTGAGGCTCTGGGGCTGCGCAATATTGCCGCGCTTGGCCGGATTAGCGCTGATCTCGAAGTAAAAGACAAGGAAGGAAACCTTTTCAGCACCGGCAGCGGCCCCATCGCCATTAATTTTATCAGGCGGGAGGAGCGCATCGCCCAGAAAACAGGCAACAAGGTGATGGAGAAATATGGCCTGATCCTCTTTGACTTTGACCGGACGGAATTGAAGGATCGCAATCAGATCATAGTCAACCGGGTGATTTCAAGGGTGGCGGAGCTTAAGGCCGTCAGCATGGATATCGCCGGGCATACCGATATCATCGGTACGGAAAAATACAATATTGATTTGTCCGACCGCCGGGCAAAAGCAGTGTACGATACCGCCATTCAGACCGGAATCGCCGCCACCGATCAGATAAACTATACGGGCAACGGCCCCAATAATCCGCCCTATGACAATAGTCTGCCCGAGGGGAGATCGCTTAACCGAACAGTGATCATCACTCTTCTGTATACCGAATAACCATCTCCGGCGGCTCTGTCGGCGCCATTGTCATTGCTTGATGGTCGTCCGGTTTTGTTCATTTCGTCAAGGAGGCAAGGTTGTGCGTTTACCAGGCATAAGCAAGAAGCATATCTTTTACGAGTTGCTTGAAAAACAGGCGCAGGCCGCTGTTGATGCGGCAACGGAATTTCAGGTTCTGGTCGGAGACTTCGCCAATCTTGCCAAGCATGCGGCAAGAATCAAGGAGATAGAGAGCGAGGCCGACCACATCACCCATGAGCTTGCCAACAGGATCGACGCCACCTTTGTCACCCCGTTGGACAAGGAAGATCTGCACGCCCTGTCCAGTGAACTCGATGATGTGACCGACTGCATAGAAGCCTGCACCGGCAGGATGGCGCTTTATCAGCTCACGCAATTGCGCCCGGACCTGGCAGGGTTGGTGGAGATGCTGGTGCGGATTACCGAAGCCACGCGGGAGGCGGTCAAAGCGCTGCGCACCAAGCCAAACCGGGATAATGTTCAGGATCTTTTCATCCATATCCACCAGATTGAGAACGAGCATGACGCCGCGTTTCGCAAGGCGCTTGCCGGCCTGCTCAACGCTCCGGATGCTGATCCGATCAAGGTGATCAAGTGGAAGGAGGTCTATGACCGGATAGAAACGGCGGTGGACAAATGCGAAGATGTCGCCCATATCATCGAAAGCGTGGTTGTGAAGTATGCTTAGTCTGTCGTTGCTGCTCGTGCTGGTTGTGGTCTGTGCCCTGGTCTTCGACTATATCAACGGTTTTCACGATACGGCCAACGCCATCGCCACAGTGGTCTCCACCCGGGTACTCTCGCCGCGCAGAGCGATTATCATGGCGGCTTGTCTGAATTTCATCGGCGCCCTGTTTTCCACCCAGGTGGCAATCACGGTCGCCAGCGGCCTGGTCGATACGGCCCGTTTCCAGAGCGCCGATATTTCGCAGCCGGCCTTGTTTGCCGCCAAGCTGCAACATCCCGTTGATCCGGTCTCTCAACATCTGGCCGGGCGGCTTTCTCCGGACACCCAAAAGCTGATGGCGCAATATGCGGTGGGCAGTGCTCCTTCCCAGGAGTTGCAGGGGGCCATGGTGGATGATCTTAACCACGTCCTCACCCAGGCCGATTTTTATTCGGCCGAGCGATTTGCCGGGATCGTGCTTACGCCGAAGACCGTGGAGAAGGCCAAGAATTCCGGCAAGCTGAAATCGGAAGAGCTGGCCAATACGAATCGTACTCTTCTGGAAAAGGCCTTTCCTCGGGAACTCTCCTCAAACAAGCAGGTGTTCCAGGTGGTCATTCTCGCCGCCATTCTCGGCGCAATTGTCTGGAATCTGATTACCTGGAAATTCGGAATCCCCAGCAGTTCCTCCCATGCCCTGATCGGTGGGCTATGCGGCGCGGCCATCATCCACGGCGGGCTGCCTTTTGTTCTCTGGGGCGGGATTGTTCGCAAGGTGCTTATCCCGCTGGTGGGTTCTCCGGCAATGGGTTTTATCCTCGGGTTTCTGTTGATGGGCGGGATCTTTAAAACCCTTGCCCACGCACATCCCGGTCGGGTGAGTGCGAGCTTTCGCAACCTGCAGATTGTTTCCGCCGCAGCCATGGCCTTTACCCATGGCCTCAACGATGCCCAGAAGAGCATGGGCATCATCACCATGGCCCTGGTAAGCGCCAGGATGATTCCTGAGCCCGTCGTGCCGGGCTGGGTGGTATTCTCCTGTGCCGCGGCCATGGCCTTGGGTACCTCCGTGGGCGGTTGGCGCATCATCAAGACCATGGGGCACAAGATCATCCGGCTGGAACCGGTGCACGGTTTTGCCGCCGAGACCTCGTCCGCCGTCGTCTTGTTTGTGACCAGCCACTTCGGCATGCCGGTGAGCACCACCCACGTCATCTCCGGCAGCATTTTCGGTGTAGGGGCCAGCAAGCGGCTCTCCGCCGTCCGCTGGGGGGTCGCCCAGAGTATGGTCATGGCCTGGGTTCTGACGCTTCCCGCCGCCGGTCTGGTGGCCGCGTTTTCCTACGAACTGCTCATGCTCACGGGCCTTGGCAAATAATTCCATTTCTCAAGCAAAAGAGTTTTTTTCGAAACTCCGATCCCCCGTAAGGGGGGCGCGGAGTTTACTTCGCCGAGCGAGCTGCATCATTGAACGATTGATTTAGAAATGGAATAAGTCGTACGGCAGGTGCAGGCAAAAAGGGAGCTTGAGGCAAAACATCCACGCCGGGAGGCCGAAGCCTGCGCGGCGAAAAAGCTCTTGTTCTTGTCAGCGAATCTTTCCAAAACAGGTTTTCTGCTGAATCGTTACATGGCGAATAAAGCATAACGGTAAAGAAAGGGATCAGGAATCATGTTCGGTAATATTCATAGGAAGCTTATTCTGCGCCTTGCTCTGGTATGGCTTGTTTTGTCTGTTGTCATGGGCTCGCTTATCTATTTCACTGAGCATGAGAGGATAGATGGTTTTGTCGTCAGCCTGGCTGAAAGTGAGTCCAAGAAAATAATTACCGATCAAATGCAGTATTTGGTTAATCCAAGCCCTGAAAATTTTGCTATTCTGCGTCGGAAAAGTCAGGACAACCTCATGACGGGTGGTTTTTCGGTAATTGAATTTTATGATAGGGACAAAAAAACGATCGTCGAGCTTTCCCGCAAGGATACGGAAGGACTTGTGCCAAAAATGGAGCTTCTCAAGCATGAGCGTCTTATGACGGCGTCAACGCAATACGAGAAATTTCATATCGACTCTCTGATGTTTGTCAGGGTGATGACGCCGTTAAAGGCAACCGACGGGAGAATCGTCGGCTTCTTTGAAGGGGCTTACCAGGTAGAACCCAGAATCATGAAGGATATCCGCTCTCGGGTGCTGTTTTCGCTGATCCAGGTGGTAATAACGGTTCTGGTCTCCACCGTGGTGTTATATCCCATTATCATTGCCCTCAATAAAGGCCTGATAAAGTATTCGCTCGATTTGTCCAGGGCGAACATGGGAATGCTGGAAGTGCTTGGGAGTGCGATTGCCAAAAAAGACAGTGACACGAATGAACATAATTATCGCGTCACGATCTATGCGGTAAGGCTGGCCGAGGCAATGCATATAAACAGTGAAGATATTCAGGAGTTGGTTAAAGGGGCGTTCCTTCACGATGTGGGAAAGATTGCAATAAGTGACAGCATCCTCCTCAAGCCCGGAAAATTGACGGAAGAAGAGTTTGAGGTCATGAAAACCCATGTGGTGCATGGAGAGGAAATCATTGGCAGTTATGCGTGGCTGCAAAGCGCTGTAAATGTCGTTCGTAATCACCACGAAAAGTATTCCGGCGAGGGGTATATGAATGGGTTGAAGGGGGAGGCCATTCCTGTCACGGCAAGAATATTTGCCGTAATAGATGTGTTTGATGCGCTGACCTCGAAGCGTCCCTACAAGGAGGCCTTCTCTTTTGAGAAGGCAATGCAAATCATAAACGAAGGAAGGGAGAGTCATTTTGATCCCGCCATCCTTGACGTGTTCAGCAAGATTTCCCGATCAATTTATCTCGAAATCAATGAAGCGGATGATGACTATTTGCGGGCTGCCGTGAGAGAGATTGTAAACAGATACTTTTATGCCGATCCTCTGGCGAGCATCTGAATTTTAGGGGAAATTAAGAAGAGTCTAATCAGCAGGGTTCAGCCGTTGCCCTGGTCCTGTTGCAGCCGGGCCACGGCCTGCTCCCGCATTTTGTACTTCTGAACCTTGCCGGTGACGGTCATGGGGAATTCTTCCACAAACCAGATATACTTCGGGATCTTGTAATGGGCGATCTTGCCTTGGCAGAAGCTGCGGATTTCTTCTTCCGCAAGCGTTGAACCGCTGCGGGGCTTGAGCCAGGCCATGATCTCCTCGCCGTAAAAGTCGTCCGGCACCCCGAAAACGGCCACCCCGGCTACCTTGGGATGAGTAAAGAGATAATCCTCGATCTCCCGGGGGTAGATGTTTTCTCCTCCCCGGATAATCATCTCCTTGAGCCTGCCGGTGATCTGGACATAGCCGTCCCTGTCCATTCGGCCAAGGTCCCCGGAGTGGAGCCATCCTTCCCGATCGATGGCCTTGCCGGTCGCTTCGGGATCGTTGTAATACCCCCGCATGATATGGTAGCCCCTAAAGCAGATCTCGCCGACTTCACCCAGGGAGATGGTGCGGCCGGAGGAGAGATCCACCACCTTTACCTCCTGGTGGGGGAGGTTTCTGCCCACGGTGTTGATCCTCCGCTCCAGGTTGTCCTCCCGGGTGGTGAGGTGGGTCAGGGGCGAGGCTTCGGTCTCGCCGTAACCGATGAGGATCTCGCTGCAGTGCATGTCCGTCATCACCCGCTGCATAAGGGCGGGAGGGCAGGGGGCTCCGGCCATGATTCCGGTGCGCAGGCTGGAAAGGTCCAGTTTTCCGAAGCGGGGATGTTCCAGCTCGGCAATGAACATGGTCGGCACGCCGTGGATGGCGGTGCAGCGCTCATCGGCCACCGCTGCCAGCACCAGGCCGGCGTCGAAATGTTCGCAGGCAATGACGATGCATCCCCCAACCGAGAGGCAGAGCAGATTGCACAGCACCATGCCGAAGCAGTGATAAAAAGGCACGGGCACGCAGAGGCGGTCCTGCTCGCTGAAATGCATGGCCAGGGCTGAGAAGTAGGCATTGTTCAGGATGTTGCGGTGGCTCAGGAGCACGGCCTTGGGAAAGCCGGTGGTGCCCGAGGTATATTGGATGTTGATGGGCTCAAAGGGGTTGAGGGAGGCATCTCGGGCGGCAAGGGATGCGTCGCTCACCGAGGCTGCGGCACCAAGCACCTCGGCCCATAGGGTAAAGCCGGGGGCGGGCCGTTTTGTCGCCATCGGCTCTGCCGGAGCATAGAGCACCACCCGCCGGAGAAAGGGGAATTCGCGGCTGTTCAGGGAGTCGGGGTTGCAGTGCTGAAGCTCGGGGAGTAATTCGCCGAGGATGGCCAGGTAATCGCTGCTTTTGAAGGAGGGAATCAGGAAGAGGCCCTGCACCTCGGAGCGTTGCATGGCGTAGGCCAGTTCCTTGGCACGGTAGGCGGGGTTGATGTTCACCAGAATGGCGCCGATCCGTGCGGTGGCGAGCTGGATCAGCAGCCACTCGAGGTTGTTGGTGGACCAGATGCCGATACGATCCCCCTTGGCAAAGCCGAGTCCCATCAACCCCTTGGCCAGCCCGGCAACAGCCTCGGTGAGTTCCCGGTAGCTGAGACGCTTCTGCTGGGGGAGGGAAACCACCGCTTCCCGCTCGGGAAAGCGGTTCGCGATCTCGGCCAGATGGGCAGGGATCGTTTGTTCAAGCAGAGGCGGAGTGCCATCGGTGCGGCAGTAGCTGATATTTTCGTCCATGATCTTCCCGGTAAAGAGGTTTTTTGGGTAACTATCCAGCTTGATGCTGGAATTGGACAAAAACCACGAAATGTAACTGTTCAGCAGTGCCACAGATGCGCGAAAGAGGTCTGCGAAATGCGCTGTTGCCCATGAGCAGCCGATGACAAAGCAGATGTGGTGCTGCTGGATAGTTACGGTTTTTATTCCACTCCCTGCCAGTAGCGGTCAACCCTGGCCTGGATCTCCGTCAGCATTTCCTTGTTTTCCCGGGGGGCAAAGAGATGGCGGAAGCGGCCCTGGGTCTGCAGGTATTCGCGCACCGGTAATCGTGGTAGGGGTATTTTCGTATGGGTCACCGTGCCGTCCACATACTCCTTGAGGGGCCAGATGCCGGTGGCCACCGCCAGCTTGCCGATTTCCACGGTGGCGCTTGGTTCATAGTCCCAACCGGTGGGGCAGGGAGCCAGGGCCAGGATCAACCGGGGGCCGGACAGGCTGCCGGCCTTTTCAATCTTTCGGGCCAGGTCCAGTGGTTCGGCCGCAACCACGGTGGCCACGTAGCTCGGCTGGTGCGCCGCCCAGATAGAAAAAAGATCCTTCTTGTAGCCGGGGTAGCCCAAGGACCCTTTGCTGGTGGCGGTGCGGGCCGCGTGCGGCGTGGCCGAGGAATACTGCTGGCCGGTGTTGCCGTAGCCCTCGTTGTCGTAACAGAGGTAGAGGAAATCAAGCCTGCGGTCCATGGCGGAGGAGGTGGCGGAAAGTCCCATGCCGTAGGCCGAGCCGTCGCCGGTGAGTACCAGCACTTTTAATTCTTCTTCCGGGCTGAGGCGCCCTTTTTTTTTCAGAATATCGAGGGCGTCCCGCACTCCTTGCGCCCCGGCCGGGGCACAGGCCATGGCGGTGTAGAGCCAGGAACCGCGAAAGGGGGTGCCGGGATAGACGGAGAGCAGGGTCATGCAACCGGCGGCATTGATGATCACGCACTTCTCTCCCATGATGTCGTAGACCTCATGCAGGGCGGCGAGACCGCCGCAGCCGGCGCACATGGGGGTGCCGGTGCCGAGGATATGTCGGGCGGGCAGATCCTTGAGGCGGTGGTATGTCGTGTCGCTCATCTGCTGCCTCCCTGATTGCCATGATCGGCCCGGGCCACGTTTTGCATCTTGCGGAGTGCGCGCAACTCCTCTTCGGTGTAGAGCAGTCGCGGTTCCGGGCTGACTCCTGCGGCCACTCCGCGCCTTACTACCTTGCTGATCTCGAAAAACTCCTCACTGCTGATATCCCGGCCACCTAAGCCCCCGACAAAGGAGGCAAGAATGGGCGGCGCCTCCGGCATTCCGTACAGGGCAGAGGCCAGCTCCCCATGCAGGATGCCGCCCTTGCCAAGGGAAAGGTTCTGATCGATCACGGCAACCCCCTTTTTGCCGGCCAAGGCCTTGCGCAGGGCGGCAGCCGGGAAGGGCCGCACCAGCCGGGGCCGCACCAATCCCACCTTTTCGCCCGCCTCCCGCAGCCGGTCCACCGCCTCCTTACCCTTGGTGGCAAAGGAACCGATCATTACGAAGACGATCTCGGCATCCTCGCTTTTGTAACACTCCAGGGCGCTGTAACTCCTGCCGAACAGCTCGGTGAATTCCTGCCCCAGCTCCTCGTAGACCGCAATCCCCTCCAGGGAGGCAAGATGCGCCTGGTAGCGGAAATAGGAGTAGGCGGAGCCTTCCAGCACCGCCACCCCTTCGCTCAATGGCTCGCCACCCCGGAAACGGATGGCGCCTGCGTTAAAGGGGGGAAGAAAGCGGTCCACCTCCGACTGGCTCGGGATCAGCACCGGCTCTCGGGTAAAGGAGAGGTAAAAGCCGTCCAGGTTGACCAGTACCGGCAGCCGCACCGTGGGGTGTTCGGCCAGCCGGTAGGCGATGAGCAGGTTGTCCAGCACTTCTTGGCAGGTGGCGCAGTGCAGCTGCAGAAAGCCGCAATCCCGCATGGCAAGGACATCGTTATGGTCCGGCTCCAGGGTGATGGGCGAGGAGAGGCCACGGGAGACATTGACCATCACCAGGGGCACCCGCCAGCCGGCCACGGTGTAGAGCATCTCCGTGGCGTAGAGCAACCCCTGGCTCGAGGTGGCGGTGAAGACCCGTACCCCGGTGACTGCGGCACCGCCGGCTGCGGTGAGCATGGAATGCTCGGACTCCATGGTGACCATCCGGCAGGCCAACTCCCGGTTTTCGATCCAGTTGCCGATGGTTTCAATGATCTCGGTCTGGGGGGTGATGGGAAAGGCGGGGAGATAGTCGATTCTGGCCAGTCGCGCACCCCAGGCGGCCGCGCCGTTGCCGGTGAGCAGTTTTCTGGTCATGGCTTTGTCCCCGGGGTGGCTGCTTCCGCTTCGGGCAGGGCAGTGATGGCATGGGTCGGGCACTGGGCCATGCAGATCAAGCAGCCTTTGCAGTGGGCATAATCGATGCGGGGACGTCGTTTGTCATCAACCTGGATGGCGCCTTCCGGACAGAAGGTGGAGCAGATCCACCAGCACCGGTTGCAACGGGATTCATCGATCAGAGGTCGTTCGCTGCGCCAGAGTCCGGTCTGCGCCAGTTCGCTGGTGGCGGCGGCATGAATGGCCGGTGCGCTCAAAAGCGGTTCTTCGCAGGCAAGGGTCAGCCAAGCCGGCGGGGTGTAATCCTTGGCGGAAAGCGGTGCGTCCTCACGCACCGCCCCGCGATGCCCGCTCAGAGCGGCATAGGCCGTGCGGGCCACCGCGAGGGTGACCGCGACCAGCTCCGGGCCCAGGGGGGCCACCTCCTCCTGCACTGCCTGGGCGAGAAGATCGGCGTTTAGCTCGGCAATCAGGGCGGCGGCTCCACCGGCGCAGGCTGCGCCGCGAAAGTGCAGTTCGGATTTAGCCAAGGTCGGCAGGGTAAAGACCGTCCCGTGCAGGTTGAGGCGCTCCTGCCAGAGGGATGCCTTTTCGTTGCTGTGAATAAGAAAAACCGTCTGCTCACCGGCTCCGGAAAGCACGCCTGCTTCGGGCATGGCCGACAGATGATCGTCGGCGACAATGATCAGGTCGGGGCGGCTGATGATGCCGCGTTCGAAAATGGGAGCCCGGCTTGCCCGAACATAGGCAAAAATCGGCGCACCTCGCCGTTCCGCGCCATAGCGCGGCGCATCCTGCACCTCAAACCCGGCCAGGAAAAAGGTAGAGCCGAGGATGCGGCCGGCGGTCTTCATGCCTTGGCCGCCGCGGCCATGAAAGCGGATGCGATACATGGGGTTCTCCCTCCTGCAAGAAAAACAGTGCTGCTGCCTGTTAGAAAATTCCCCAGCGCTTATAGGTCATGGCCCTTTCCACCCGGCGGGTGGCCAGGTTGATGGCGGCCTGCCGAGGCAAGATCCCATTCTGCCTGGCTTCCGCCAGCACCTGCTGGGTGTTGTCGCGGATTTTTTCGGCAATGGTGCGGAAGGCCTCGGTCTGGCCGGCGCCGTGATATTCCATGGCCGCGCAGATCACCCCACCGGCATTGGCGATAAAATCCGGCAGACAGAGAACGCCCTGGGCATGCAGATACTGCTCCGCTCCCAGGGTCAGGGGGATATTGGCGCCTTGGGCCACCAGCTTTGTTTTCAAGCGCTGGATATTGTCTTCGTGCAGCACATCGGGCCGGGCGGCGGGCACCCAGATTTCACATTCCAGATCTATGACCGCATCCCGGTCTGCCTTGGTGCCGCCGGGATAATCAAGGACCGAACCGCCTTGATTCTTGATGCCGATCAGTTCTTCAACCCGGATGCCGGACGGATCATGGAGGGTGCCGCGAGAATCGGAGGCGCCCACCAGGGTTACCCCCCGTTCCGCGAGAAAGCGGGCGCTGTGTTTGCCCACCGACCCGAAGCCCTGCACGACCAAGCGGGCGCTGGTGAGGGAGAAATCGCAATAGGGAATGGCCATCTCCACGGCCTGGCTGAGGCCCCAGCCGGTGGCGCCGAGCCGGTCCAGAGGAATGCCGCCCACCTCGCAGGGCAACCCCACCGAACGGCCGATCTCATCCTTGATCCAGGCCATGCACTCTTCGTTGGTGCCCATGTCCGGCCCGAAGATATAGTCCTCTTCCCGGCGCAGTGCGAAGGCAAAGGACCGGATCAGTCGTTCCTTGTCGGCCCGGGCCATCTTCGGATCGCCATAGAGTACCGACTTGCCGCCGCCGTGCGGGAGCCCTGCCGCCGCGTTTTTCATGGTCATGGCCCGGGCCAGGCGGGCGCATTCGGCGGTGCTCACGTCTTCCGCCATGCGCAGCCCGCCGATGGCGGGACCGCACGCCACGTTGTCGACCACGAGCACGCCCTTGAGGCCGAGTTGCGGCTGGAAGACATGAATAACCTTGGCCGGGCCCAGCGCATCACCACGAGCAAAAATATCTTCCATCTTTCTGCCTCCTTTTGCAGACCGTGGGTATCTCTCCTTTCAGTACAGCACAAGGGGGGAAGTCTTGTCAAATCCAATCATCGACCGATAACAACCTGTTGCAGCGCGGGAAAACAGGATTTGAATGGTGTCCTGCCTTATCGTAATGTTTTTGCTTTTGAGTCGGTGGAATTTCGCTGAAGGTCAAGGTGGGGATTCAGTGGAAGATATACGATTGCGGAGCCCGAGTGAGGGGGGGGAATTGTGAGTGATCAGGGAAAGGGGTTGAATTTATTTGACAATAAAACGGGTTCTGGCAAAATAATGGAGCAATGTGCCGGAATCAGGAACCAAGGAAAGGAAAACATAAAAAAAGAACATGCCGTCGCTGCAGTAATGTGGAGAGAATCCACCGTACTGCATCGACCATGTCCGGGCGGATGGCAAGGGCCGTTACAGTTGGGTAGCGATAGAGTTCGTCCCGTTCCCCAAGGTGGCAACCAATAAATCTTCTTGGCGCGTGGCTGTCCCCAAAGTACGGGGGCAGTTGTTGCTTTTTTCTTAATCGAAACGATGAAAATACAGGGGCTATCTTTAAAAGAGATCGTAACGGAAAGGAGGCCTTGCCATGAAACGTCTTATTGTCTGCTGCGATGGGACTTGGAATAATCCGGATCAAGAAGATAACGGAATCCCCGCCCCCACCAATGTCTTTAAGATTTACAACGCAATCGCTGATCGCGATTCCAACCAGCTCGAGCAATTGAAGTATTACCATCCTGGGGTCGGCGGGGAGGGCGGCATCGTGGACTCCATAATCGGCGGAGCTGTGGGCGCAGGAATCAGTCGCAACATCTGCAGCGCCTATCACTGGCTTGGCAGCAATTATGCCGAGGGTGACGAGATATATCTTTTCGGCTTCAGCCGCGGGGCCTTCACCGCTCGCAGCCTTGGTGGCTTTCTCGGTCGTGGCCTTCTTGATCTTCAGGGGGTGGAACCTGCGGATTCATGGGCACGGGTTAAATTGGCCTATGAAAAAGGCTACCGCATCAAAGCCGCGGAGCGTGCGGACTGGGCGCAAAACAGCTGGAATTTTTTTCATCAGGGGGCGGCAACGCCCATCCATTTTCTCGGCGTTTGGGATACCGTCGGCGCCCTGGGCATTCCCGATGATCTCGAAATCTTTAATTTTTTCGACGATCCTTCAAAATGGGGGTTCCATGATACCAGTCTCGGCAAACACGTTACGACGGCGCGCCATGCCATGGCTATTGATGAGGTTCGCTCCTGCTTCAGTATTACCCGTTGGTCAGATCCGGACAAACACAACGATGCCGTCGAATGCTGGTTTCCTGGGGTGCATTGCGACGTGGGCGGAGGATATTCAGACTGTGCGCTTGCCAATGGGGCTCTTCTCTGGATGATGGAGCAAAGTGAAGCCAAAGGACTCATGTTCCGCGAGAGTATCAAGGAGACCATAAAAGCCGATCCTCTCGGGGTGATGCACAACTCGCACAAGGGCATTTTTGCCAAGTTCCGTTCTCGGCCGCGAAATATTCCTGCCATGGTGGAGCAAAACAAGGCGCATTTTCATCAAAGTGCCTTAGAGCGCCAAAAGGTTTCTCCGATTTCCTACCCGAGCTATCATCCCACCAAAATTCTTGCGCCGGGAGAATCGCACACCGTGGATATTTTCGCCAACACGCATTGGAATTACACCGGCATCTATCTGCAACACGACAGGTCCTATGCCTTTTCCGCAACCGGCCAGTGGCAGGACAGCAAAGACAGCTGCGACTGGAAAGGCACGGAAGATGGAATTCTGACCACCGGGGATATCGTCCGCGCCACCTCGTCATTTCTCGGGACGTTTGAAGGCATCTTTAAGAAACTCTCCAAGAACAGTTCGACGGACTTTCTGGGGACCAAACGGGTGGAGAGCATGAAGTGGTTCACCATGGTTGGGGCGATAGCCAACGATGCCGGCAGCAGTGCAGGCATGGCGGTCGGCAACGACGGCAGTGCAGTGCCGCACCAATATGTCGATCTTGTTGCCCATGAAACGGCTCCGCTGAAGGTCCAGAGCCCAGGATACCTCTATTGTTTCCCAAACGATGTGTGGAGTCTTTATGGAAATAATCGCGGCAGCGTGCGACTTACTATCCGTTGCGTGGATTAAGGCGGAAACGCAGCCTCAAAAAAGAGGGTCACGCCATAAAAAAAATCACCGATATGTGAAAGAAAGGGGGATAATGGGTGATCCCGCATTGTAACAATGTGTCGGTCTGCTTGCGCTGCGGCGCCTTGGTTTACTTATATGAGATTCTTTAAGGCATGCGAAATACTAAAATAATCTGCACCATCGGCCCGCGCACGGCCTCTTTCGAGATGCTGAAGCAGCTTACGGAACATGGCATGAATGTGGCGCGGCTGAATATGTCGCATGGTTCCCACGAGTGGCACCGGACTGTTATTCATCACCTCAAAAGGCTCAATAAGAAGTTGGGCGGAGCGGTGGCTATTCTTCTGGACACCAAGGGGCCGGAAGTGCGAACCGGCGACGTGAGCCGCGACGTGGTGCTTAAAAAAGGCGAGCAGTTGGTCCTTACCGTCCGCAGGCAGGCAGAGCTTGAAGCCAATACGGTGGAGGTGAGCTATGACGGCTTCGTCAACGAGGTGGAGGTGGATGACACGGTGTTGATCGACGGCGGCATGATCAGCCTGAAGGTCCGCCGGATAGCCGACAAGGATATTTACTGTGAGTGTCTTGATGACGCCGTTCTCACCTCCCGGCGCCACGTCAATATCCGGGGCAAGAGCGCCGATCTGCCTTCGATTACCGACAAGGACTGGCAGGATATCAAGTTCGGCATTGAAAACGGGGTCGATTTCATTGCCCTTTCCTTTGTGCGGACGGCCGACTCCATTAGCGAGTTGCGCCAATACCTCCAGGGAGAAAATGCCTCCATTGATATCCTCGCCAAGATAGAAAGCGCGGAGGCCGTGCCCCATCTTGATGAAATTATCGCCAGATCGGACGGGATCATGATCGCCCGCGGTGATCTGGGGGCGGAATTGCCATTCGAGGAAGTGCCGCTGCTGCAGGAAGAAATTGTCGGGAAATGCCGGGCAGCCGGTAAGCCGGTGATCGTGGCCACCCACATGCTGGAGTCGATGATCGTTAACCCGACCCCCACCAGGGCGGAGGTGACGGACATCACCCAGGCGGTGCTGCAAGGGGCGGACGCCACCATGCTTTCCGGTGAGACCGCCACAGGCAAGCATCCTCTCAAGGCCCTGGCGGCAATGAATACGGTGGCGCGGAGAATTGAACGAAAGCTGGGGCTCGACACCAAGGTGCGGGTTCCGGCATCCGAAAACCCTAAGTATGAGATTGCCCGCAGCGCCTCGATCTTGAACAACAACTTGCACGGAAGCGCTATCCTGGTCTTTACCCGGCGCGGCCTGATGGCGATGCTGTTATCCAGATGCCGGCCCGGTGCGCCGATTTATGCATTCACCAATACCACCCATGTGCGGCGTCGGCTGGGTATTTTTTGGGGGGTTTATCCTTTTTTGATCAAATTTTCAAAGGATCCGGAGGCGTCCATCAAGCGCGCCATTGATAAATTGCTGGATAGGCAGCTTCTCATGGCGGGCGACCGAGTGATAGTGGTCTCGGATATCTTGGTGGATGGTAAATTTGTGGAGACGGTGCAGGTGCGGATTATTTGAGTGTTCCCGGCCGTTTTTTGAGCTCCTGCGAGGTTGTTCAAGCCGACCAAGGCTCTGGACCGTATTCTTCCGCAGACCTTTTTTGAAGAACAGCGAACTGCCTGTTCGGGCAATATCTTCTTGTTTGCTTGCTGATTTCTGCATTTTTTGCCGGCTGGATGGAAGAAATGCGTTAATTATTCGATAATTGTGCTATATAGCAAAAACGGTAATGGGCGTTTATACGTCTGTCCGGTTTCGGGTTAGGATACGTCTGGGGGGGGCGAGGGTTCTGTGCCAGGGGAGGCGTCTTTGGTTTTATATGAAAAAGACGTATTGGTGAATGCATGGCGGACTGCAGTGAAAAACGGGAGGCCCATCGGGCTCTGTTGGGGACCAAGGTCAGTTGGACCTCGGACGATCTCCATTGGCATGAGGATAACTCGCAGGACGTCAGCTCCACGGGCATGATGCTCCGCACCAAACAACAGATTGAACCGGGGACCATGCTCAAACTGCGGTTCAATCTGCCCAACCGGAAGTTTCACGATCCCATAATGGCTGAGGCCGAGGTAAAACGGGTGGTCTGCCGCCAGGATCGGCAGATCGGCGTTGGTCTGCGTTTTATTGTGCTCCGCTCCCATGACTCCCGGGTCGTGCATGAGTTCGTTTGTCGGATCATCGGCCTGCCCCTGGACGATATTATTGATTCGATGGGGGATGCGGAGGAGGACGGCTATTCGTATCAGATGGATCGCCTGCTCCGCGAGGCGGACGACAGGACCGCCCGCCTCGCCGACCAGAAGCTGCTCAAGGAGAACGCCAAGCTCCGGAAAAAATCGGTCCGTACATGGATTCAACGGGGCAAAAGAATCGCTCTGCTCCTGCTTTTCATCGTCTTCGCCTTTAAGGCAACGGCCTGGTTCACGGATTTGAGTTGCCTGTTTTATGGGCGCTGACCTATCCCATGGACATTTTTTCTGGCATCATGCCGGTTTGCTTCGGCGCATCGGCTTCTTTCTTCTCCCATTATGATCATTAACTTTTGGGGAAACCTGAAAGAACTGTTGCGCCCCCAATTCAGGGGGCTGAACAGAATCGAGTACGAACTCAGGCGGGAGGCTTCGGTCAAGGATATTGTCGAAGCCTTGGGAGTTCCCCATACTGAAGTGGGGCGCTTAACCGTTGATGGCCGGGACATCTCTTTTTCCTCTATCGGTTCCAATAATGACAGAATGGATGTTTATCCTCTTTGTCCTCCCGTGGATGTATTGACCGCAACCCTCCTTCGCCCGGAGCCTTTGCCCGGCATCACCTTTGCCGTGGATGTGAATGTCGGCAAGCTCGCCACTTTGCTGCGAATGGCGGGTTTTGACACCTTTTATCGTAATGGTATCTCCGATCCGGAATTAATCGAGGTTGCGGTGCGGGAACAGCGCATCCTGCTGAGCAAGGATACCGATCTGTTAAAACGGAAAGCAGTAGTCTTCGGCTATCTCGTTCGCGAAATCCATCCGGAAAAACAGTTGGCGGAAGTTGTGAGGCTGTTCGGCATCCAAGGACAATTTAAGCCGTTGAGCAGATGTCTGCGTTGCAACGGGCTATTGCGCGCAGTCGAGAAAGAGCATGTAATCGATCAACTGGAGCCACTCACCAAAAAATATTATGATTCATTCCGTCAGTGCCGGCGCTGCAACAATATCTATTGGCCAGGCAGCCATCGGGACAAGATGCTCGCGTTGTTAGCTAGGTATGGTGAGTGTCAAGATATTGCTTGATCGGAAGCGACGGCAAGCACAAGCAGATTCCTAAATCCGCAGGCGTCCGAAAGGGTGATGGCCTACGCCGCCGGCGCACTTGTATAGAAAATCCCAATGGGTGTCGAATAAAGGTGCCAAGGCGATGCCGCCCTTTCCAGTTCCAGGAGAAATGCGGGACGTCAAGCGGACCCCAGATCTGATTGTTCGCAATTAAGGATGGTATCTCCCGGCATGTTGCAGTATGGTGGTCCCCCCTTGCATATTGTATTTCTGAGGTTTTTACCAAAAAAGGAGAAGGATGGGTTTGATCGAGAACCGTAATTTCGGGATGGACGTCATGGGGGCCGGAGTCAATGTCCCCGTTGTCCCGGAAGAGAATTTCGTTATCGCCGTGTATTCCTTGGTGGATGAAACGATTGCCGGCGAACTGAATCGACTGGGGAGCGAAGAGGGTATCGTGCCAAGTTGTAAACCGGGTTGTTGCCACTGTTGCCGGTATCATATCCTTACCAACATTGTCGAGGCCCAAACCCTGGCGCAATACATCCGGAGGGAATTTTCCGCAGAGCAGATAGAGGAGCTTCGAACGCGAACGCAACATTGGCATGAATGGGATAATGCCAGGCCGGGCAGGCACCCCTCATCCATCATCGTCGAGCAGGGAGATCTCTCCCTCTACGACCATTCCTGCCCGCTCGATGTAAATGGCGCATGCAGTGTCTATCCCGTCAGGCCAGTGGTATGCCGAGCACATTTTGTCTCTTCTCATCCCCGATTCTGCTTCACCGCAAATGATCCGGAATCAGGCGAAGACGCGCCGGTGGTGCTCGCCTCCGTTGTCGAGGCGGCAAGCCCGTTTTCATCGGCAATGAGGGATCATATCGAAGAAGCAGGCTTGGATTTTTCTCGCTCCTTGTTGCTTCTGCCGCAGTGGTTGGCCATTGAAATGGGGTGGGATTTCTCGGTATAGTATTATTTTAAGGGATTTTTTGCGTTGCAATGGGCGCCTGCCTCATTGTTCGAAATTAAGCAGGGCGCCCTGTTAAAATATTTAACCATTGACCACTCTTTTTTTACGGCACAAAAGGCGGAAATCTTTCAGCTGAATTTCGCTAATGCCTTTTTGGCAGCGCCACGCAACTCTTTCCAGGCATTATCGACCCCTTGTTTGGTTATCTTCCAGGCATCTTCGCTTGCGGCCGCAAGTCCATGGGCATTTTTCTTGAGGTCCTCAATCTTCTTTTCAAGCTTGTGGATTTCGACGAGGGCATCTGCCTTGCCTGTCCCCATTGTTTTTTGTGATTGTTTCTTGAAATCCGCAAGCTTGTCGCTGAGGGTTTCCATCTCGGCCTTTATCTTTTTGAGATAGAGATTTTTTGTCTGTTCGTATTTTTTTTCAAATTGATTGGCCGGCAAGCAGGCCTTTCGCCAGGCGCAGCCTAATTGATTGCAGTAATCCTTGGCTGTTTCAAAACAGGGAAAATTTCCTTCCTTGCTCTGAATGGCCCGAATCAAATCCACCTTCTTCATCTTGCCTGCCTGGATGCCAAGCTGTTTTGCTTTTTCTTTGATTTTCGACATTTCCATTACAATTCCCTCCAAAAAAAGAAAGATTATCTATTATTAACTGATGATGGATGATCGGGGCGCTGAATGTCAAGTGGATATTTTCCCGAAAAAATGGGGTGATACCTTGCGCCGCCCGTGAAGGGTGTTCTGGGAAGAGGTCCGTAAATAAAAGTGATTTGGTCCTTGTGTTTTACCCGGTAACTGGATGTATAATTTAAACATGTAATAACTGTGCCGAGAAAGACGGAGGAATGATCATTATGGCGAAACGGATATGGTTGTCTGCTCTTTGCGGGAAGTGATGCCGCCGGAAGGTGAACAGTAAAAGACAAGGAGAGAAATGTCATGGACAAAGGCCAATTTGGAAGAAGGGACCGGCTGATTCAGGAAAAGCGGCATGACACCTACCACGAGCGCCGGAAATTGCCCGAACCGACGGTGTGCAGCGAATGTAATGCCGTGTTTCTGGAGGGTCGCTGGGCTTGGTGGGAGCCGGCAGTCAATGCCCATGCCATCGTCTGTCCCGCCTGTCAGCGCATCAAGGATAATTTTCCGGCCGGCTATCTGGAGATCCGGGGGGGGTTTTTCGGATCCCATCGCGAGGAGATTTTAAACCTGATCCGCAACCTTGATGAGCAGGAGAAAAAAGCGCATCCCATGGAGCGGCTCATGGCCATTGCCGAAGAAAAGCAGTGCACCCTGGTCACTACCACCGGCATCCATCTGGCCCGGCGGATAGGCGAGGCCTTGCACAGCGCCTACCAGGGTGAGCTTGATTTTGCTTACGGGGATGGCGAAAAAACCATCCGCCTTAATTGGGTTCGGGAATAAGCGAACGCTTCGGCCTTCGGCTTTGCCCGAGGGAGAATGGTGGGAGTGTTGTAAAGGAGTTTAGGGGCGCCACATCTGAAGTATTCACAATCAGGTGTGGGGCCTTGCTTTTTGGCGGCGTAAACGGTTTTTTCTCAGCGCCCATTCCGGGAGGGGGCTGAGTCCGCATTCTCTTGATGGTCGGCGTAAGTCCCTGCCTATCTCTGTTTCTTTCGTCCCTGAATATTCTTCCGTAATGGGCGTGACTCGCCGGAGGGGCCGGCCTGTGTCCCGAGGTTAAACTCCGGTTCATATCCCACCGTGAACCGGCTCGTGGTGGTGTTGCGGATGCTTAGGAAATGATCATTGTTTGTGTCAAAGGGACAAATCGGGAGGGCACAAGGCGCAAAGCCGAATTTTTCGTAAAAGTGGGGATCCCCTAAAACAAAGATGGTGCTTTCCTTGATGATCTCCTGCCTCAAGGCAAAGCGAAGCAACTCCGAGCCTACCCCCTGGTTTTGAAACTCCGGCTTTACCGCCAACGGTCCTAAGTGCAAGCCGCAAACAGCCGAGCCGTTATAGGCCTTGGAGAAAGCGAGATAGGCGATGACGGAATTGATATGGATACACACCCATTCATGCACCGCCTTGCCATTCTTGTGGAGATTTTCCACGAGTTGCACTTCCTTGGTGCTCCCGGGGAATGCCTGGCGCAATAAGGCGGAAGCCTTGGGGTAATTTTCCGGAGTAAGTTCGCGTATTTTCATTGTTGCTCTGCTTGTGGCATCTTGTTTTTGATCAGCTTAACCAGTTCCGGTCCGGTTTTCCTGCCCGGGAGAGCGCATGGCCGATGGCGGCAAATTCCTCCGGATCCAGGCCGGCAGTCCCGACCATCAAGCCGCTGATCCCAGGCAGGTTGATATATTTGCCGGCGTTCTCCTTGTTGATTGAGCCGCCGTAAAGAATCGTTTTGTCTGGGGCCATTGCCCGGATCGCTTCAATGGCCTCACTGGCTTTGACAAAAGATTGAGGCGTCTCGATACCAATCGCCTCAGCAGGACCATAGCCTATGATCAGTCCGTCCGAATCCTTTTCATCCAAGGCGTTTAGCTGCTCCCGGGCATACGGCAGGTCAACGCAGACTATGGGCTTGATCCCGGCCTCAACCGCTTCACTCACCTTGTCGGCAATCTCTTGGGGTGTCTCATGGAAATACCGGCGCCGTTCCGAATGGCCCAGAATGGCATATTCGGCAAAACCCCTGACCATCGCTGCCGCCACCCCTCCTGTGTAAGAACCCGGAGGAAATGGGGAGAGGTCCTGCACCGCCAGGGCCAGGTCGGCAATGTTCATTTTTTGGATTTTCTGCCACAATGGAACCAGAAAAGGGGCAGGCGGGGCAATGATCACCTGCAGTTGCGGGTCAGGGGCATGGATTCGCGCGAATTTGTCAAGCCACGCTTCCGCCTCTGCCAAGGTTTTGTGTGATTTCCAGTTGGCCAGCAGGTAGCTGCGCATATGTTGCCCTCAATCAGGGAGACCATGTTGTGCAAATCATCCGGGTGCAGTCACTCTTTCTTGCGTCACCGGATAATTCAGTTTAGGGTGTGGCGCCCAGTGGACAGCGTGTACAGTGCAGGTTGCGTTGGGAAGTATCCTGTGTCCTTTTAACAGACGAAAGTACAGAGAGCGAGCAAATCGTCCGATGAAAGTCATTATTGCCGAGAAGCCTTCCGTGGCGCGCGACATTGCCGAGGTTCTCGATATTAAAGCCAAGAAGAAGGGGTATATCGAGGGGCGGGGCTGCGCGATCACCTGGGCCTTCGGCCATCTGGTCACCTTGCAGGAGCCGGGCGACTATGATCCGGCGCTCAAGCACTGGTCCCTGGAAACCCTTCCCTTCGTGCCGGACAAGTTCAAACTTGCCCTGATTAAAAATCGTGGGGTGGACGAGCAGTTTAAGGTTATCGAAACGCTGTGCCAACAGGCCGATGAGATTATCTGCGCCACGGATGCCGGGCGGGAAGGGGAGCTGATCTTCCGTTATATCCTGGCCATGTGCAACTGCGAGGAGAAGCCGATCCGCCGCCTCTGGCTCAACTCACTCACCCACGACGCGATTGCTGAGGCGTTCAAGAATCTCAAGGACGGCCACGAGTACGACGCGCTTTATGCCGCGGCCCGCTGCCGCAGCGAGTCCGACTGGATTGTCGGGCTCAACTCCACCCGGTATTATACGGTCCGCCATGGTCGGATCGGCAGCGGTACCGATCGTGTGCTGTGGAGTATCGGTCGGGTCCAGACCCCGGTGCTGGCCATGATCGTGGAACGGGACGACGCCATCCTCCAGTTTCGTCCGCAGCTCTTCTGGGAGCTTACCACCCGTTACCGAGAGGTGGTGTTCAAATATACGGGCAAGCGTTTTGAAAAGCCGGAAAAGGCCCAGGACCTGCTGGCAAAAATCACCGGGCATCCTTTTGCCGTTACCGCCATTGTTGCCAAAGAAAAAAAAGAGCAACCCCCCCAGCTCTTCGATCTCACCACCTTGCAGCGGGAAATCAACAAGTCGCACGGGCTCTCGGCGGCCGATACCCTCGCCGCCACCCAGAATCTCTACGAAAAAAAGTTCGTCACCTATCCGCGAACCGATTCACGCTATCTTAGTAAGGACATGCAACCGCGTATCCCCAAAATCCTGGAGCAGCTCAAGCCCCTCCGCCCCGAAGAGATTGCGCCCCTCAATCTGGCAAAGCTGCCGTTTAGCAAGCGGATCATCGACGACACCAAGGTGAGCGACCACCATGCCATCATTCCCACCGGGGTCAAGCCGCACAGTCTGGGCGCCAACGAACAGCTGGTGTACGAGGCTATCACCACCCAGTTCATCGCCGCCTTCTATCCCGCCTGCGTCAAGAATATCACCACGGTGGACGGGGTTAGTAATGGGGTAAAGTTCGAGGCCAAGGGGACGCAGGTTGTTGAACCCGGTTTTACCGCTCTTTTCCTCAATAAAAAACAGGCCCAGGATGCCGCCGAGGAGCAGACCCTGCCGGTTTTTGAAAAGGGTGAAACCGGCCCGCACGAGTCATCCCTGCGGGAAGGCAAAACCATCCCGCCCAAGCATTTCAGCGAAAACTCGCTGCTGGGGGCCATGGAGGCGGCGGGTAAATTCGTCGAGGATGACAGCTTGCGCGAAGCACTCAAGGAGCGCGGCATCGGTACGCCTGCAACGCGTGCGGCCATCATCGAAACCCTGCTGAGTCGCAATTATATTCGCCGCGAAAAAAAGCAGCTGCGTTGCACCGACATGGGGCGTTGCCTGATTGCCCTTATTCAGGACCCGTTGCTCAAGTCGCCGGAAATGACCGGAGAGTGGGAGGGAAAACTCAAGAAAATTGAGCGAGGCCAACTGGCATCCGACGATTTCATGGCCGGGATAAGCGGTTACATCCGGACCCTGATCCAAAGCAGTTCCGCCGCACGACTTGATGCCGCGCGCTGGGGCAGCTGTCCGCTCTGCGGCAAGGAGGTGGTCAAGGGGAAGCGGGCTTACGGCTGCTCCGGCTGGAAAGACGGTTGCGAATTTGTCCTCGAACCCACGTGCAAGGGGGTAGCGCTCACGGCCAAACAGATTCAGCTTCTGCTGCAGCAGCACATCCTGCCGCAGCCGATACGGATCGAGGATGAACCGCGAATGCTCATCCTCTCCACCCAGGGCATGGTTATGGATCTGCAGCTGCCCTCCGCCGAGCGGCAAAAAAAAGTCGAAAAATCGGATCGCCCCTGAGTAAGAAAGGCTAACTTTTCAAGCCTGTTGCGGATTAAAATAAATTTTCAGCTGATTCAGGGTGCGTGGCTGTTCTGGCTCTGAACCTGCTGCCTTGTTTGAAACGTCAATGTTTCACTTCACCAGCAGCATCTTGAATTTTTCCTTTGCGGTCAAGGCGTGCGGCAGGTTTTTGGGTAAGGATATCGTTTCACCGGCCCTTACCTCATGCTCTTTTCCATCAATGTTTACCGTGGCGGTCCCTTCCAATACCTGGATAAAGGCGTCGATGGGGATTGTGTGGGCCTCCAGTTGCTGGCCTTTTTGGAAGGCAAACAAGACAATGACGTAATTTTCGCCCTTGAAGATCGGCTTTTTCACAAAGTTCTGGTCGGAATACTGAATCTCCTGGGTTAGATTGGTGACATTCTGTTCGGCAAGAACCGAGGTCGGCACAGCCAGCAGCAACCCTGCAAGGCAAATCAGGAAAAAATGTCTCATTGTGTGTCCTCTCTAATTTTAGGAATCCGGATGGAGCATGAAGCGTAAAAAAATCAGCTTTTCTTTTACCGCCTTGGCAGGTAATAAGCCTTGACCTAAGTCATGGAGGCTGATTTTTTTTGGGGGGTGGAACGGCCGGAAAAGGTTATAGAAGATTACGAATTATTGATTCGCGAAGCTTGAATCTGCCGAACTGCCGGACAAACAACAGATTTTTCATGACCTTAGCCTTTCTTTCTTAATAGTAGCAAAGGATCTGGCCGTATGGTTCAAACAATCCCGCAAGATATCAAGGAAGACCTGGTAAGGGCGTCCAGCCTGCATCAGCGTGCCGCTTCCGATTACGAAAAATGTCAGGAGTTCAACAAGTTGATGTCCGTCCTTCTGGGAAGGCTGGAAGATGCAGGCTGCTATAAAACCGCCGACAAGGTGATGTCCATACTCATCGACTGCAACCCCAAGCAAGGTGCCCAGTGCGAAAAAGCTACCCGCATCGGTGAAAAAATGAAAAAAATTTAAGAGAAAAGGGAATTACATAGTTCTTTCTCTTTTTCTTCATTACCCTGCCGACATGTCCAAAGCCGCCTTTACTCCCCTGGAAGTCTATAAGATCCTGCCGCAAACCAATTGCGGTCAATGTCAGCTTCCCTCCTGCCTCGCCTTTGCCGCGGCAATCGTGGCCGGGAGCAAGAAGCTCAAGGAGTGTCCGGACCTTGACCAGGCCAATGCGGCAAGGTTCTCCGGGCGATTTCAGGAGTCAGGGCTCAAAGAGCCAAACCAGGCGGAGTTCATCGACAAACTGCAGCGCAAGATGGCCGTGCTTGATCTTGATGGTGTTGCCCCTTTAATCGGAGCAACCGTCAAGGACGAGACCCTTGTCATCAATTCCTTGGGCAAGGATTTTGTTCTGGATCGCCAAGGCAACATGATCTCGGAATGCCATATCATCCCCTGGGTGCTGGCCCCGTTGCTCTCTTACGTTACCCACAGAACCCATGCGGACATCACCGGCCGGTGGATATCGTTCCGGGAAATCCAAGGGGGGATTGAATGGCAGGGTCTCTTTACCAGTCGCTGTGAGGAACCGCTTCGGAAGATGGCGGATGACAACCCGGACCTGCTGACTGACCTGATTGCTCTGTTTATGGGGAAAAGCATTGACTGGTACGAGGCGGACATCGCCCTGATCCTTTATCCGTTACCGAAAATCCCAGTTCTCATCTGTTATCAGGCACCGGAGGGCGACCTGCAATCAAAGCTCACCATTTTTTTTGATGCCTGCTGCAGCAGCAATCTGCATATCAAATCCATCTTTACCCTCTGCTCGGGACTGGTGCGGATGTTTGCCAAGATTGCCGAGCATCACCGGTGATCTTCGGCTTATCCTGCCTGGGTCGGACAGACTCTGGTTCTGTGCCGGCAGCCAAAAGTGAAGAACAAATCGTTCTTGCCCCGCCTCCCCCCAAAAAAAGCTGACAGTCCTAGTTCTTTCCGCTGTAACCTCCTGTGGTTCCGTGCTGCTGCAACAACGCAAAATTCTTTTTTTTGCGTCAGTCCTCTTTTTTTATTGCTATGAAAGGGGGATTGTGTCAGGGTGAAGCCATCAGTGGTGCGGCATTTTGTCGCATAATTTGGCGTGTTTTTTTGTAACGCCACCTGATTCATTTTTTTTCATGATATCCAGTGTTCCTGTGTCGGTTTGCTTAACGATGACGGCACGTAACTTGTTTCGGATAAGGTCTTCCTGAGGGGGAGGATTTTTAGCGGGTGATCCACGAAAGTGGTGTGGAGATTACATAGACCGGTAACGGGGGAAGATTTCATGATAAGCAAACGGACGCATCAGCTCAAAATGCATCTTGCTCGGACTGCATTTGTCATTCCTTTTATTTTGGCCGGTTCTGTCTGGGCAAAAATCACCGGCGAATGCGGCAACTGCCATACCATGCACAACAGCCAGCAAGGCGCCAGCATGCAGTTTAACAGTTCCACCAAGGTGGAGCGAAACCTGCTGCGGGGAGACTGTCTCGGCTGCCACGGTCAGGCAACCGCTCAGAAGATCGTCAACATGAACGGTAGCCAGGTCCCCCAGGTCATGCATTCCGATCCCAGTGGAGACCTTGCTGCCGGGAATTTTGGGTACATTACCGGCCTTAAAGGAACTGCATCCAACAGCCATGGCCATAATGTCATTGCTCTGGGCACGGCATTTCAAGATGCCACCTTTGTCAATACACTGCCTGGCGGGATCAGGCAATCCGGCCACGAAGGGTATATTGTAAACGCCTCAAATCTGACCTGTGCCGGGATGAACGGATGCCATGGGTACAGGTATTCCAGCGGTTCGCCCACCGATGTCGTTGCTCTTAATGGCGCGCATCATAACAACGTGGACGGCCAACTGGCAGTGGCCGACAGCGCAGCAAACAGCTATCGCTTTCTTGTCGGTGTGAGAGGCTATGAAAACGAGACCGACAGATGGCAGAATGTCAGTTCCACAAGCCACAACGAATATTACGGCACTACAACACCCATGACCTTGGGTTGCACCGCCACCAGTTGCCACGGCAGCAAGGGCGTTTCCCCCCCCAACCACACGATCAGCGGATTCTGCGGCACTTGTCACGGCAATTTCCACACCCTCACCGGACCTAAAAGCGACGGCATCGGCCCGGATATAACCTCGCCATTCATTCGGCACCCGAACGATATCGTCCTCCCGGCCTCCGGGGAATACCAGAATTACACAACTTACAGTATCGAGGCGCCCATCGGTCGCACCACGATACCGGCATCACCCGGCAACACCGTTACCCCCGGTACCGATGTCGTGACCTGCCTCTCCTGTCATATGGCCCATGCCAGTCCGTATCCGGACATGCTGCGCTGGGATTACAGTCAAATGAATGCGCATCAAAGCGGGGATGTGAATACGGGATGCTTTACCTGTCACACGACCAAGGATAGTTGAGCCAAAACGAGTGCTTCATGTCCCGGGGCAGGGAGACCAGGCACCGGCTCGCCTTTATCTTTCAAGTTTCAGTGGGTTCGCCGTTCCCGCTCTTTTTCCTGAACACCCGGATCTCCACATCGACATCCAGCTGCAAATAGTCGAGGGCCGTCACCTTGGCTTTGGTCTCCCTATCGATGTTCCAGTAATAGGGGGTCATGGCCAGCAGGTCCATGATTTCCTCGTTGCTTTTGAGTTCGAGCGGGTAGGTGATCCGCGATACGGCGGCAGGAGCAAAAAACGCTTCGGCTTTTGCTGTGATCGCGGGGGCTCCATGCTCCCGGGTGACAGGATAGATGATCTCCCGCAGACCGTTAAGGTGTCTCGGCCCCGGGCTTACGAAGACCAGGCTGCCGCCCTCCTTGAGGATCCGGGCAAATTCCGGGGTGTTGGCCGGGGAAAAGACATTAAGCACGAGATCCAGGGAAGCATCCAGATAGGGCAGATCGTTGATGCTCGCCACGAACCACCCCATGCTCCGGTCACGCTGGGTGGCGAGGCGGATCGCAAATTTGGAAACATCGACCCCATGGTACTCCAGCACCAGCGGCGATGCACTGCCCTGGGCCAAGGTCTTTTTGAGACGGGCAAGATAAAAGCCTTCGCCGCAACCGGCATCAAGCACGCTGCAACCGCTGCCGCGCTCCAATTCAGCAAGCACGGTTCCGATGGCCTCATTGATCCCGTCGGACACCGGGTTATAAAACCCCAGTTCCAGGAATCGTCTCCGGCTTAAGACCATCTCCGGGTCGTCCCCCGGTTCTTTGGAATGTTTGTTGTGGGAAAGCACCAGGTTGACATAACCCTGGCGGGCCGCGTCGAAGCAGTGCAACGCGGCGCATTGGTAGCCGGTCGCTGTTGGCAGCAGCGGTTCCCGGCAAACTGGGCATTGGATAATGGAGGGCATGTGCGCATCCTTATTGTTGGGGCCTGAACTCATGTGCGCAGATGAGTCGGGGTTTACATGGATTGCTGGGGGAGTCCGGCGAGAAACTGCGAACAGCCGCTGTTTGGTTGCCCCCGGATTCCCTGGGGATCCCAGGTGGTAATGTCCACGGACATCTTACTCGATCATGAGGAAAAAATCTGTTCCGGAATCGGCTCTGGCTCGTAAGTTCTTCTCCTCCCGCTGCTCCCCTTTGTTCACAGCCTTGACAATCATCTTTAGCCTGCCAATAGTACTTTTATGCGGATAAAAAATTACTCAGGGAGGTTTTCATGCATATCACCATCAAGGAAACAGCAGAGGCGATGCTGAACAACAAGCTGAGACCGGGTCAGTTTCTGCGGGTCATCGTCAAGGAAGGCGGGTGTGCCGGTCTGACGTACGGCGCGGCAATCGCCGGCGAAATGCAGGCCGGGGAGAGTCTGGTCCATACGGCAGGATCAATCCGGATTGTGAGCGATGAAGCGAGTGTGAAATTTCTTGACGGGTTGGTCATCGATTACTCCGACGAGCTGATCAACGGGGGCTTGCAGTTCACCAATTCCAATACGAAAACCACCTGCGGCTGCGGCCAGAGCTTCAACCTGCAAGGTTTCCCCAAGCTCGAAGGCGGCAAGTGCAAAACCTGACGCGACCCGTTCAACACTCGCGCCCCAGCAGCGGCGATTGTCGAGAACCTGCGGGAAGGGCCTGAGGTAAAGGCAGTTGTGAAGCAAGGCGTTATTTTTTAGAAATTCTTCTTTACTTATTATTTGGGGAAGTGGTAGCCTGAAGTTAATGAGGGAGTGCCTAACCTTACATTCAAAACGGCAGCTACAACGCACGTATACTTTGTGTGAGGCTACTCCTCAGGAAACAGGGTCGATTTTTCGTCCCTGTTTTTTTTATGTGCGCCGGTGCACTTGCTCGGCCCAGGGTTCTTTCCGGTTGGCCTCTATTTCCCCTGCAGCCATTGGGTGTAGAAGTCAGGATGAAAGCCGACCACAAACTCGTCGCCGACCCGCAAGGTAGGTGCGCGGAGATTGCCGCTTGGCCCCATTACCTGCTTGAGGATCTCATTTTTTGCATCCTTTCGCGGATGGAAGTGTGAAAGCTGCTTTCCCTTGGCCACGGTGATTTTCATCGCATCGTGCAACACCTCCCAGGCCGCCGCGCCATCTATCCGCACCGCACGGGCGTCAACCACCTCGTCAATCACGACTTTTCCCCGCTCAAGAACCTCCTGAGCATTCCGGCAGGATGTTCAGCCCTTACGCAGGTAGGCCCAATCGATTTTCATCTGCTCCTCCATTTTTTGAGATGGCTTGCTCTTGTTCCCGCAAATAGGTGCATGGAGATGGGGGTATGAATGTATGCTGTCTTTTTGCTGCATCGGGCGAAACCATCTGCGGAGCGATCCATGTCATCATTTGCGATATTCGAGATTTGCTTCAACAACAAACTCTCCATTCTCGGTCATAAAAGGAATAACGATAATAGGCGTATTAATGCGGTAGCCTATTTCAATATCCTTCCCGACAACTGTCGTGGGCAAAGCGAGATCAAATTTCATATTTAATTTAGCGAGTAAGGTTTTGGCTCCCCCGCAAACCATGTTTGTCAACTCGCCCACCGCATCAACGACGTCTGCATCAATCTTATCTTTCTCCGGCTCCATGGTCATGTTTGCAACAATTTTCAAAATACATGGTTCTGAAAAGCTGATTATCATACTTCCGACAAGAGTCTCGGAAGCCATGCCGATTATGCCGGTCACTATCCCATATGTGGTTTTGCTGTTTTTCAGACGAAGAGCTTGGGCCCTTACCGGCATTCTCGCCATTGTTTCAATGACATTTTGGGTCGCGGTTAAAAAAGGGTTTAAAAATTCAACTTTCATCAGTCTGTAATCCGATCTGCTCATTTGTGAGCAGGTGATATTGATGTCAATTAGCTGAAATATTCAAGTTCATTGAAAATTTGGCTACAAGTTGTTTCATGTCCAAGGCATTGAATGGTTTTCGGAGGTAGTCGCTAATGCCAAGATTCATTGCCTTTTCAATTTCTTCCTGTACTTCAGCAGAGACCATAACGATTGGCAGATTGTTGTATTTTTGATCCCGGCGTATTCTTTTGATCATTTCCACACCGTTCATTACCGGCATGCTCCAGTCGGAAATAATCATGTCAATCTCATTAGCGGCAAGCTTTTCCATGCCGTCTTTTCCGTTTTCAGCTTCAACCACATTTGCAATACCGATGCTGGTGAGAATATTTTTAATAATTTTACGCATGGTGCTGGAGTCATCCACAAGAAGAACGTTTTGGATTTGACGTTTTTCGTGATCTTGTTGGAATTCTGAGCTTTTTTCATGTGAAAGAGCATCAAATATCTTCTTGATAGCCCCAAGAGCTTTTGTGTCTTTTCTTACATAATAATCAGCCCCGACATCAGCCGCTTTTTTGTGGACACATTTTTCATCACTTGAGGTGAAAAGTATAATTGGGACCCCGGCGAAATCAGGCATCATCTTGATGATGAGACAAAGGTCGAATCCGCTTATATTGCCAACTTCAATACTTGTAATAATCAGATCCGGATTCCACCGGATAATTTTCAGCAAGGCTAAATCGGCGCTTTTTACTGTTTCGATTTCACACAGTTTACTGCCGAGCATGGAATTAAGGCCATGCTCATACAGGGGTGATTCGTCGATAATGAGTATCTTTTTTTTATCTGTTGTCATGCTGTCGTCTGTCTTGTCGGCAAGTGGTGTGCGAATTAAATGTGTACAATAACTTGACCGTCGAATGTCGGTATGGTTTCGCTATCGCCGTATAGGCTTGATCATGGGGTTAACCCTTGTTGCCGGTAAGTTGTTTTGAGCTGTCAAAGACGTCCTCCATGACACTCCATCTCTGCACATTTATTCTCGATCCTTTTATCATAATTGTAAGAGTTGCTTAAATCCACATGAAACGACGAGAAGGAAAAAATCTGTCAAAGCACCACGCTTGGCAAGGCAATACCGCTCCCAGGGAAAAAATATCCCCCCAAACATTGCAATTTGGCCTTAAGTGGGGTCTCATAGTGAGGTTATGCATATAAAAAATCAGATAAAATCCTTCTCTGTACAAAAAACACCCCCAGCAGCCTGCCCATGATGCACAAAAATGTCCGCCCCAGCTTCCACCACACCGTGGCCGCACTCTTCCTCCTTGCCCTGCTCCTTCTGCCCGGCATGGCACAGGCAAAGGCTTTGCCGCCCGCCAGCAGCTATGACATTCTCTATATCTGGGACACCGACCTGAGCAACCTCCAGGATTATAAGGAGGAATTGGAAAGCCAGCTCGGCGATGAGGTCGGCAAAAAATTGCGCATTGTCCAGCGCGGCGACCGGTACGGTATTATTTATGATCGCAATACCACCGCCCTCTCCGCGGCAAAGCTGGCGGTTCGCCACAGCTCCATTCTCGGCAAGGTCGGGCTGGGCGACGCCAGGGCCATCGAGGATGAAGGCTATCACGAACTCTACAATGTCTGTTACGGCCGGGGCCCGAACCTTGAAGTCCTGACCGAACAGTATCAGGTAATCAACAGCTACCTTGGCGCCGAGGTCGGTAAAGAGCTCTTTATTGAAAAGAGCGATGACGGCAAGTTTACCCTGATCTACAGACGGCAGGGCGATAAGCAGTCGACCATGGCCTTGGCTCGGCGGCACGCTAAATTGTTGGCCAAGATTCATGTCGCCGCCTCCATCACTCGGGAGGAGAATAACGAGGTGGTTTTCGGTGAGTCAAGCCTGCTCGACCACGAGGGCAAGGACGCCGAGGCCGCCCCTGGGCCATGCACGCCGGAACCCCCTGTGGCCAATAAACAAAATAAAGCCGCCGAAGCAGTGCCTGTTCTCGCCGGGGTTAAGAAGCTATGCGTCAGCGAAATCAGGGCCGGTACCAGCAGCGACCTGGAAAAACAGCTGGAGGAGTATATCAATGAGTTGCGGCGCACAGGAAAGGTAGCCAAGGATGAAAAAACCGGCTGGCTGGTCATTGATCTGACCAAGGGGGAAACCCTTGTCGATATCAACGTCGACAGCCCCTACCAGGCAGCGAGCATGATAAAGCCGTTCATCGCCCTCGCTTATTTTCATCGCCTCAAGGAAGGAAAACTGACATACGGTTCCACGGCCCGGAAAAAAATGGAGGCGATGATCCAGCGCAGCAGCAACGCCGCCACCAACTGGGTTTTGAAGCAGGTCGGCGGACCCAAGGCGGCGCAGAAAATTCTGAGCAAGCATTACGGCCATCTGCTCCGCGAAACCACCATTGTCGAATACATCCCCAGTGGCGGGAGAACTTACCGGAACAAGGCCTCAGCCAAGGACTACGGTCGGTTCCTGGTTGCCCTCTGGCGCAAGGATCTCCCCCACGGCGAAGAGCTTCGCCGGTTGATGGCCCTGCCCGGTCGCGACCGGCTGTACTGCGGCACTTCGATCCCCCGGGGAACCCTGGTTTACAACAAAACCGGCACAACCGCGCGCCTATGCGGCGACATGGGCATCCTGGCCCCCCAGGCCCACAACGGCCGCCGCTATCCCTATGTGGTTGTGGGGATCATTGAAAAGCAAAACAAAGCCAGCAACTACGGGCGTTGGAAAATGGCCCGGAGCAACGTGATTCGTAAGGTCTCTTCCATGATCTACCAGGCGATGAAAACCAACTACAACCTGCGCTGACAGATCCCCCCGCCTTCAAGCAGAAGGAAAGGTTCTCCTGAGTAAAAAATGATCTGAGTATCATCGAGCTTCAGCTCTGCCGGGAGTTTGCAGGCGCGCGAAGTGTATACCTCCTTGCCGGGTGTTCAACAGCGGAACCTCTTTTTCGGCAGTTTTTTTGTGCTCGGCGGTGTGATAATGGGCAAAACAGAGGATCGGCTTGCGCCCCACCAACGCACGGTGTTATTATTTAGTCGGCCCTGAAAAACACATAACAGTTTGATTTTTATTGATAAAACAGATGATTTATATCACTATGGATTGCAGGATATTGCAGTGTTACCCTCCAATTTCTGGTGATTTTCGATGCAGCCGAAAGAGCAAAAAAGCAGCCCGCAACTGGATATGTTCCGCAAGCGTCTTGCGAACATGTTGAACCATCGGCAT
>Ga0224510_10000276_pt1 | contig 42666 bp, 46 predicted proteins | sample SF_May12_sed_USG_FD_170161 | JGI IMG/M metagenome (GOLD analysis project Ga0224510, IMG submission 170161) | Sediment microbial communities from San Francisco Bay, California, United States - SF_May12_sed_USGS_4_1 | ecosystem: Environmental > Aquatic > Marine > Sediment | place: USA: California... | reverse complement strand
ACCTCCCTTGATACAGAGTTTGTGACAATTCTGGCACTCAGACCGTCCGAGTGCCAGCCCCACCATAGCACTCCCCAGGCTTCTCGCCAAGCCGATTTGAGTCGATCGCGCTTAGATCTTGGGGAAATCGTGCAGTCTGGTGTTACAAAGTCGTGATGCGGCGTGAGTTCTCGGCAGGAGTCGTCCTGGTGCGCCGAATGCGCGGACGTTCGTGGTTTGCCGCCGTTCGCCCACAGGGAAAGCGTGTAGGGACCTGGGTTCTCCCGAAGGGGCTCATCGACCCGGGCGAGACGCCCTCCGAGGCTGCTCTCCGCGAGGGCTACGAAGAAACGGGCCTGCGCGCACGCCTCTCCTCGAAACTGGGCGACGTCCGCTACGTCTACACGTGGGAGGGCGAGCGCGTTTTCAAGATCGTCAGTTTCTACCTCGCACACAGGCGCGGGGGCCGAATCGGAGAGCTTCCGGCCGGGATGGAGCGCGAGGTGGCAGACGTACGCTGGCTTCCGCTCGCTGACTCAGCGCAGCTTCTTACGCACAAAGGCGAGCGCGAGATCGGCGCGAAGGCGCTGGAGACCCTCCGCGACGACCCTCTATAGTTGCCCCGTCGCCGATGCCGACGTTCGCCCTCAACTTCTACAACCCCGCCGTCGCCGAGCAGCTTCGAACGAGCCGAAAGACCGCCACGATCCGGCTCGGCGACAAGTCAGCGAAGTACCGCAAGGGGATGATCGTGACTGTCCTCTGCGGCGCTCGCTACGGCCAGCGCGACCGAATATTCGACGCGGTGATCGACAAGGTGGAGGTAAAGACGTTGGGCGAGCTGTCGCCGCGCGAGATCGAGCACGACAACCCACAGATCCGCCGCGTCGACGAGATGGTGTGGTTCCTCAGCCAGCTGTACAACCGTGAAGTGGGCGAGGACGACATCGTGACATTCATCCGGTTCTCCCAAATCGTTTGACTCTGTACGCGCCGCAGTTACTTCCCGGGTCGACGAATCGTCACGCCGAACAGCTCCGCTGAGCGGACCGGGTCGCCGCACTCCTCGCAGTCGACTGCGAACGCAGATGCGATCGGTGCGCGGCAACTCGGGCAGCGGTGTCGAAGCTCGCCGCCGCACTGCGGGCAACCGCCGGGCAGCGCCGGCTCGTCGTCGAGGAAGTACCGCAGCGTGTGGCCACAAACGAGGCAGAACGCCACCCAGTCCCCGAGCGTCTTGCGGCGCTCTTCCTGAATCCAGTTCCGCTTCGGCCTCGGCATTACCGTTCACTGTAGTGCGACACGGTGCGTGGCAACGCGAGCGCGGCGGCCTCGAAGCGGACGCCTTCAGGGATCTTCGTAAGACCGCAATCCGCGGTCGCGGATTGCGGTCTTACGCCTTAGTTAGAGTGAAGCCGACCCAACCGGACGACGGGAGATTGCCGAATGGCCGTACGTGAAGCCGAGCCCGTGGGCTCGCTCCAGGAGGTAAAGGAGGTCGGACTCGACCGCGAGGACCTCCTCGCCATCTACCGGCACATGCTGCTTACGCGCGGGATCGAGGAGCGTGGGCACATCCTCTACAAGCAGGGAAAGATCCCGGGGTCGTTCTATACGGGTCGCGGGAACGAGGGCGCGGCGGTAGGCGTCGGCACGGCGATGGGCCCAAACGATGTCGGGACCCCGCTGCACCGCGACATGGGCGTCCACGTTACGCGTGGTGTCGAGCCATGGCGCGTATTCGCGCAGTACATGGGACGCGAGGGCGGACCGACAGGAGGCCGTGACGGCAACGTCCACATGGCGAATGCAGAACTCGGGCTGCACACCATGGTGAGTCACCTTCCGGCGATGCTCCCCGTCGCGACGGGCATGGCACTTGCGTTCAAGATCCGCGGGGATCGGCGCGTTGCGGTCGGCTGGTTCGGCGAAGGCTCGGCGGCGCGAGGCGACGCGCACGAGAGCATGAACATGGCCGGCGTTCGGCAGCTCCCCGTCGTTTTCGTCTGCGACAACAACCAGTGGGCGTACTCGACCCCGACCTACCTCTCGTATTCCGTCGAGCACATTGCCGACCGAGCCGCCGCATACGGATTCGAGGGTGTCGTCGTCGACGGCACCGACGTCCTCGCTGTTTATCGAGAGGCCCGACGAGCTATCGAGAAGGCCCGTGAAGGCGGCGGTCCGACTCTGCTCGAGTGCCTCACCCTGCGCATGGAGGGTCATGCCGTTCACGACGACGCGTTCTACGTGCCGAAGGAGATGTTCGAGCAGTGGGCAGCGCAGGATCCAGTCGAGCGCTACCGCACCTGGCTCCACAACCACGCCGGGATGACCGACGACGAGGAGAGCGAGATCACGTCTGCCGTAAAGCGCATCCTGATCGAGGCACTGGACCGTGCTGACGAATCGCCTCTGCCGGACCCGTCATCGCTCGCGGGCGGCGTCTTCGCCTCTTTCGAGGACCTCGACACGCCACATCACAAGTAATGGCCGAGATGACCTACATCCAGGCGATCTCAGACGCCTTGCGCCTCGAGATGCGGCGCGATCCGCGCGTATTCATCCTCGGCGAGGACGTCGGTGTCTACGGTGGGGCGTTCAAGGTCTCGCTCGGGTTCCAGGAGGAGTTCGGGCCGTGGCGAGTGATCGACACGCCGCTGTCCGAGACGGCGATCGTCGGCGGCGCAACGGGCGCGGCGCTTATGGGGCTGAGGCCCGTCGCCGAGATGCAGTTCGCGGACTTCATCTCCTGCGCCTGGGACCAGCTCGTGACCGTCGCCGCGAAGCAGTTCTTCCGCGGGGGCACGCCCGTGCCGATCGTCGTTCGGCTCCCTTCAGGAGGCGGGTTCTCGGGTGGTCCTTTCCACTCCCAGAGCCCGGAGAGCTCGTTCGCGCACATCCCAGGTCTCAAAGTCGTCTGCCCGGCAACGCCGCACGACGCAAAGGGTCTCCTGGCCTCGGCGATCGAGGATCCGAACCCTGTCCTCTTCTTCGAGCACAAGCATCTTTACCGCCGCATCAAAGGGGAGGTTCCGGAGGAGCGCTACACGGTTCCCTTCGGCTTCGCGAACGTCCACCGCCCCGGAGACGACGCCACGATCGTGACCTGGGGAGCCATGGTGCACACGGCAACCGAGGCCGCAGACGAGCTCGCCAAGGAGGGCTTCGAGGCCGAGGTGCTCGACCTACGGACTCTGATCCCCTGGGACAAAGAGCGCGTGCTCGAGGGTGTCCAGCGCTGCTCAAAGGTGCTCGTCCTCCACGAGGACACGCGTACAGGAGGCTTCGGAGCGGAGATCGCGGCGACGATCGCCGAGGAGGCCTTCGAGCATCTCGACGCTCCCGTCATCCGTGTCGCAGCGCCCGACATGCCGGTTCCGTTCTCACCCCCGCTCGAGAAGGCCTTCATCCCACAGGTAGCCGATGTCGTCGCGGCCCTCCGTGACCTTGCCGCGTACTGATTAGGAGGAGAACGTGTCCACAGGAACGCAGACCGAGGTCGTAATGCCCCAGATGGGCGTCTCCGTCACCGAGGGGACGATCACCAAGTGGCTCCGACAGGTCGGCGATCCCATCGGACGCGACGAGCCCCTGCTCGAAATCTCGACGGACAAGGTCGACACCGAGGTGCCGAGCCCCGCCGAAGGAGTAGTCGCGCAGATCCTCGTCGCTGAAGGCGAGACCGTCGAGGTCGGCACCGTGCTCGCGGTTATCGCGCCTGCCGGCTCAGCGGTCGCGCCCCCCGAGCCCGCTCCCGAACCTCCAGCTCCCGCTCCCGTCGTCGAGACGCCGCCGGCCATGGTCGCGGCAGAGCCTCCCATCGACGCGCCTGTGCCCGCACCGCAAGCCGCTGCACCCGCTTCTGCGCCCGCTCCTCCTGCGGCTCCATCGGTCTCCGGGAACGGGAGGACGTTCGTCTCGCCCGTCGTCGCCCGAATAGCGGCCGAGCACGGAGTCGACCCGTCCGTAGTGCCCGGCACCGGAACGGGAGGGCGCGTGACCAAGAAGGACATTCTCTCCTTCCTCGAATCCGGTGCCATGGCCGTCCCTGCCCCGGAGAGCCCGCGCGCCCCCGCCCGGAGTCCCGAGCCGATGTCTGCTCCGGTAACGCCCGAGCCCGTGGTGTCCGAGCCCGCGCCAGTGGCTGCGGTGCCCGCGCCTCCAGCTCCGCCGCCCCCCGCGCCCCCCGCGTCGGCTCCTGCTCCCGCCCCAGCGGCTCCCGCCCCAGCTCCCGCCCCAGCGGCTCCTGCGCCGGCTCCCGCGCCGGTGGTGGTGGCGGCCGCCGCCGAAGCTCCCGCGCAGATGTCTGGCGAGGCCCTCGAGCCGATGACCGCGATGCGCCGCGGGATTGCCGAGCACATGCGCCGCTCGCTCGATACGTCGGCGCACGTTACGAGCGCGATCGAGGTCGACATGTCGCGCGTCGTCGCTCTACGCAACAAACTCAAGCCCGAGTACGAGGCGAACCACGGCGTGAACGTCACGTACCTCGCGTTCGTCGCCCGTGCGGTCATCGAGACGATCAAGGACTACCCGTGGATCAACGGCGAGATTCGCGATGAGCAAATCGTCACGCGCGGCTATGTCAACCTCGGCTTCGCGGTCGAGCTCGCCGACGGCAAGGGCCTGATCGTCCCGGTCCTCAGGAACACCGAGACGCTCAACCTCCTCGGCATCGCGAAGGGTGTCGCCGACATCGCGCAGCGCGCCCGCGAGAAGAAGCTCCTCCCCGACGAGGTGCAGGGCGGGACGTTCACGATCACGAATCCGGGCGGCTACGGCACGTTCCACGGGACTCCCGTGATCAGCCAGCCTCAAGCCGCAATCCTCGGCACCTACGCAGTCGTCAAGCGCCCATGGGTCGTCCAGGACGAGATGGGCCAGGACGTCATCGCGATCCGGCCGATCATGAACCTGACACTGACGTACGACCATCGTCTCGTCGACGGCGCCCTCGCTGGGCGCTTCCTCCGAGACCTTCGCGAGCGCCTCGAGACCTGGGACGAAGCGGCGTACTAGAAAGACGGAACCACGACGGTCCACGATGCAGTGACCCATGGCGTTCTGCGCCCGGAGTTCCACGCTGCTATCGAGAGGACGCGCGACCCCGCGTATGCGGTCGGAGCGCAGGCGTACATGAAGAGCGAGCTACCGTACCTCGGCGTCCGCACGCCTGACCTTCGCCGCGCGTGGCGCAGCGTCTTCGACGCGCATCCGATCGAGACCGAAAAAGAGTTCGCCGCCGAGCTCCGAGACCTCTGGGACGACGCGGAATTCCGAGAGGACCGCTACACCGCCCTTGCACTGCTCGATCGCTACCGGCAATGGGTCTCGCTCACCCTCCTCGAGCGGCTCATCGTCGAAGGTGCGTGGTGGGATCTCGTCGACACGATCGCCCGCAAGGTCGGCCGCTTGCTCCAGCGCGACCCGTCAGTCGCGGAGGACATGCGCGCATGGAGCCGCGACGGGAACATGTGGAAACGCCGCGTATCGATCATCTCCCAGCTCGGCTTCAAGGAGCGGACCGACCTCGCACTCCTGTACGACTGCATCGAGCCGAACCTCGACGACCCGGAGTTCTTCGTCCGCAAGGCGATCGGCTGGGCGCTGAGGGACTACGCGTGGCATGACCCCATCGAGGTGGATCGCTACGTGCGCGAGCATGCCGATCGGCTGAGCCCGCTCTCGCGCCGCGAGGCGACGAAGAACCTGGCTAGGCTCCTTCCGTGAGACGCGGCGCGTACGTGATGAACCTCGGCCTCGTGCCGTACAGCGACGCATTCGCGCTGCAGCGCTCGCTCGCCGGAGCCGTCTCGCAGGGGGCGATCCCGGAGACGGTCGTCTTCGTCGAGCACCCGCCGGTGGTCACCCTCGGCCGCCGAACCGAGACCGGCCGTGAGCTCCACATTCCGGAGAGCGCGGAGGTCGAGATCGCCGAGACCGACCGCGGCGGCAAGTCGACGTTCCATGGTCCTGGGCAGCTCGTCTGCTACCCGATCCTCGATCTCGTGAACCACGGGAAGGACGTGAAGCTCTACGTCCGCACCCTCGAGGAAGCGCTGATTCGCACGCTCGCGGCGTTCGCGCTGGACGGGCGTCGGATCGAAGGTCTCACCGGCGTCTGGATGCCGCCCGGCGGCGGCCAGGGGCCACGGAAGATCGCGTCGATCGGAGTGCACGTGTCCCGTTGGGTGACGACGCACGGCTACGCGCTCAACGTCGACCTCGATCCTGCTCCCTTCACCGAATGGATCACGGCCTGCGGACTCGAGGACGCCGCCTTCACGACGATGGCGCGAGAACTCCAACGCCCAATCACCGTCGACGACGTGCGGCCTGCGGCAGTCGAGGCATGCGCAGAGGTGTTCGAGCTCGACTTCGAGGAGCTACCTGCGGACGACCGCGCGGGTCTCTGGCCACAGAGGATCCACGCGTCCCTGGCTAGCCGCTAGGGAACTCGTCCGGGCAGCGAACCGGCTTGGGCTCGGGGAAGCGCGAGTAGGCCTCCTTCGGATCCGTCGTCTCCTTCTCGACGCCGGCCCCGTGTTTCAGCGCAACCTCGTCGACGCGGTAGCGAAGACCGCGACCCCTCTGGCGAGCACCCACCGCCAGGATGAGACAGGGGCCGTCGCCTGAGCCGACGAAGACGTGCTCCGTCCACGGCGGGCAATGCACGAAGTCCCACGCGCGGAGCCCTCGCTCCTGCCCCTCGACGATCAGGATGCATTCACCCGCGAGCACGAGGAAGTCCTCCTGCGTCTCCTCGGCGTGGTACATGCAGCTCGGCTCGCCCGGGCGCAGGATGTTCAGATTGAAACCGAGCTCGCCGAACGGTGCGTTCTCGCCCTCGAACGGCGCGTAGAACCCGAGGCCTTCGCTCTCGAACCACTGCGCCTCGCAGGCGTTCACGACGAACCAGCCGTCTCCGACGGGAAACACGCCGTGATCGCTGTGCTCGAGGGGAGCTTCGGGTACCACGGGCTCTAGACTAACTCGCAATGGAGAAGTCGCTCCCCGTCGCGGAGCGCCCGCGCCGTCCCGAATGGATGAAGGTGCGCGCGCCGAGTGTGAACTCGCGCTACTTCGAGGTGAAGGGCCTCCTGCGGCAGGGAGGGCTACACACGATCTGCGAGGAGGCGCGCTGCCCGAACATCGGTGAGTGCTGGGGCCGCGGAACCGCGACCTTCCAGATCCTCGGCGACACCTGCACGCGCGCGTGCCGCTACTGCGACGTCCATTCGGGGAAGCCGGACTCGCCGCCCGACCCGCTCGAGCCGCTCCGTCTCGCCCAAGCCGCCGCGCAGATGGGGCTCTCGCACGTCGTCGTCACCTCGGTCGACCGCGACGATGTCCCCGATCGCGGTGCCGGGCACTACGCAGCCACGATCAGAGCTCTCCAGCGGAAGCTCCCGGAGTCGACCGTCGAGATCCTCACGCCGGACTTCCTGGACATCGAGGAAGAGGCGCTCGCGACCGTGCTCGCAGCACGTCCCGACGTCTTCGGCCACAACATCGAGACCGTTCGCCGCCTCCACGCGCGAATGCGTGGAGCGAAGGCGAGCTACGACAAGGCGCTCTGGCTCCTGCGGCGGGTCAAGGAGCTCGCGGTGTATCGAGTGATGACGAAATCGGGGATCATCGTCGGCCTCGGCGAGACGAACGACGAGGTCGTCGACACGATGCGAGATCTCAGAGCCCACGACGTCGACGTCGTCACGATCGGCCAGTACCTACAACCCACGCCGAAGCACGCGGAGATCGACCGCTGGGTTCACCCGGAAGAGTTCCGCTGGTTCCGCGAGCAGGGCGAGGCGCTCGGGTTCGGGTCGGTGTTCTCGGGCCCGCTCGTGCGCTCGTCGTATCGCGCCGACGAGCAGCGCCACGCGGTCGAGACCGGCCGCGGCGCGGTCGCCTACTAGAAGCAGAAGGGCCGCCCGGAGGCGGCCCTTCTGCTTGCTGGATCAGTCAGCTCCGTTGCTCAACTGTGCTCGTCGATCCAGTCCTGAACGTCTTCGGTGTCGACGCGATACGCGAAGTCGGTGCCGCGACACCACTCGTTGAGGCCGAAGGACGTCACTGCGACGATGACGTTCGACGAGGCCCCGCCGAGGAAGACAGGCCCTCCCGAGTCGCCGCCGCACGTCCCGGCACGATCGCCGCCGTTTCCGTTCGTCTGGAGGTTGAAGCCCTTGTTGAGACCACCCTTGACGTTTACGAGCTTGGCTGGCCCCATCAAACGCGATCGGAAGGACACGACCTTCGTCGGGTCTCGATACGTGACTCCATACCCACTGACCGTGAACGCATCATCGTTCTTCGGCTTCGAGATGAGATCGTCGAGCGTCCCCTCCGGCGCCAGCGCGCCGTATTTCGGCATCGCGATCGGCTGATCGAGGATCACGAGCCCGGCGTCCCTCGTGTTCGGAAAGCCGGCGAAGTTGTCGAAGCCGTAGTCGTACAGCTCGCCGGACGTCGCGCACAGCGTGCCGAGCGTGCCGGAAGCACAGGACTCCGGGTACCCGGTCACCGGGTCGATCGTCCCGTTGAAGTTCGCCCCAGCGTTCTGCTGGAAGTACACACGAGCCGTGACCGGCGACTCTGCAGCATCCTGATCGGTGCAGTGGCCGGCCGTTAGCAACACCGTCTCCGACAGCAGCGAGCCCGAGCAGCGCCACATGAAGTCGCCCTCGCCGTCGTAGAAGACGACGAGGCCGACGAAAGGATGCTCGAAGTCGGGCACGTAGTTGTTTGTAATCGCGCCGGCCGGGACGACGGCGATCGCTGCCGCTGCGACGAGCCCGGCAAGGAGCGTAATGAGCTTCCGCACCGTTTCTCTCCCCTTTGTCTCTCGACGCCCGGCTCACCCGGGCGACGCGCTCAGTCTGCGCGTCACCCGTGCGGCCGTCAACCTAGAACCGTCCCTACCGGTGCGGCTTCGCCATCGCGTGGTAGTCGAGCGCCTCGTCGAGGATCTCGTCGGCCACGCCGGCCTCACGGGCAACCTCGCGGAGCGAGCGGCCCGACGCGGAGGCTTCCTTCACGATCTCCGACGCTTTGTCGTAGCCGATGTGGGGATTGAGCGCAGTCGCGGCCGAGAGCGTGCCCTCTGCGTACTGCTCGTTCCGCTCCCGGTTCGCCTCGATCCCGTCCACGCACTTCTCGGCGAGCAACCGCGAGGCGCTCGAAAGGAGCTTGATCGAGTCGAGGAGGTTCCGGGCCATCAGCGGGATGTAGACGTTGAGCTCGAACTGCCCGTTCATGCCGCCGATGGTGATCGCGGCATCGTTCCCGATGACCTGAGCCGCGACCTGGGTCGCGACCTCGGGCATGACCGGATTGACCTTGCCCGGCATGATCGAGCTGCCCTTCTGGAGCTCGGGCAGGAAGATCTCAGCAAGGCCCGCGCGCGGCCCGGATCCCATCAGCCGGAGGTCGTTCGCGATCTTCGTCAGCGAGACGGCCACGACCTTGAGCGCGCCCGACGCCTCTACGAGCCCATCTCTGGCCGCCTGCGCCTCGAAGTGGTCGACCGGAGCTGACACGGTAAGACCGGTGTCTCGCGAGAGGTAGTCGCGAACGCGGGCGGCGAACTCTGGATGGGTGTTGAGACCGGTGCCCGTCGCCGTACCGCCGAGCGGGATCTGACCGAGACGCGGCATCGCGTCCTCGACGCGCGCGATTCCCTGGCGCATCTGGGCGGCATACCCGGCGAACTCCTGGCCGAGCGTTACCGGCACCGCGTCCATCAAGTGCGTCCGCCCTGACTTGACGACGTCGTCGAACTCGAAGGCCTTCCGCTCCAGCGACGCGGCCAACCGTTCGAGCGCCGGAAGAAGGTCGTGGGCGATCTCGCCCAATGCCGCGAGATGGACAGCGGACGGGAACACGTCGTTCGAGGACTGCCCCATGTTGACGTGGTCGTTCGGGTGCACGTCCTCGCCGGCAAGCGAGGCGATCACCTCGTTCGCGTTCATGTTCGAGCTCGTGCCGGAGCCCGTCTGGAAGACGTCGATCGGAAACTGGTCGTCGAACTCGCCGGCTGCGACGCGATCGGCGGCAGCTGCGATTCGATCTGCCATGCCCCGATCGAGCAGCTCGAGGTCCGCGTTCACGCGGGCTGCGGCGGCCTTGATTCGGCCGAGCCAGCGGGCGACGGGGGTGGGAATCGGCTCGCCGGAGACGGGGAAGTTGGCGACGGCCTTTTCGGTCTCGCCTGCCCAGAGTGGTTGGGTGGAAGTCGTGTTGTTCATGCGACCGAGTCTAGAGGCCCGATTGCGCCCGATCGTCGTGGTTTCCCCGCAGCGCCTGTGTGGAAGGATCCCCGGCATGACCGGGGCGCTCATGCCCGACCTGTGGGAGCCGGCGGGCACGTACCTCAACACGGCGTCGTACGGACTGCCGCCGCGGCCCGCGTGGGACGCGCTTCAGGAGGCGCTCGACGACTGGCGCGGCGGGCGCACGAGTTGGGAGCACTGGGGCACTCCCGGCGAGGAAGCGCGTGCGTCGTTCGCGCGACTCGTTGGCGTTCCCCCCGAGACGGTCGCAATCGGCGCAACCGTCTCCGGCTTGATCGGCTTGATCGCCGCCTCGGTTCCCGACGGCACACGCATGTTGGCCCCTGACGTGGAGTTCACGTCCCTTCTCTTCCCGTTCCTCGTGCAGCAGCACCGGGGCGTGAGCGTCCGCTTGGTACCTGCGCGGGAGCTACCTGGCGAGATCGGCCCGGATGTCGACGTCGTCGCCTTCAGTGCAGTGCAGATGGCGTCGGGGGAGGTCGCCGACCTGGACGCGATCTCGCTCGCAGCCGCCGAGCACGACGTGATGACGGTCGTCGACGCCACTCAAGCGATCGGCTGGCTCCCGCTCCACGCAAGCCGCTTCGACGTCGTGGCCGCTCACGGCTACAAGTGGCTCATGTCGCCGCGTGGAACGGCATATATGTCGATCAGGCCAGAGCGGCTCGGCGACATCGTTCCCACCACGGCAGGCTGGTACGCAGGCGAAGACCCGCTCGAAACGTTCTTCGGTCCGCCACTCCGACTCGCCGACAGCGCCCGACGGCTCGACACCTCTCCGGCGTGGTTCATGTGGGTCGCGGCGGCGCCCACTCTGGCGATCATCGAGGAAGTCGGCGTCGAAGCGATCACTCGCCACGACGTCGCGCTCGCCAACCGCTTCCGCGCCGGACTGGGCCTCGAGCCGTCAAATTCCGCGATCGTGATGTCGGACGCGCCCGGGGCAGCCGAGAAGCTCGCTGTCGCCGGAATCCAGGCGGCCGTGCGCGGAGGACGCCTCCGCACCTCCTGGCACGTCTACAACACCGAGAGCGACGTCGATCGTACGCTCGGCGTGCTTTCAGGCTGATCGAGCCGCCGCGAGAAGCTCTTCCCAGGTGCAGAGCTTGACGCGTGGGCGACCCTGCTCCTCGCCACGCGAGCGCTCGATCGTGTCGATCGCCGCCCATCCCGCATATGTGACGACTTCGACTCCGCGCTCGGCGAGTAGCTCGTCGATGCTTCTACCGCTCGGCTTCGGGAGCGCTCCATTGCGAGCATCCTCGAGGAGTAGCTCAACGGTTTCGGCGGCGTCCTTCTTGTTCGTCCCGATCACACCCGTCGGCCCCCGCTTGATCCACCCGGCGCAGTAGACACCGGGGACGGGAATGCCATCGCCCCCGAGCACACGACCGTCGGTGTTCGGGATCGTCCCGCTCGTCTCATCGAACGGGACTCCCGGTAGCGCCACGCCGTGGTAGCCGACGCTGCGGAAGACGATCCCGCAGGGGATGACTTCACGTTCATCGGTCGCGACGGCGCGTACCCGCCCGGAAGAGTCGGCCTCGAGCCGGTTGTGGACGATCTCCAGCGCCTCGACTCGCTCGTCCCCGAGGACAGTGACGGGAGAGCCCTGGAAGCGGAGCCGCACGACGCGGGGCTTTCCCGCCGGCCTCCGCGCAGCGAGCTCCCGCAAGATCTCGACGTTCCGTCCGACGATGTTCGAAGCGCCGGCCAGCTCCGCCTCGCTCGCCGCGTCCAGCTCGAGCGCCGCGGGATCGACGAGGACGTCAGCGCCTGCGAGCTCCCCCATCTCCTGCAGCTCGGTCGGCGTCCACGCAGCCTGGACGGGACCGCGCCGCCCGAGGACGAGGATCTCCTTGATTCCCGAGGCGACGATCGCCTCGATCGCTGCGTCGGTGGTGTCCGTCGGGGCGAGCTCCTCACGCGTGAGGGCGAGCATGCGAGCCACGTCGAGCGCGACGTTCCCGTTCCCGATCACGACCGCGCGCTCGTGCGAGAGATCGAAGGAGAGGTGCTGGAAATCGGGGTGGCCGTTGTACCAGGCGACGAGCTCGGTTGCGGCCCACGAGCCGGAGAGATCCTCTCCAGGAATCCCGAGCCGGCGATCGGTCTGTGCACCGTTGGCGTAGAGAACGGCGTCGTACGCCGACGTCAGCTCGTCGTGGGCGACATCCCGCCCGACCTCGACGTTCCCGTGAAAGCGAAATCCCGGACGTTGCGCGATCTTCTCGAAGACACGGGAAGCGGTCTTCAGATTCGGGTGATCGGGTGCGACTCCGAGCCGAACGAGCCCCCACGGCGTCGGCAGCCGCTCGATCATGTCGACCTCGATCGCCGGATCCTCGCTCGCCAGCAGCTGGCCGGCTGCAAAGAACGCCGCCGGGCCGGCGCCGACTACTGCTACGCGAAACGACCGGACGGACATCCGGTGCAATCTAGAGCTTTCGCGTCAGCGGGAGCTCAGTGGCTACAACCCGAGCCGCAACCACCTAGCTCGGTGCCCTCGGGAAGATCTTCGCCCTCCTCCACCTGGAAGGAGTGGCCGCAGCCGCACGAGGAGACGGCGTTGGGATTGTCGATCTTGAACCCGGACTCTTCGATCGTGTTCAGGAAGTCGATCGTCGTTCCACGCAAGTAGGGAGCGCTGTAGGGATCGACCACGACCGGGATGCCTTCGAGTGAGAGCTCGACGTCGCCCTCGGCCGCCCCGGCGTCGAAGCCCAGCCCGTACTGAAAGCCCGAGCAACCGCCGCCTTGGATGGCAACGCGAAGGACGAGCGTCTGCGTGTCCTCCTCCTCGGCCATGAGCTCCCTGATCTTCGTCGCCGCCACCGGCGTGAGGGAGATCAGGGTGTCGGTCGGGTGCTCGACGGTTGCCATGGGCTCATCGTAGCGGACGGCGTACCGGATGCCAGCCGCGAGTTTGTAACACTCGTATCGCTTATTCTGTGCGGGATTTCCGATCCCTTCGTGCGCCTAAAGGGGGAGTGCTAGGTTTCGCCGCGAGACAGACGTCCGAGGTCCACGCGGGGGTAAACCCGTGCTTTCGAACTGGCTGCCCTTCCTCTTCTACGCCATCTTTGCGGCAGTCATCCCCGCGACCATGATCGCGGGCTCGTTCATCGTCCCGAAACGTCCGGTCGCAGGCACGCGTCAGAAGATGCTCCCGTTCGAGTCGGGAGTCTCCGAAGGCGCGCCGAGCCAACAGCGCCGGTTCACAGTGAGCTTCTACCTCACGGCAATCCTCTTCATCCTCTTCGACATCGAGATCGTCTACCTCTACCCGCTGGCCGTGCAACTCGAGGCGCTCGGCTGGTTCGGGCTCGGTGAGCTTCTCGTGTTCGTCGGGATCTTGGGCGTCGCATACATCTACGTCTGGCGCAAGGGAGCACTGAACTGGCACTGAAACGAGAGTTGCCGCTCGTCAGCGATCGTCCGCTCGCAAGAGCCGGCCTCCAGTCCGAACGGGTGCTCTGGCCCGAGCGTGGATCCGGCGTCTTCGAGCGTGAGGTCGCCGAGATCGAGGACGCGCTCCTCCTCACGACGGTCGAGAAGGCCGTCGCGTGGGCGCAGTCGAACTCGGTCTGGCCGGACACTTTCGGGCTCGCCTGTTGCGCGATCGAGATGATGTCGATCGTCTCGTCGCGCTACGACATCGCGCGTTTCGGCATGGAGCGATTCAGCTCCTCGCCGCGGCAAGCCGACCTGCTGATCATCTCCGGGCGCGTGGCCCACAAGATGGCCGCACCTCTGCGCCAGGTCTACGATCAGATGCTCGAGCCGAAATGGGTCATCGCCATGGGCGCATGCGCGAGCTCTGGCGGGATGTTCAACAACTACACGATCCTGCAGGGCGTCGACAAGATCGTTCCCGTCGACATCCACGTTCCCGGCTGTCCGCCCCGTCCCGAGGCGCTGATGGAAGGCATCGTCAGGCTCCACGAGAAGATCCGCGGTGGCGTGCCGCCGGCGTATCAGATCCGCGGAGTGGCGGAATGAGCGCGTACGCAGGTGTTCCCGGAGTCATCGAGACGCGCGAGGCCTTGGGAGAGACGACGCTCGTCGTCGATCCTGCCCGCCTGGTCGAGGCCTGCACATACCTGCGCGACGAGCACGGGTGCAACTTCCTGAGCGACATCGCGGCCGCCGACTTCCTCGGCTGGGGCGAGCAGCAGGTTGCCGGTTACATCGGCACGGCATCGGGCCGCGACCTCCACGAGCCCGGATCGCAGGGACTCTCACACGTGCCGGCACCAAAGCCGAAACGGTTCTCGGTCTCGTACCAACTCATGCGGGTCGGCGACGAGCCTGAGCGCGTCCGGGTTCAGGTCTGGCTCGACGACGGCGAGCCCGTCGCGAGTGTGCTTCCAGTGTGGCCCGCCGCCGACTGGTTCGAGCGCGAGGCCTGGGACATGATGGGGATCCGCTTCGAAGGCCATCCCAACCTCGTTCGGATCCTCATGACGGATGACTGGGAGGGCCATCCGCTGCGCAAGGACTATCCGCTCGGCGGCGAGCCGGTGCGGTTCTCGGACGAGAACTAAGCGCGATGACCGTCCTCCCTTCCACGCGGATCTACGAAGGCACGCGCATTCCGCACCCGGTGCCGACCATTCTCGAGGTCGACCCGACTGAGCATCGGCTCGAGGACATCCTCAGGATCAACTTCGGCCCGAACCACCCATCCACGCACGGCGTCCTTCGCCTGATCGTCGACCTGGACGGAGAGACAGTGGCGGGGATCCGCGCGGTCATCGGCTATCTCCACACCGGCTTCGAGAAGAACATGGAGTCGAAGTCGTGGTGGAAGTCGATCACCTACGCGCCGCGTGTCGACTACGTCGCCTTCCACGCGAACGAGCTTCTGTATGTCCTCGCGATCGAGAAGCTCCTCGGTATCGAGGTGCCGCGCCGCGCTACGTGGGCCCGGATGGCGATGGCGGAGCTCAACCGCATCCACTCCCATCTCGTGTGGCTTGGAACCTCCGCCCTCGAGATCGGGGCGATCTCGCTCTTCTGGTACGCGTTCGACGATCGCGACGAGATCCTCGACTTATTCGAGATGGCCGGTGGGACGCGCATGCATACGCGCTACGTCCAGGTCGGCGGGCTCGCCGAGGACCTGCCGCCGAACTTCACGAAAGAGGCCCGGAAGTTCTGCGAGTCGATGCCGAAGTCGGTCGACCAGTACGAGGCGCTCCTCGACCGCAATGCGATCTGGCTCGAGCGCACAAAGGGCATCGGGCTTCTCTCCGCGGATGACGCGCTCGCCTTGGCGCAGTCCGGCCCAATGCTTCGCTCATCCGGCGTCAACTGGGACCTGCGGAAGAACATGCCGTACCTCGCCTACGACGAGGTGGAGTTCGACGTGCCGGTGTACCCAAACGGCGATGTGTACGACCGGTACAAAGTTCACATGGACGAGATGCGCGAGTCGGTGCGCATCGTCCGCCAGTGCCTCGACCGCCTCGACGAGATGGACGGCGAGCCGTGGATCGCCGACGACCGCAAGGTCGTGCTCCCTCCGCGGCATGAGTTGCACACCTCGATGGAGTCGCTGATCCATCACTTCAAGATCGTCACCGAGGGATTCACGGTTCCCGAAGGAGAGGTCTACGTGGCGATCGAGTCGCCCAGAGGCGAGGCGGGGTGCTACCTCGTGTCGGACGGGAGCGCGCGGCCATGGCGCGTTCGCTTCCGCGCCCCCAGCTTTGCTGCGCTTCAGGCCACGGCAACCGTCGTGCAGGGCCTCCTGATCGCGGATCTCGTGGCCGTGGCCGGGTCGCTCGATCCGGTCATGGGGGACGCCGACCGATGAGCGTGGGCGCCCAGATCCAAAGGCTCCGCAAGCAGTACCCCGAGTCGACGTCGGCGGTCTTGCCCGCGCTCCGCCTCGCGCAGGAGGAACACGGCGGCTGGCTCCCGCCCGAGGCGCTCCGTGAAGTTGCAGAGGCGCTCGATCTCACGCCCGCACATTGCCTCTCGATCGCGTCGTTCTACGACCAATTTCGCCTCGAGCCGATGGGCCGAACCGTCATCGAGGTTTGCACGAACGTCTCGTGTGCGCTCTCGGGAGCGCAGCAGGTCGTCGAGGCATTCGAGCGGGAGCTCGGAATCGACGCCGGCTCGACCTCGGAGGACGGCGCGTTCACGCTCGGCTCTGTCGAGTGTCTGGGAGGCTGCGGCTGGGCCACGGTGGTAGCGGTCGACAACCGCCATCGGTTGCGCGTCCAGGCAGCTGACGTCCCTGGGATCGTGGAGGAGCTCCGTGCCTGAGCGGCCGCAGATCGTGTTCGCGGGGACGAACGGCGGCGCTCTCACGCAGTTCGAGGACTACGCAGCAGTCGGTGGGTTTGCACCGCTCCGCAAAGCACGCTCGATGGCGCCCGACGACGTCATCGCCGAGCTCGAATCCTCGGGACTCCGCGGGCGCGGAGGCGCGTTCTTCCCCACGGGTCGAAAGTGGGCGTTCGTGCCCAAGCCCGACCAGCTCGCGAAGCCGCACTACCTCGTGGTGAACGCCGACGAGTCGGAGCCCGGGACGTTCAAGGACCGCGAGATCATGCTTCGCGTCCCGTTCCGATTTCTCGAGGGATGCCTCATCGCCGCCCACGCGATCTCCTCGCAGCACGTGTTCGTCTACATCCGTGGCGAGTACGAGCAGGAGTTCGAGGTGCTGCGCGAGTCGTTGGAAGCGATGCGCAAGGCCGACCTGCTGGGCGGTGTCACGGTTGTCATCCATCGTGGTGCCGGTGCGTACATCTGCGGCGAGGAGACCGCACTGCTCGAGTCGCTCGAGGGCAAGCGCGGCCAACCGCGTACCAAGCCGCCCTTCCCCGCGATCGCCGGGCTCTACGCCGCGCCAACGGCGGTGAACAACGTCGAGTCGATCACGACCGTGACATCGGTGCTCGAGCTTGGCGCCACGGAGTACGCGAAGCTCGGTGTCGAGAACTCCACGGGAACGCGCGTCTTCTCGCTTTCGGGAGACGTGGTGAACCCTGGGAACTACGAGCTGCCGCACGGGATCACGCTCCGCGAGCTGATCTACGACGTCGGCGGCGGTGTCCCCGGCGGGCGCGAGCTGAAGGCGATCATCCCCGGCGGATCGTCGACCTCGATCCTGACCGGAGCCGACATCGACACGCCTCTCGACTTCACCTCACTCGTGCAGGCCGGCTCCTCGATCGGATCGGCTGGCGTGATCGTCATCGACGAGCGCTGCTGCATGGTGCAGCTCGGCATCCGGGTCTCCCAGTTCTACGAGCACGAGTCGTGTGGGAAGTGCACTCCCTGTCGCGTCGGGACGCGCTGGCTGACGCAGATCCTCCAGAAGATCGAGGGCGGCCGCGCATCTCAGCCCGATCTCGACCTCCTGCTCTCCGTCTGTGACCGGATCATGGGCAAGTGTCTGTGCCCGCTGGGCGACTCTGACGCGATCGCGGTGCTGAGCTACGTCGACCGCTTCCGCGACGAGTACCAGGCGCACATCGACCTCGGCCGCTGTCCCTTCGACGGCGAGTCGTCGCTCGAGGGGATCCTCGCCCCCTCGGCGATGCACGAGAGCCCCGCTCACGGGATTGCGCGTGTCTGAGCTCGTCGCTGTCACCATCGACGACCGGCCGGTCGAAGTGCCGAAGGGCACAGGGCTCGTCGAGGCAGCGCAGGCCGCGGGAGTCGAGATCCCGGTGTTCTGCTACGAGCCGCGCTTGGGCCCACCGGTCGGCGCGTGCCGCATGTGCCTGATCGAGATCGAGGGAATGCCGAAGCTGCAGGCCGGATGCACGCTCACCGCCACCGACGGCATGGTCATCCACACGGCCGCGACGTCGGCCAAGGCTGCCGAGGGCCAGGAGGCCACCCTCGAGTTCATCCTCGTCAACCACCCGCTCGACTGCCCCGTCTGCGACAAGGGTGGCGAGTGCCCGCTCCAAGACCTCGCGTTCCGCTACGGGCCGGGGAACACGCGGATGACGCTCCCCAAGCTCACGGTCGACAAGCCGATCCCCGTCTCGCCGCTGATCGCGCTCGATCGCGAGCGCTGCATCCTCTGCTACCGCTGCACGCGCTTCTCCGAGGACGTCGCCGAGGACGGTCAGCTGATCGCGCGAAACCGCGGTGCACGCACCGAGATCGCCACGTTCGAGGACGAGGCGTACCGCTCGCCGTTCTCGGGCAACGTGATCGAGCTCTGTCCCGTGGGCGCGCTCACGTCGACGCTCTACCGCTTCGCGGCACGCCCGTGGGACATCCAGAACGTCCCGACGATCTGCACGGCGTGCCCGGTCGGCTGCAACGTCTCGGCGACGATTCGCGAGGGGAAGGTCAAGCGCATCCTCTCCCGCAACCATCCGGAGATCGACCGCGGCTGGCTGTGCGACAAGGGGCGCTTCTCGTACCCGCATCTCCGCGCCGAGGACCGGATCACGACGCCACTGCGCCGCGGGAAGAAGGGTCTCGAGGAGATCACGTGGGACGACGCGCTCGACTCCGCCGAGGAGATGCTGCGCAACGCGGGCGGCGCGATCGTCACCGCTCTCTCCGGCTCGGAGACGACCGAGATCGCGTATGCGCTAGGCCGGCTCCTCCGCGGGGGCCACGGAGCACATTCCGCCGTCATGCCCGAGGCGACGTCAACCGCACTCGAGGCGTTCCACCTGCCGCTCAGCGCAATCGGTGACGCCGAGATCATCGTCGTGGTCGGGGACGATCCGGTCGTCGAGAGGGCGCCGATCGTCGACCTCTGGATCAAGGAGGCACGCCGACACGGCGCCGAGATCGTCGTGTGCTCGCCGGCAGGTGACCTTGCGACGGAACCGGGCGGCGCGGCAGCTCGCTGTCAGGAGCTCGCGACTCCGCGCGACGCTCTCGGAAAGAAGCTCCGCGCGGCCGAGCGTGCCGTCCTGATCTGGTCGGGGCCGGGCGGCGGCGGAGGCGCGCGCCTTGCCGAGCTCGCGCACGAGCTCGGGCTCGAAGAGAAAGCCGGATCGGGCGCCTTCCACCTTCCAGCGACGGCGAATGCGCTCGGCGCCGCGGCTGCCTGGGCGGCGTCAGCGGATGCGGATGAGGCCAATCCGGAGCCGATCGAGCTGCTGATCGTGTCCGGCGACGAGGCCGCGGCCGACCCGAGCGTTCGCGCGCTCGCCGAGGAGGCCAAGCGCGTCATCGTCCTGACGATGTTCCACGAGCTCGCAGCAGGCTGGGCCGATCTGATTCTCCCGTCGACCGCTGCGCTCGAACGAGACGGCACGACGATGAACCTCGAGGGCCGCGTGCAGCGGCTCCGCCGCGCGGTTCCGCCCCCTTGCCCAGACGAGCTCGCCTGGATCGCGAAGCTCGCGGCGCGCTTCGACGTCGAGCTCGCGTCTGAGGCGCCAGGAGTGTTCGAGGAGCTGGCGGGACATCTCTTCCGTGACCTGGCGCTCGACGATCTTGGCCTCCACGCCCCTCTCCCCGCGCGCCAGACCTACGAGACCCCGGCGCCGTCAAGCTCCTTGCCAGCGGCGTCACCCGCCGCGTCCCTCGAGACTGAGGACGGCGCATTGCGCCTGCAGCGTTTTCGCGCGCTCTTCTCGGGGCCCGCGGTCGAGCGCGTCGCACAGCTCGACTTCCAGCGACCCGATGCCGAAGTCGAGCTGGCGACCGCGGAGGCCGAGCGACGTGGGATCACCTCGGGCGACGCCGTCTTCGTCCGCTCGAACGGAACGTCAGTTGAGCTTCGAGCGCGTGTGAACCGCAAGCTGATCGAGGGGGTCGCACGCATTGCCGACGAGCACGCCTCCGACCTCCACGCTGTCGTCGAAGTGGTGAAAGCCTGATGCAAGTCGAGTGGTACGTGAGCCTCATCCAGGCCCTGGTGGTCATCAACCTCGTGATGGTCACATTCGCGTACCTCACGCTCGCCGAGCGCAAGATCATGGGGCGAATGCAGCTGCGCTACGGGCCGAACAGAGCCGGGCCGTACGGTCTCCTGCAGCCCATCGCCGATCTCCTCAAGCTGCTCAACAAGGAGAGCTTCCAGCCGACCGCGGCGATCGACTGGCTCTACGTCCTCGGGCCCTTCCTGGCGGCGTTCACCGCGCTGACGACGTTCTCGGTGATCCCGTTCGGGCCCGGCTGGGAGATCGGCGGCGTCTACGTCCCGGGTCAGGTCGCCGACATCGACATTGCGCTGATCCTTATCTTCGCCATCGGCTCCATCGGGATCTACGGCTTCATCATCGGCGGCTGGTCATCCGACTCGAAGTACGCGCTCCTCGGCTCCATGCGCACCTGCGCGCAGCTTGTCTCGTATGAAGTCTCGCTCGCACTTTCCGTCCTCGGCGTCGTGATCATGGCCAAGTCGCTGTCGCTCACCGCGATCGTCGAAGCGCAGTCCGACACCGTCTGGTACGCGGGGCCCCAGTTCGTCGGACTCGTCGTCTTCTCCCTCGCAGGTACGGCCGAGACCGCTCGCGCACCTTTCGACCTCCCGGAAGCCGAGCAAGAGCTGGTGGCCGGCTACCACACCGAGTACGGCGGAATGCGCTTCGGGCTCTACTCGATGTCCGAGTACATCAACCTGATCACGCTCTCGGGGCTCTCCGTCACGCTCTTCCTCGGCGGCTGGCACGGCCCCGGCTGGGAAGGCGCCACCTGGGCCGGCCCGCTCTGGTTCATCGCGAAGCTCCTCATCCTCCTCTTTCTGTTCATCTGGATGCGTACGACGCTGCCGCGCCTTCGCTACGACCAGCTCATGCGCTTCGGCTGGAAGATCCTCCTGCCGGTCGCAATCCTGAACGCCATCGTGACCGCGATCGTGGTGGTCGCCGTATGAGCAACGCCCGCCTGTGGCTCGCGTTCGCGGGAGCCGATCTATGAGCCCTCAGCCCTTCGGCACCCTGAAGGGTTTCGGGGTCACCTTCCGGCAGATCTTCCGTAGGCCGATCACGCAGCAGTATCCGGAATACAAGCGCCCGGTGTATCCGCGCTTCCGCGGCCGACATCGGCTCTGGAAGCACGAGAACGGGCTGGAGAAGTGCGTCGGCTGCTCGCTCTGCGCGGCTGCTTGTCCTGCCGACTGCATTCGCGTGGTCGCCGAGGAGAACACCGCTGAGAACCGGGTTTCCGCGGGCGAGCGCTACGCTCGGATCTACGAGATCAACATGAGCCGTTGCATCTTCTGCGGCTACTGCGAGCTCGCCTGTCCGTTCGACGCCATCACGCTCGGGAACGAGTTCGAGATCGCCGAGTACTCGCGTGACGACCTCATCTACACCAAGGACATGCTCCTGGCCGAGCCGATCAAGCGAGTGCCCGTGGCAGATCGTGATCGCTTCGACACTCCTGAGCCCTCCTACAAGACCAGGAGTTAGACGTGACACGGACCACCACCGACACAGCTGCCGCGAAGCGGACGCCTTTAGGGTTTTTTGAGCAATGAGCAACGTCCTCGTCTGGATCATCTGGTTCCTCGCGGCCGGCGGGTGCCTGGCGACAGGAGTCGCGGTCGTGAGCGTTACGAACCCGTTCTATTCGGCTCTCGCGCTCATCGGGAATCTCGCATCACTCGCCGTTCTCTACCTCCTCCTCGCCGCAGAGTTCCTCGCTGCGGCTCAGGTGCTCGTCTACGCAGGCGCGGTCATGGTCATGTTCCTCTTCGTGGTCGCCTACCTCGGCGGTCGGGCCGACGCACCGTGGGCTGGAGGGCCGCCGCTCCTGAGAGCGGCCGCGGTCGTCGCCGCAGCGGCGCTCCTCGTCGAGGTTGTCGTCGTGGTCGGGCTCGCGTGGGGAGACAACCTGCAGGAACCGGCGGAAGTGTCGGACTCCTTCGGAAGCCCGGCCGAGATTGGCGAGCTCTTCGTCACGAGCCACCTGCTTGCGTTCGAGATCACCTCGATCGTGCTCCTCGTGGCTGCGATCGGGGGCGTCGTGCTGGGAACGACGCCCGAGAAGGAGGAAGCCGAGTAGTGGACGGTCCAGATATCGGCTGGTACCTGATCGTCGCTGCGCTTCTGTTCGGGATCGGAGCGCTCGGCGTGATGATGCGGCGGAGCCCGCTGATCGTCCTGCTCTCAACCGAGATCATGCTCAACGCTGCGAACCTGACCCTAATTGCGTTCGCGCGCCAGCAGGGCGATCTGGACGGACAGATATTTGCGCTGGCCGTGATGGCCGTCGCAGCGGCCGAGGTCGCCATCGGCCTTGGTCTGATCGTGGCAATGGCACGACGCCGGATCGTCCTCGACGTCGACCAGGCAAGCGCGCTTCGCGGCTAGATGATCGCCGGCGGCTGGATCTGTCTGCTCGCGCCGCTCGCCGGTGCGCTCGCGATCGTGCTCGCCGGGCAGCGCATCTCGCGCCGCACGGCCGGCTGGATCTCCACGTTGACGACCTTCGTCGCGTTCGGTGGCGCGCTCATGGCGTTCCTCGGACTCTGGGCTGCCGACCCGGACGACCGGGAACGAGTCTCGACCGCCTACACATGGCTCGCCGCGGGCGGCTTCGAGGTCGGCTTCCAGATCCTGGTCGACCCGCTCTCGAGCGTGATGATGCTCATCGTCTCCGGCGTCGGCGGCCTCATTGTCTGGTACTCGATGGGCTACATGGCCGGCGACGACGAGGAGCGTCGGTACTTCGCGTACATGTCGATCTTCGTCTTCTCGATGCTCATGCTCGTCGAAGCTGGGAACTTCCTCCTGCTCCTCGTCGGATGGGGGTTGGTCGGCCTTGCGTCCTACCTGCTGATCGGGTTCTGGCACAAGCGGCCCGAAGCCGTCGCAGCGGCCAAGAAGGCGTTCGTGATGAACGCGATCGGCGACGCGACGTTCGCGCTCGCATGTGTCCTGCTCATCTGGGAGACGGGAACGCTCGAGTTCTTCGGCGTCTTCGCCGAGGTCGACTCGCTCTCGACCACGAGCGTGAACCTGATCGCTCTCGGCCTGCTCGGCGGCGCGGTCGCCAAGTCGGCGCAGATCCCGCTACAGACGTGGCTCCCCGACGCGATGGAAGGCCCGACGCCGGTCTCCGCGCTCATCCATGCGGCGACGATGGTGACAGCGGGGGTCTACCTTCTCGCCCGCGCGAGCCCCGTGTTCGAGGCCGCCCCCGACGTCCAGCATCTCGCGGCCATCCTCGGCGCAGCAACTCTTCTCGTCGCCGGGCTCATTGCCCTCGTGCAGTGGGACATCAAGCGCGTCATCGCGTACTCGACGATGTCGCAGATCGGCTACATGTTCATGGCCGCCGGGATCGGCGCCTACGGCTACGCGATCTTCCACCTGATGACGCATGCCTTCTTCAAGGCGCTGCTCTTCATGTCAGCCGGCGTCGTGATCCACCACCTGCAGGGCGAGCAGGACATCCGCAGGATGGGTGGGCTGAAGAGCGTGCTGCCGAAAACCCACATCGCGTTCCTCGTGGGGACGCTCGCGCTCGTCGGCATCCCGCCGTTCGCCGGTTTCTGGTCGAAGGACGGAATCATCACGTCGGCTTTCGCCACCGGTGGAGCGCTCGGCTGGTCGCTCTATATCGCCGGGCTCGTCGGTGCGCTGCTCACAGGCGCCTATGCGTTCCGCTTGTACTACACCGTCTTCCGGGGCGAAGCACAGTCTGCCGAGGCAGAGGCTGTGCATCACGAGCACGGCGAGGGACCGCGCTCGATGCTCGTCCCCGTCGGCATCCTCACGGTTCTCTCGACGATCGGCGGTCTCGTGGTGATCCCCGGCGTCTGGCACCCGTTCACGAGCTGGATCGGCGAGACGGCCGAGCCCCTCGTCGAGCCGACCGTTCTCGAGGATTACGCGATGAGCGTGCTCGCCGTGGCGCTCGGGCTCATCGGCTTCTACGTGGCGCGGCGTGCCTTCCACGCCGGCCGCCAGCTCGTCACGAGCCCCGGCGCCTGGCGCGTGCTCGAGCACAAGCTCTACTTCGACGAGTTGTACGACGCGCTCTTCTATCGCCCCGCGGTCGCGATCTCGACAGCCCTTCGAAGGAACTTCGAGGAGCCCGTGATCGAGCGGTCGCTCGACGAGATCGGGTCGGGAACCATCCGGGTCGGCGACGACGTAGCGCGTGTGCAGTCAGGCCTCCTGCGGGCGTACGCCGTTGCGATCGCCGCCGGCGTCTGTGTCCTTGTCGTCGTCTTCGTGGCGGTGCGCTAGGTCATGCTGACCACGGCTCTCATCCTGCTTCCACTTATCGGTGCGCTCGTCGTGGCGGTGCTACCGCTCCCGCGCACCACCACTGCTGGGCTCGCGTTCCTCGTGGCACTCATGGAGGTCGGCCTCTGGATCGTTGCCGCCTCCCGCTTCGACTTCGACGAAGGCGGTCTACAACTCGGAACGTCGCGCGAGTGGGTGGAGAGCCTGGGCATCTCCTACTCGGTCGGCTTCTACGGCTTCTCGCTCTGGCTGACTGGCGCCGCGGCGATCGTCTCGGCGGCCGCCATCGGCTACGCGATGTGGGTGGGGAGGGACCGGCCGCGCGCGTACCACGCCCTGATGCTCTTCCTCACCGGCGCGATCGTCGCAACCTTCGCAGCGCAGGACCTGCTCCTCTTCTACGTGTCCTTCGAGGCGATGCTGATCCCGCTGTACATCCTCGTCGGCGTGTGGGGCGGTGCTCGGCGCCAGGCCGCCACGCTCACGTTCGTCGTCTACACGATGGCGGGCTCGCTGCTGATGCTCGCGTCCGTCGTCGCATTCGGCGTGACGCAGGGGACCTTCAGCCTGCTCGAATCGGGGACGAGCGACAACGTCTGGATCTTCCTCGGCTTCGCGGTCGCGTTCGCGATCAAAGCACCGCTCTTCCCCTTCCACGGCTGGCTACCCCTCGCGTACCGCGAGGCGCCCGTCGAAGTCGCGGCCGTTCTGTCTGCCGTCGTCTCGAAGACCGCGATCTATGGGTTCCTGCGCATCGGCCTTCCGAAGTTCCCCGAGCCGGCGGACGATCTCTCCGGCGTCATTCTGGTACTCGCCGCAGCGGGCCTCGTGTACGGGTCGCTCCTTGCGTTCCGCGCGCCCGATCTGCGGGGAGTCGTCGCCTTCTCCTCGATGGCGCAGATGGGGCTCATCACGCTTGGCATCTTTGCCTTCGACGATCTCGGACTCGACGGCGCCGTGCTCCAGTCAGTTGCGCACGGCCTCATCTCGGCGAGCATGTTCCTGCTCGTCGGCATGGTCGAGCACCGCTGCGGAACCGGCGAACTCACTTCGCTGGGAGGAATGGCTCGCGGGCGACCGGTGCTGGCAACGGTCGTGATCGTTGCGGGAATGATCGCGCTCGCGGTGCCGGGCTCGGCGACGTTCGCGGGTGAGTTCCTGATCATGGCCGGGGTCTATGACCAGGGTTGGGGCTACTCGGTCGTCGTCGCACTCGGGATCGTGCTCGCAGCGATGTACACGCTGCGCGTCATCTCCGCGCTCTTGCACGTGAAGCCCGGATCGGCCGTGCGTGACGAGGCTCTCGACCTCCGACCGGGTGAGCTCGCCCTCGTGCTACCGCTGCTGCTCGTCCTTCTCGTGCTCTCCGCCTGGCCCGCACTCATCAGCCAGAGCTCGTTCGCGGGCTCGGGCGCCGCTCAGTCGATCGTCGAGGCGTTCAGATGATCGACACGCCGACCGTCGACTGGCTCGCGCTCTCCCCGTCGGTTGCGCTGCTCGGCGCCTCCGGAGTCGCGCTCCTCGCTGCGGTAATCGTCCCGGACTGGATGCGGAAGAGCGTCGCGGCGGGCGTGGTGCTCATTGGATTCGTGCTGGCAGCCGTGCTGGCAGGGGTCGTCTTCGACGAGACCCCGACCCCCGAGGTGCTCCTCGACGGCTCGATGGTGCGCGATCGAATCGCCGCCTTGACACAGGTCATCCTTGCGGTGACCGGGGCGGTCGTCGTCCTCGCCTCCTGGGCCGAGCGGCGCCGCGACAACCACGGCGAGTACTACGCCCTGCTCGCAGCTGCCGGCGCCGGGATGGTGTTCTTCGTCAGCGCCGACAACCTCATGACGCTCTTCCTCGGGCTCGAGTGGTTCTCGCTCTGCCTCTACATCCTCGTTGCGCTCGACACCGAGCGCGCGACGTCGCTCGAGGCCGGGCTCAAATACCTCATCGTTGGCGGCTTCGGGTCTGCTGTGCTGCTCTTTGGGTCGGCGTTCGTCTACGGGGCGACGGGCGAGCTCGGATTCGCCGAGATCGCGGCGGCCAACCCCACCGACGACGTGTTCCTCCTCGCCGGTCTCGCGATGATCCTGGCGGGATTGGCCTTCAAGGTCTCGGCCGCGCCGTTCCACATGTGGACGCCCGACGTCTACCAGGGTGCGCCCACGTCCGTGACGGCCTTCATGTCCGCGGCAACCAAGGCCGCAGCGATGGTCGTGATGCTGCGCGTCCTCGTCACGGCTTTCCCTGACCAAAGCGAGATCTGGACGATCGCCGTGGCTGTGCTCGTGTGTATCTCGCTCGCGTGGGGAAATCTCGCGGCATTGGCGCAACGAGACGTCAAGCGCCTGCTCGCGTACTCCTCGATCTCGCACGCCGGCTTCATGCTGATGGCGATCGCCGCTGACTCGGAGCGTGGCGCCGAAGCGCTTCTCTACTACCTCGTCCCCTACTCCGCGATGTCCGTTGGTGCCTTCGCAGTGGTGGCAGTTCGCGAGCGCGAACTGCAGCGCCCCGTGACGCTCGAGTCGCTCGCCGGCCTCGGCTGGGAGCGCCCGTTCTACGGAATCGCGATGTGGACTTTCATGCTCGGCATGGCCGGCTTCCCGCTGACGGGTGGCCTGTTCGGGAAGCTGTTCGTCTTCTCGGCCGCGTACGACTCCGGCGACTGGTGGCTCGTTCTCATCGGAGTTGCGGCAACGGCCGTCTCGCTCGGGTACTACCTCAACGTCGTGCGCTGGATGTACATGCGGGCGGGTGGAGAGCTGCGGCTCGCGCCCGCGGGTGGATCACCGCCAACAGATCCGGCACTCGGAGTTGCGATCGGCGCTGCCGTGCTCGTCACGGTCGGGTCCTTCTTCGCCGCCCAGCCCATCCTGGACGCAGCAGCCGACGCAGCCGCGTCGCTTCCGTTCTAGATTACGAGCGTGGCCACCGAACTGACCTGGCTCGGGCACTCGGCATTCCGTGTCGATTCCCCGGGCGGCAAGCGCATCTACGTCGATCCTTTCCTGAGCGGGAACCCGAAATGCCCGGAGAGCGAGCTCGAGCCCGAGCGCTGCGACCTCATCCTCGTCACTCACGGCCATGGTGACCACACGGGCGACGCTGTCGCAATCCACGAGCGCTTCGGGTGTCCCGTGGTGGCGCAGGTCGAGCTGCGCGCCTGGTTTACGCGCCAGGGCGTTGCCGAAGACGGCATGGCGAACTCACCGAACAAGGGCGGCACCGTGACGGTCGAGGGCGTCAAGATCACCCTCACCGATGCGAATCACTCGTCAAGCACGGCGGACGGCACATACGCGGGCGAGCCCTGCGGCATCGTCCTCGAGCTCGAAGACGGGTTCAAGCTCTACTTCGCAGGCGATACGAACGTCTTCGGCGACATGTCTCTGATCGGTCGCATCTATTCACCAGACGTCGCCGTCCTTCCGATCGGAGACCACTTCACGATGGGGCCGGGAGAGGCCGCGGTGGCGCTGGAACTCCTCGGCGTAGTCCGTTGCGTGCCGTGCCACTACGGCACCTTTGGGCTTCTCACCGGTACGCCGGACAACCTACGAGGCCTGGCTCCCCCTGGCATCGAGGTCCTTTCGCCGGATCCCGGGGAGACGATCGAGCTGTGATACGCGAGCGCTGGTTCGGCGCGACCGGCCGCAAGGTGCCGGCGATCGCGCTCGAGGGCACGATCGACCTCGAGCCGGCGCTCGTGGTCGATGACGTCTCCGATCTCGCGGCGATCCACGAAGCGCACGAAGCCGGCAGGCCAGTCGTCGTGCGCGCCTCGTCGGCAGCGGAGATCCACGCCGCCCTTTCGCTCGGAGCGGTCTCGTGCGCCCTCGTGCGCGACGAGTCGCTTCTCTCGCTGAACCTCGCGGAGATGACGTACGGCTAGGCCGGTCGTCTCGACGTACTCCATCTGCGCGTGCGACCTCGGCGAGCGCCAGTGGGGTGTCGCCGTCTCCAGTCAAAGTTCCTCACGGTCGGGGCCATCGTCCCGTGGGCGGAGCCAACCGTCGACGTGTGTTCGACATCCACCAGAGGCTCTTGGCTCGAAGCTAGGCGGCGGGGAGTCGGCGGCCCGCTGCAAGCTCTCTGAGACCCGGAACGGAATCGTGCTCCGGCCGCACGACGACGAGAACTGCTCCGTGCTCCGACCCGGCGAGCGACGAGACGATCAGCTCGAGTCCGACGGCGAGTGCGAAAGCCTTGTACGCATGCTCGCCGCCGAACGGGACGATGTCCTGGGGCTTCGCTGACCCCGCGAGGACGTCCCCGTGCGTGACCGCGCCCATCGAAACGTCCGTTACCGCCGGCATCGCATCACTCGGGGGAATTGCGATCGCGACTGGATTCGTGCCGGTGAGTGGCGAACCGCCCTCGGGATGGGGAAGCCGCGCACGATCTCATCGAGAACCGGATACCCGAGCGCACCCTTCCCGTCCCAGCGTTCGAACTTCTCTTCGGCCACCACGCTGACGGGTCGTGCCGCCGCCTCGTCGAGCCCGAGAGCGCCGAGCGGGTACGAGCCTCGACGATCGTCGGGAGCCTAGAGGACCGTGAGCGGCTTCCGGATCTGCCCGGCGCGAGATGCTGCAACCGACTTCGCGAGCGCCAGGATCGCCTCTGCCGACTCGGAGTCCGGCGCGACTTCGAACACCGTACGGCCCTCGTCCGCCGACTCCCGCAGCACCGGATCGAGTGGGATCCGAGCGAGGAGCGGAACGCCCATCTCGTCCGCGAGCGCCTGACCGCCGCCCGAGCCGAAGAGCTCCTGGCCCGTGCCGACGAGGTACGACATGTTCTCGACCGCACCGAGAACGCGCATTCCGGTCTTCTGCGCCATCTGCGCCGCGCGCACGGCGACTTGCTGCGCCGCGGGTTGTGGTGTCGTCACAACGAGGGCCTCGGCGCGCGGCAGGAGCTGCCCGAGCGACATGGCTACGTCCCCTGTTCCGGGCGGCATGTCGACGAGCAAGGTGTCGAGCTCGCCCCAGTGAACGTCCGAGAGGAACTGCTCGAGTGCCTTGTGCAACATCGGCCCGCGCCACATGATCGGGGCGTTCTCGTCGAGGAAGAAGCCGATCGACATGAGCTTGAGGTCACCGCGAACGGGCGGCACGATCATCTCGTCGACGGCGATGGGCTTCTGGTGAACGCCGAGCATGTGCGGGATCGAGTGCCCGTAAACGTCCGCATCGAGCACTCCGACCTGCTCGCCGAGGCTCGAAAGCGCGTGCGCGAGGTTGGCCGTGAGCGTCGACTTGCCGACGCCGCCTTTCCCCGAGGCGACCGCGACGACGCGCGTACCCGCCGAAATAGAGATCGTCCGTTCCTCGCGCCCGCCGCGCAGACGCGTTACCAACGCAGCTTTCTCCTCCGGGCTCATGACGTCGAACCCGAGCCGCACGCGGGTGACGCCGGGCACCTCGCCGACGTAGCGCGACACCTGCTCGGAGAACGACTCGCGGAGGGGGCAGCCGACGACGGTGAGCGCGATCGTCACCGATACGGAACCGTCGTCCTCGACGAGGACATCGCGCACCATGTCGAGCTCAGTCACGGGGCGCCTGAGCTCCGGATCGATGACGTTCTCGAGCGCCTTGAGGATCGCGTCGCGGTCGGGCCTCACGAGATCGAGCGTACCAGCGGGTCAGCGAAGAACGGCGGCAAGCTCCGCCGCAAGAGCCTCCGAACCGGCCGCCACAAGCCGGGAACGCATCTCGAGGTCGAGCGGCGCGCGCTCGAAAGGCGGATCCTCGAACAGCTCGATCGCCAGCCCGCACTCCCGCACGAGGAGCTGCGCCGCTGCAATGTCGACCGAGCGCGCGGGCTTGAGCGAGCACACGGCATCGACGCGTCCGTCCGCGAGGTGGCACAAAGACAGCGCGAGCGAGCCCATGACGCGGACGCGATCCGCAACCCCCAACACGTGACCGACCCGGTCGGCGATGATCGGCGTCGTCGTCCCCTCGAAGGAGAGGATCTCGATCCGCTCCTTCGGCCGGACGCCCCCGATCGGCGTGCCGTTCACAAACGCTCCGCCGCCGCGTTCGGCCGTCCACTCCTCTCCCGTTCCGAAGTCGTAGACGTATCCGAACGTGACGTCGCCCATGGTCGGCCCTTCCGCAACGGCCAAGGAGAACGAGAAGAACGGGATGCCGCGCTTCGCGTTCACGGACCCGTCGATGGGATCGACAACGACGCGATGCTCCCCGCCCGCGCCGAAGACACGCTCGCCGAGCTCCTCGGAGACGAGCACGAAGTCACCGCCACGAGCCTCGAGCCGCGCGACCGCCACGTCCTCCGCTGCCTGATCGATCGCTGTTGTCTCATCTCCGCCCTCGCCCATGCGGAGAACCGGTTCTCGTTCGCGGCGCGTCGGCAAGCGCTGAAGCATGTCCTGGATGTCGGAGACGCAGAGCCGGCAGGTGTCGAGCCAGCTCGTCACGACTCGACCGGGTGAAAGAGGAGACCCGAGAGCGGCTTCGGGAAGAAGTACGTGCTCTTGGGGGGCATGCGCTCGCCGCGACGTGCGACCGCGAACACGTCCTCCACCCGCGGCGCGCGGAGAAGGAATGCGACATCTGCAGCGCCGCCGTCCACGAATGCGGCCGCTTCTGCTGCCCGCGGCGTATAGCGAATGCCGTCAAGCCCGTACGAATCGACGAGCTCGACGTCGAGCTCCCCTTCGGATCCGCGAATGAGCTCGACGCTTCCTCGGCGGTATGCGACCGCCGCGGAGCGCTCGAATGGCTCGCCGGCAAGGAACCCGAGAGCCGTGTCGAGGTCTTCGCATGGCTCGCCGTCCCTCGTGTCCAGGAGATCAGGCCGATGAGAGAAAACTCGGTGCGTCGGGAAGACGTGCAACCCGGGGTCGTCGACGGAGACGACCAGCGCCATGATCCGTGCCCCGGCCGGACCCAACTCGGCCCCGAGCTCAACCGTGCTCTCGTAGCGGTGATGGCCGTCGGCGATCAGCAGCTCCGATCGCGCGAGTGCAGCAGCGTCGAACGACGCGAGCGTCCATAGACGTGTCTCGTCGACTTCGAGATCAGGCGCTCGCTCGGGCACCTCGAGGTCAAGCCGAGCGTCGGTAAGGAGAAAGATCGGCTCGGGTTGGACGCGGATTGCTCGCAGAAGACGGAGCCGCCCCTCGCGAATGCGTGGATGCGTGCGCTCGTGGGGAAGAACGCTTCCTGTCGCATAGGGCTCGGCAGCGAGCGAGACCGCCACCCCACGACGCTCGCGAGCGACTCCGTCGGGGCCGACGTAGTCCTCGACCACGAGCCACGCCGCCGGGTCGTCGTCCTGCTCGAGGATCCCGTCCTCGAGCCACGCACGGTAGAGAAGTCCCGCCTCGTCCGCCGACTCGGGCAGCGTGACGTGGACGACGTTGTACGGACTCCGCGTGAAGAGCTGCGCGCGTTCAGCCTCGCCGACGGCGTCGTAGGGAGGAGCGACCAGATCCGCCAGAGCACCGGCCGCGCCGGAGTAGCGAACCGCGCGGAACGGCTTCACGTCCATCCTGGCGAGCGTACCAACGGCCTCGCGCCATAGACTCGGGACATGACCACGATCGCCGACCTGAGCGAGGATCGCACCGTCGAAGGCGTCTTCGCGGTGACGAAGAAAGAGCGACGCCGCACCCGTGCGGGCGCCTCATACCTCGCACTCGAGCTAGCCGATGCGAGCGGTCGCGTCGAGGCCAGGGTGTGGAACGACGTCGAGCTGCTCGACCGTCGCTTCGAGGAGGGAGACGCCGTTCATGTCCTCGGGCGCGTCGAGAGCTTCGGCGGCAAGCTTCAGGTGCAGGTGCGTGCGGTGGAGCCGGCAGAGGACGCCGACCCCGCCTCGCTCACGCCTTCGCTGCGCCGAGACGCAGAAGAGCTCGACGGATTCTTCGAGTTCCTCGCATCCGAGATCTCGCATCCTGGGCTCGTGGCAGTCGTGGGCTCCTTCGTAGGAGACTCCGAGATTCGCGGCTCGCTGCGCTTGCTCCCCGCAGCAGGCGTGGACCGTCATCACGGCTATGCAGGGGGACTGCTGGAGCACACGGTAGGAGTCGCAACCCTCTGTCGCGAGACGGCGCAGCTCCACCCGCGCCTGCGCTTCGACCTCCTGCTCGCGGCAGCCCTGCTCCACGACGTCGGCCGGATACGGGAGCTGAGATCGGGCCCGTCGTTCCGGCAGACCGAGGAGGGCCGCCTCCTCGGCCACGTCCATCTCGGACTGCGCATGATCGAGGAGCGCGCCGGGGACGTCGAGCCGTCGGTGCTCGCCGAGCTCCTCCACGCGATCGCCTGCCACCACGACCGCCCGGCAGCGCGAACTGCAGAAGCGGCGGTCCTCTACCACGCGAACCAGCTCGACGCCCAAGCCGCAACTCGCCCCGTCGGCGACGACTGAGCCTCAGCGCCAGGCCGCACGCAGATCTCTGAGACGCCCGCTTCGCGGCCGCTGCGATCTGCTTCACATGGTCGGGGCAGGACCAAGCCGACGTAAGCAGAACGCGGGGTCGTGAGCGAAGTGCCATCGGCGGTGGCGGAGCAGTCTCCCGTTCGGATCGGGGCGTTCATGACCCTGGCCGCGCTGGGCTTCGCCGCACTGATCGGAGTGATCGCGATCGCTGACGCCGACGGCACCGGCTCGGCCGTCGGAACCGGCGCCGGCGTCGCGCTGACCGTATTCATCGCGGGGGGCACCATCGCGTGCGCGCTCGCGTGCCTCGTACGCCGTCGCACCGAGATCCTCGCTCTCGGGGCGATTGCCGCGTCGGCTCTCGCCATCGACCTCTTCGTGTTGGCGACCTGGCGCGAGATCGACGACGAGACCTACGCGAAGCTCACAGCGATCGCGTTCGTGTGGACACTTTTCGGCCTTCCGCTGCTCGGGCTTTCCCTCGCCGTTCGCCCTCGGGAACAGCTCGCGCGGGCGCTCTACCTCGGAGCAACGCTGGCGGCGATCCTCGCGGGTCTCATCGCGACGTGGCTGATCTGGTCCACCGGGGGGGAGGTCACACCGCTGTCGCCCATCGGGCTCACGGCCGTGGCGGATGAGAGCTTGCTCCGGCCGCTCGCCGTGACACTCGTCCTGCTCTCGACCCTGTGGTTCGGTGCGCTCGCGGCGAGCCGCCTCGAGCAGAGCGAGGCCTAGACGTTGAAGCGCACGTTGAGGACGTCCCCGTCCTCGACGACGTAGCCCTTCCCTTCGAGACGTTGCAGCGCGCGCCGGGCCGCTTCGGCGTGGGAGCCGCACTCGAGGAGGTCGTCCCAACGGATCACCTCACAGCGAATGAACCCACGCGCGATGTCGGAGTGAATCGACTCCGCCGCGTCGAGTGCGGTCTCGCCGTAGCGCAGCGTCCATGAACGCGCTTCGGTGTCGCCGATCGTGAAGAACGTGATGAGACCCAGCGCATCCTTGAGTCGGCGCACGACGTCGTCGAGAGCCGACGGCCCGGAGCGAAACTCGGCCGCCTCCTCCTCTGGGAGCTCCGCCAGCTCCATCTCGAGAGCGCAGTCGATTCCCCGCGGACCATTTTCGAGCGGGATGAGCGGTTTCGTGGTGAGCGGCTCGAGCTCAGGGGCGAGATCACCCTCCCAGTCGGCAAGTGGCCTTCCGGCCTCGAGATGCGCGAGGAGCTTCTCGAGCTGCTCTGCCTCGAGGCGCTTCGCGCGGTCCCCGGACTTGGCCTCCTTGCGCACCCTCTCCAGCCGGCGCTCGACGTGATCCCGATCCGCGACGATCAGCTCGAGCTGCAGGTTCTCCAGATCGGCATCCGGGTCGGCTCCCTGCGAGAAGCCGTCGAGCACCGCCAGCAGCGCATCAGCCTGCCGCAAGCCCCCCGGCACCTCGACCCCGGCGCCCGGCACATCGACGACGCGGATCGCAGCGGGCGTCGTCTTCTTCGAGCCGATGAGGGTCGCGAGCCGCTCGAGCCGATCGTCGGAGATGACCGCCATGCCGACGTTCGCCTTCTCCGTCACGGCCGCATACGCCGTGACCTCGGCGCCCGCATGCGTGAGCGCGTTGAACAGAGTCGTCTTCCCCGCGTTGGGGAGGCCGACGATCCCGACCTGCAGAGGCAACGAGAGCCGCTAGGCCTCGAAGCCGACGCGCGTCTCGCGGGCGAACCGCTTGGCATACAGCACTCGCGAGAGCACGAGCAGGATGTTCCCGTCCTGCGCCTCGAGGCCGAGGGCGCCGAGCGCTCCCGCGGCCAACGAGGCCTCGAGAGCATCCGCACTAGTCGATGTGATGAGGATGCTCAAGATCTGTCCGCCGTCGAGCCCGATCTCGACCCGGACGTAGCCGTTGTCAACCATTGAACACCACCTCCGTGAGCACGCCGTGGACGGCGCCTGGATGCACGAACGCGACCTCGAGGCCGAAGAGCCCACGCCGCGGGGTCTCATCGATCATCTGCGCACCTTCGCCACGCAACCGTCGGATCGTCTCCTCGATGTCGGTTGTCTCGAGCGCGACGTGATGCATGCCGGGCCCGCGGCGCGCGAGAAAGCGTCCAACGTGCGTGTCCTCGCCCGTCGGGGCGACGAGCTCGATGCGGCTGGCGCCGACGAACAACGAGGCCGCGCTGACGCCCAGCTCGGAGAGCTCGTCGCGGTCCTCGACGCGCGCGCCGAAGAGCCGCTCATAGGTCGAGATCGCCTCGTCCAGATCAGCGACGGCAATCCCAAGATGATGGATCCCGCGTACCTTCACCGACGCGATGCTACTCACGCAGGCCTTGTAACAACTTGTTACTTGGAATTTGAGGCGTCGCGCGATCAGTCGCGCGCCGGCAATGCGCGTATGGTGCCGATCGTCTCCGACGAGCGCGACTCGGGCTTGATGTCCACAAGAAGCGCCTCGAGCTCGGCTCGGTCGAGCGTCTCCTTCTCGAGGAGCGCCTCTGCCACGCGATCGAGTGACAGGCGATGCTTACGAAGCAGCCTCTGCGCCTCGTCGTACGCCTGATCGGTGAGCCGCGCCTGTTCCGAGTCCCGCAAGCGCTTGGTCTCCTCGGACAGCGCGTAGTTGTCTGCGCGCATCGTCCGGGACGGAGCGACTTCGGACATCCCGAACTCGAAAACCATCGAACGCGCGATCTGCGTCACGCGCTCGAGGTCGCTCGCGGCGCCGTTCGTGATCCGCCCGAACACCACCTCCTCGGCTGCCCGCCCCGCCAGGAACACCATCATCAGATCGACGAACTCCTCGCGTGTGTGCAGATAGCGATCTTCGGTCGGCATGTTGAGCGTGTATCCGAGCGCGTCGCCGCGCGAGACGATCGTGGCCTTCTGCGCGGGAAAGAGCTCGCCGACGAGATGGGACATGACCGCATGGCCTCCCTCGTGGTACGCCAGGATCCGCTTCTCCTTCTCGGAGACGACCCGGCGCTGCTGGAGTCCCGCAACGATGCGCTCCATAGACGCATCGAAGTCCGCGTGCCGGATGTGCTGAGCGTTGTTGCGCCCGGCGAGGATCGCGGCTTCGTTGCAGAGGTTCGCGAGATCCGCGCCTGTCAGTCCTGCGGTTTGCCTGGCAACCTGACCGAGGTCGACATCGGGCGCGAGCGGCTTGCCTCGGGTGTGGACGAAGAGGATCGCCTCCCGGCCGGATACGTCTGGGGCGGAGACGTGAACCTGCCGGTCGAAGCGCCCTGGGCGAAGGAGCGCGGGATCGAGATCTTGAAGTCGGTTCGACGCAGCCATGACCACAACCTCGTCTCGAGCGCTGAACCCGTCGAGCTCGACGAGAAGCTGGTTGAGCGTCTGGTCGTGCTCGCGATGAAACCCACCCCCCTGACGCGCCGTACCGACGGCGTCGAGCTCGTCGATGAAGACGATTGCGGGCTCGTGCTTTCGCGCCTCCTCGAAGAGCTTGCGGATCCGGGCGGCGCCCAGCCCCGCGAACATTTCGACGAACGAGGATGCGCTCTGCGAGTAGAAGTTCGCACCTGACGCGCTCGCGACCGCTTTGGCGATCAGCGTCTTCCCCGTTCCGGGTGGACCGTGAAGCAAGATTCCGCGTGGCACGCGAGCTCCGAGCCGCTCGAAGCGCTTGCGGTCGCGAAGAAACTCAACAACCTCCTGCAACTCCTCCTTCGCCTCGTCCAGGCCCGCGACGTCGCTCCAGGACACCTCCACCTGCGATCCCTTGACGACCGGCGCAGGCTTCGCGCGCGGCATGAACCGCATCGTGTAGAGCAGCAGGACGATGACGACCCCAAAGAAGATGATCGGGAGCCAGGTGAGGAGCGTGTTCTCGAGATCCACCTCTCGGCGTATCGGCAGGTGGGGAGCGCGCCTCAAGCGCGTGCGGCGTCAGCGCTCGAGTGCGAGGCAGGCGTCGCGGGCTACGTTCGCGACCTCGAGCTGTGCGTCCGAAGGCTCTGCGGTGGAGAATCGCCGCTGGAGCTCGAAGCCGGGTCGGGCGAGCGCGTTCGCTATTCGATTCTCCGGGTTGCGCGCAACCCATGAGAAGAGCTCGACGGAGCCGCCGACAGCAGCCACCATCCCCACGAGTCTCGCCAGTCTGCGAGTTCCAGCGGGCGCCTTCGACGCGACGATGTTCGCAGCAAGCGTGGACACGACCATCGGCGCGATGAGCTGCGAGCCGCACCGCGGATGCTCCTTGGGAGCAGGCGTGCCTCCGTTCTCATACGTTCCGATCGAGACGTGCTCGGCCCCGTGGTAAGCGGCGAGGCCGGGCCCACGAAGCGCCAGGAGAGCGGGTAGAAATGCAACTCCGCCGGCAACGACCTCTCTCGCTCCGGCGGGTAAGCCCGAGCGACGCAACGCGCGCGCGGCAACCGCTGTTGCAGCGATCGAACCGAGCACGGCCGGCTGCTCGAACGGGAAGCGCGCTTGTGGAAGCGCTCGTCGGATCATCGGCAGGAGGGCAAACGCCTCGGCCAGAGCGATCGGCCCACGCAGGATCGGCATGCGCACGCGGGCCGCCGGCGCAAGGTGGGGCTTGCGGCCAGACGCGACATGGAGCTCGCCGTCCGCGTCGCGCACGGCACACGCCCAGGACGTCATCCCGTGCACGAGCACTCCGTTCTGGAGAGCCATTCCTCCGAGCCGAACAGGTCGTTCGTCCACACTCAGACCTTAGCTGCGAGCGTACGAAGCGCCTGCTGCAGCTCGTCTGCCGCGGGCCCGCGGCCGAGAGGGCGACCGTCGATCTCGACGAGGGGCATGACCTCTCGCACGGACGAGGACGTGAACGCCTCGTCGGCCTCGAGGAGGTCCGCCAGCGGATACGCGCCCGCCTCCACTTGGTAGCCACATGCGGGGGCGAGCTCCATCAGCGTCGCCCGCGTCACACCCGCGAGGATTCCCAGATCGAGCGACGGCGTATGCAGCACGTGGCCGGACCGCCACCAGACGTTCGTCACCGTCCCTTCGAGCACGATGCCGTCACCGTCGACGAAGACCGCCTCGTCGGCCCCTCTTCTCTTCGCTTCGGACTCAGCGGCCATGTTGACCGCATAGCTCGTCGACTTCACGCCCGGAAGAAGCCAGGGGACGGCCGCTCGCACTCCCAGGAGAGACACGGCGCTCGCGCCACGCTCGCGCGCGGCTTCGATCCAACCGGGAACCTCGCTGAGCAAGGCGATCCCGGACGGAGGTCCTCCGGCGGGGCCCGCCGTCCAGACGAGTCGAAGCGACGCATCGCCGCCGGCTGCCTTCGGCAGGACGAGACCGGCAAGCACCTGGAGCCGGCGTCGCTCGACCGGCGGAAGGCCGATGCTCTCGCCGGAGGCGGTCAAGCGGTCGAGGTGCGCTTCGAGGCGGAACGGCCGCCCCCCATACACCTTCAGCGTCTCGAACGCAGCCCGGCCGCGCAGCAACGCCTCGTCGTCTGCCCGGACGACCGGCTCGGCCGGGTCCAGGAGCCCGCGGCCCGTGACAGCCAACGCCAGCGTCGTCACGACGCCAATGCCTCGGGCACGCGGGACCCAATTGCGTCCAGCAATGGTCGCGCCTTCGTCCACGACTCCTCGACCTCGCTCGCCGCGTCCGAGTCCCACACGACCCCGCCACCGACCCAGAGGTGGAGAGCGCCCGCCGCGACGGCGAAGGTGCGGATGGTCAACGTGAGATCGAAGTCCCCGTTCGGATACACCGCTCCGATCGCGCCCATCGATGCGCCTCGCCCGACCGGCTCGAGCTCGGCAATGAGGTCGACCGCGGCGATCTTCGGCGCGCCGGTCACGGAGCCACCGGGGAACGTCGCCTCGAGGATCTCGGCCAGCCCGATCGCTTCTCGAAGCTGCCCCTCGACGGTCGACACCATGTGCTCGACGCCGGCGAGCTCCTGCGTCGCCATCAGCTCGGGCCAGCGAACGGTGCCGGCTTTGCAAACCCGCGAGAGGTCGTTCCGCTCGAGGTCGACGATCATCACGTGCTCCGCGGCGTCCTTCTCCGATCCCCGAAGCTGGGCTGCACCCCCGAGCGGGCGGGTCCCCTTGATCGGCATCGTCCACACACGGTCGCCGCGGCGAGCGAGGAAGAGCTCGGGCGACGCCGAGACAACTGCCCACGACGCTGTGACGAACGGCACGGAGGAGCGTGGCCGCAGCGACGCCAGACGTGCGGCAAGCGCGTTCGGGTCGCCCGAGAACGCTGCGGAGAGGTGCTGGACGAGGTTGACCTGGTACACGTCGCCACGCGCGACAGCGCTTCTCACCTCGTCGATCGCTGCTTGATACTCGGCCGCCGTCCACGTCCGCTCCCACGCGCCGATGTGACAGCCTTCGGCCGCGAACTGCCCGGTTCGCTCTGCCGGACGCACACGGCATGCGGCAAGCGGCAGCTCGACACACGGCTCGGGTGGCGGGGGCTCGGTGCTTCGCCTGATCGCCTGCGAGAGCCCGTAACCGAGATACAGATCCGCCACGAGCTCGGCGTCACCGGTCACGAAGAAGCCCTGCGCGTGAAGCCAGTCCTCGATCCGCCGGTAGGCATCCACCGCCTCGCGAAGCTCGAACAGCGCCTCACTCACGCTCGGCACCGGCAACCGTCTCCACCAGCTCGCGAAAAGCGGCTGCGGGATCGTCGTTCCAAAAGATCGCACTCCCGGAGACGAGGAGATCGGCGCCTGCGTCCCGAGCGGCTCCGATCGTTCCCCGGTTGATCCCACCGTCCACCTGAATGCGAACGTCGGCAGGAAGGAGCGCGCGCAGCTGCGCGACTCGGTCGAGGGCGGCGGCCATGAATTCCTGACCCGAGTAGCCGGGATGAATCGACATGCACAGGACGAGGTCCGCGCCCTCGGCTGCCGCTACCGCATCTTCCACCGGCGTCTCCGGATTGAGCGCTACACCGACACCGAGGCCGAGAGCGCGCGCGTGCTCTATTGCGCGTACTGGCTCATCGCACACTTCGACGTGAAAGGTGACGCTGTCGCCGCCCGCATTTGCAACCGCCTCGAAGTGCCGCTCGGGCTCGCTCACCATCAGGTGACAGTCCAGTCGAGCTCCCCACCCACGCACGAGCGGCGAGATCGAGGCGAGGACGATCGGGCCAATGGTGATCTCGGGGATGAAATGCCCGTCGCCGGCATCGAAATGAAAGACCCGCGCGCCCGCGTCGACCAGCGCGCCGAGCTCGGCTCCGAGCCGCGAGAAGTCGGAGGCGTAGATCGACGGCTCGACCTCGACAGTCTCTGCCCACTCCGTCCAGCCCATGTCAGCGCACGCTAGCCGAGACCGTTAGGACGGAGACTGTGGCTCGCGCCACCCGCCGTGCCTCGCGGCGAGGTCGTGTGACGAGACCGGCCCCCAGGTCCTCGGCTCGTACATCTCCACGCGGGGCGGGGCGTCGAGCAGCGGCTGAACGATTCGCCACGTCTCCTCGATCACCGTCCAGCGCGGAAAGAGCGTGCTGTCTCCTCGTAGCGCGTCCGCCAGAAGCCGCTCGTACGGCTGCGGCGGCTCGCCGAGCTCCTCGGCGAAGTCGAGGTCGAGCGAGACTGGACGCGAGACCTCTTTCCCCGGGGTCTTGGCGCGGAGGAAGACCGACACACCCGCTTGCCGTCCGATGCGGAGAACGACGTCGTCGTGCCCGGGGGAGTCGAGACGATGCCGCCCCCACTGCAGGTGAGGAACGCGCTGGAGCCGAATGACGATCTCGGTCGCCGTGGTGGGAAGCGCCTTTCCGGCTCGAACGAGAATAGGGACTCCCGCCCAGCGCCAGTTCTCGATCTCGAGGCGGAGCGCCACGAACGTCTCCGTGTTGGACCCGGGCTCGACGCCTTCGATGTCCTGGTAACCGACGTACTGGCCGCGCACCGCGACCTTTGGATCGGCCGCCGGCATCGCCCGAAAGACGTCCTCGCGTCTCCGGGGGATCGCGTCGTGATCGCCCGACGGCGGCTCCATGGCGACGAGTGCGAGCACCTGCAAGAGGTGGTTCTGCACGACGTCCCGAATCGCCCCGACCGGATCGTAGAACCTGCCTCGCGCCTCGGCCCCGAAGTCCTCGGCCATGGTGATCTGGATCGATTCGACGTGCTCGCGGTTCCACAGCGGCTCGAAGAGAGCATTTGCGAACCGGAGGTACATGATGTCCTGGACCGGCTCCTTGCCCAGGAAGTGGTCGATACGGAAGAGGCGCTCCTCGGGGAAAATCCTCGTCAACCGCTCGTTCAGCTCCCGCGCGGAGTGCAGATCCGTGCCGAACGGCTTCTCGACAACGAGCCTGGCGTTCCCCACCAGATCCGCCGCTGCGAGCTCCTCGGCGACCTCGAGGAAAGTCGAGGGCGGCGTTGCGACGTAGTAGACCGGCGCCGACGCACCACCGAGCGCTGTGCGCAAGCGGTCGTAGAGTGGGCCCTCCTCGGCGTCTCCACCTATGTACGTCAGGCGAGACAGGAACTCGCCGAGCACCTTCTCGTCGATCTTTTCCTCGGCCGCGGCGATCGCCTCGCGTGCATGCTGCGCGAGCTCGTCATCCCGGATCGGGCGACGCCCGACGCCGATGACCGGGCACGTGAGCAGGCCCTGCTTTGTGAGGCGGTAGAGCGCGGGCAGCGTCATCTTCCGCGCGAGATCGCCGGTGATCCCGAACGCAACGAGCGCGTCGGCAGGCACAGCGGCGCTCACGGGCCGAGTAGCGACTCCGCCGTAAAGCGCAGCATGTTCATCCCGAGCTCGAGATCGTCTACGGGAATCCGCTCGTTCGCCGAGTGGATCAGCTTCGTTGCGAGCTCGGTATCCATCTCCTTGATCGGGAAGAACCCGTACGCGGTCGTCCCGTACGCCTCCCGCAGATAGTGGCTGTCCGTGAACCCGGGACAGGCGATCGGTGCGAGCCGCGCGTCAGGCTCGATCTCCGTCGTGAAGCGCTCGAGGGCAACCCAGAGCGGGGAGTCGATAGGCGAACGCGTGCCACCCTGGGCGTCGATCCACTCGAGCTCGTAGTCCCCCTCGCCGAGCACCGCCCTGATGAGCGGCTCGGCGTCGGCAGGTGTCTGTTCGGGAAGCAGCCTGCAGTCGACCGTCACCTCGCACAGGCCCGGAATCACGTTGTGCTTCTGCGACGCCTCGATCATCGTCGGCGAAAGCGTCAGCGCAAGAAGCGGCTGGACGAGTGCCGGCAATAGTGGATGCACCGCCCGCGCTCGATCCAGCGCTCGGTCGAGTGGGGGCATCTCCCCGAGCACCGCCTCCAGAAACCCGCGCGCCTCCGGGATGGCTGTCGGCTCCGGCTCATACGCGGCGAGAGCTTCGATGTAGCGAGCGGCCTTGATGAGCGCGTTGTCGGCGATCCCGGGCATCGACCCGTGGCCGCTGCGGCCGCGAACCTTGAGCTTGAACGGGGCAGACATCTTCTCCGCAGTGGCGCAGAAATAGAAAGGGGTCCCACCAAGGACGAGGCGCTCGCCGCCACCCTCGTTGACGGCATAGTCACAGCGGACGGCATCCGGGTGGGCCTCGACGAGCCACCGCAGGCCCCAGCCGTCCCCTACCTCCTCGTCCGCGACAGAGACGAACAGCAGGTCGCCTGTCGGAGCGAACCCCTCGCGCTTCATCGACGCGAGCGCAACCGCGGACGCAGCAACCTGATCCTTCATGTCGAGCGCGCCGCGCCCCCAGATCTCGCCGTCGACGAGGTCGCCCGACCAGGGGTCCCGATCCCACTCGTCGGGATCCGCGAGCACCGTGTCAGTGTGCGAGAGGAACGCCAGCGTGGGTCCGTCGCCTCCCCGAAGGCGGGCGACGACATTCGAGCGGTCGGGCTCGC